>WNFV01001484.1_pt1 | contig 31933 bp, 24 predicted proteins | sample 5400101 | NCBI WGS metagenome assembly WNFV01 (sample SAMN13153361, study PRJNA577476) | soil metagenome | isolation source: 115 cm soil or saprolite under grassland replicate 1 | place: USA:California | collected 2016-06-15 | reverse complement strand
CTAGAGTTGTTCTAAGCGGCGATCGTCTTGCCTGACGTCTTCTTGCTGGCCGGGATGTCGTAGCTCGCCATCAGGTCCTCGACCAGTTTGTTGAACTCGCCCCAGTCGGTTTCCCGGTAGGAATGATTGCGGATGATGAACGACGCGCCGGCGTAGAATTTCTCGTATTGCAGGTGACGGCCGGCGAACTCGGAGCCGACCATGTCCCAGGCGAGCTTGAACAGCTTCATGCGGGTGACGGCGTCGGCCTGCGGCGTCTGCCAGAAGGTCGAGAACTGCTTGGCCATATCCGGGTCGTCCATGACCGAGATGTCGGCCGGCATCTGGAACACGCCGCCGCCGCAGAGCTCGCGCAGCTCGTCGATGAACTTGCTGTAGTTCTGCGTGCACCAGTCGAGCCCCGCATACATGAAGCGGCGGTTGAAGCAGACATAACCCTCCGGCCAGCTTTCACAGGCGTTGATCTGGCCGTGCACCAGCCCGCCGATGGTGCTTTCGACCGCCGCCATCTTGCCGAGGGTTTCGCGTACGGCAGGAACCTGGTCGGCGCCGGTCGCATGCGCGATCCGGCTGCACAGCCCGAGCAGCAGGCGCATCTTCGACCAGTAGCGCACGTTCGACTGGTGGTTGCCGAAGCAATGGCTCGGCGTCTTGATGTAGATGTCGCGCGACAGCAGCGCATCGTCGTGCACGAACACCCGCTCCCACGGCACCTTGACGTTGTCGCACATCAGCATGCTGTCGCTCTCGTCGTAGCGCCAAGCCAGCGGCGAGTCGAATTCCGAGGTCAGGCCGAGCGCAGCCGGCTTGCGCGACCACAAGGTCAGGCCCGTCACGTTGCACGGCACCGCGCAGGTGATCGCCTCCTTCTTCTGGTCGGGCGCCAGCGGAAGGACGTTGCCGATCCAGATCTCGTTGGCGTAGAGCGCGCCGGTCGCCAGCATCTTCATGCCCGAGATCACGACGCCGTCGTCGTCCTCGCGCACCACCCGCAGCGTCGGCACCGGGATGCTCTGCTTGTGATAGAATTCCGGGTTGCGCGCGGCCTGCGGCGGCACCACCGCGTAAACCACATAGCTGTCGTGGTCGCGGATGTGGCGGTAGTAGCCGGTGAGGTTGTCGGCGCGCGCACACGGCGCCGGCAGCGCGTCGGGCTTCATCGCCATGCCGGTGACGAACGAGGCCACGTGATCGGGCGAGCGCCCGAACATGCCGAAGGTGAGGTCGGCGATCTTGCGGTGCCCCTCCATGCGCCGCTGCAGGTCGTCGCGGCTACGCGGGCGCAGGAAATAGATCGAGTGGCGGGAGCCGTCCTCCTCGTAGGTCATGGTTTCGCGGTTGGCCGGATCCGCCTTCATGTCGTAGATGGCGGCCACGGTCGCGGCGGCGTTGCAGAAGGCGGGATGCTTCGTGACGTCATCGACCTTCTCGCTGCCGATATAGACGACGCGGCCGTCGCGCAGCGACTCGAGATGCTCCTGGCCCGTTCGCAACATCGCCGGCTCCCTGTGTCTTGTCAGAATTCCATCCTAGCACGACAAGGCATTGTCTTTCTGCCGCAACCTGCGGCAAGCTCGCCCCCATGGCCGACTCCCTGGGTTTCCGCAAAAAGTTCGCCGTCATCGCGCCGTCGACCAACACCTCGGTGCAGCCCGAATTCGAAGCGATGCGGCCGCGCGGCGTCACCAATCATTTCGGCCGCATCCATATCCCCAACGACCCGATTCACGGCGACGACGACTTCAACCGGCTCATGGACAGTATCCGCAGCGAGATGCTGCAGGCGGTCGATCGGGTGATGACCTGCGAGCCCGACTACCTGATCATGGGCATGTCCTCGGAGACGTTCTGGGATGGGCTCGAGGGCAGCATCCGGCTGCGCGAGCGGGTCGAGGCCCGCGCCGGGGTCAAGGTCGCGATGGGCTCCGACGCCGCGCAGGCGGCGCTCTCCCGTTACGGCGTTCGGCGGGTCGCGGTGATCACGCCCTATATGCCGGTCGCCGACGCGCAGGTGCGCCGCTTCTTCGCCGATTGCGGGATCGAGGTGGTGCGCCTGAAGGGCCTCAAATGCGCGAGCCCGGTGCTGATCGCGCACGTCTCGGAACGCGAGCTGCGCGACGCCCTCGTCGAGCTCGATGGCCCGGACGTCGACGCGATCATGCAGGTCGGCACCAACCTGGCGATGGCCCGGCTCGCCGGCATCGCCGAGTTCTGGCTCGACAAGCCCGTGCTCGCCATCAACACCTGCATCTATTGGTGGTCGCTGCGGCAGAACGGCATCGACGACAAGATCGACGGATTCGGCTCGCTGCTGCTGGAACATTGATCGGGCTCTTGCCTCGCGTTCCCTCTTCCAACGAATTCGGTGTGCTCCCCTCCCCCTTGTGGGGAGGGGTTGGGGGTGGGGGTCTGCGTCGGTGGGCGCTTTTTGCGCAACAACAACTACCCCCCTCCCCAGCCCCCCCAAGGGGGGAGGGAGCAGACCGAGTTCGCGGCTCAGTCGTCGGCTCAAACCCTGCAAGCCTAGCCTCGCTATTCCGGCGCGAATTGACCGAGCAGCGTCCACTTGCTGTCCTGCAACTGGATCGCGTAGACCGGCTTGAGCGCGTCGCCGTTCGATCCGAACGAGATGGCGCCTTCGAGCGCCGGAAAATTCTTCATCTTGCGCAGCTCGTCCTTGATGGCGGTACGCTCCGCCGCGAGCTTCGAAGGATCGCCCGTGACCTTGGCCTGCTTCATCGCATGCGCGTAGAACAGCACGATGTCGTAGGTCGCGGCGTCGAATTGCGCCGCGGTGGTGCGGTCGAGCCCCGCCGCCTTGGCGCGATTGGCGAACTCGGCCTGGAAGGCTTTGGCACGGTCGTTGAGGTCGGCGTAGAACGTGGTGGGGATGGTGGTGCCGTCCCCGGCCTTGCCCATCTGCCGCCCGAGCTCGGGATCGGCGATGGTCGAGCCGGCCACGAGCCGCCCCTTGTGACCTTGGCGCCGCAACTCCTGCACCAGCCGCGTCGCCGGTTCCGGACCCGAGCCAACCCCGATCAGGTCGGTCGGCTGGCCGACGAGCTGTGAGGCCTGGGCCGAGAAGTCGAACGCCTGGGTCTGGAAGGTGACGCTGAGCTTCACGTCGGTGCCGGACTTCTTCATGATGCCCGGCAGGACGTTCTCCCCCATCACTTTCGAGATCACGTCGTCGGTGGCGTAGGCGACCGCCCCGGTGGCGATCGGAAAGTTCTTCTGCTTGAGCGCGCGCATGACGCGTTCGAACATATAGCCCTCGTCCGAGGTGTTGCGGAACGCATATTGGAACGGCTCGGCCAGCCGCGGCGCCGACGAGGCCATCGACATCGACACGATTCCGGCCCGGTCGCCGGCCGGGAACACCACTCGGCATTCGCTGGAGCTCAGCGGCCCGATGATGGCCAGCACCTTGTCGTCGTCGGCGAGCTTGCGCAGGCCGACCACCGCCTGGTCGGGCTTGCCGGCGGTGTCGAACGAGACGATGCGAAGCTTCTTGCCGGCGATTCCACCGGCGGCGTTGATCTCGTCGATGGCGATCTGCGCCCCGATCTCGTTGGTTTTGGAGAACGTCGCATAAGGCCCTGCGGCCGAGGGCAGATAACCGAGCGAAATGTCCTGCGCGGTCGCGCTCCCGGCCCACGGCGCCGCCAGCGCTGCCGCCAGGATGGCGCCGGTCAATCTGGTCTTCATGGTGCTTCTCCTCTGTCTCACTTGTTTCAGTTCAATTCCTCGGGTTTTGCTCAGGCTAGCGGAATTGCTGCCGCCGCGCTGCTCCGGCCGGCGCCGTTGCCTCGGCTCCCTTGACCCAGGTAGGCATCCTGCAGCGCGCGGTCGGCAAGGATGCGTTCCGGCGGCCCTTCCATGGCGACCCGTCCGAGCTCGAGCACATAGGCACGGTGCGCCAGCTCGAGCGCCCGGTGGGTGTTCTGCTCCACCAGCAGGATGCTCTGGCCGTGCTCGCGATTGAGCCTCCCGATCAGCGCGAAGACCTCATTCGACAGCATCGGGCTCAACCCGAGCGAAGGCTCGTCCAGCATCATGACCTTGGGCCGGGCGATCAGGCCGCGCCCGATCGCCAGCATCTGCTGCTCACCGCCCGACAGGACCAAGGCCGGATGGTGCCGGCGCGCCGCCAGATTTGGAAAACGCGCATAGATGCCGGCGATCTCGGCGGTAACCGCGCTCGTGTCGCGCCGGTTGAACGCCCCCATCAGGAGATTCTCGTGGATGGTGAGGCTCATCACGATGCGGCGGCCTTCGGGCACCAGCACCAGCCCGCCGCGCACGCGCGCGCTGGTCGACCAGCGCGTAACGTCGCGGCCGTCGAACACCACGGTTCCGCCGGAGGGCTTGGCCAGGCCCAGCACCGCGCGCAGCAGCGACGATTTGCCGGCGCCGTTGGCGCCGAGCACGGCCACGATCTCGCCCTCGGCGAGCTCGACCGAGACGCCGCGGACCGCGTGCACGCGGCCGTAGCGGACGTCGAGGTCATGCACTTCGAGCTGCATCGTGCCGCTCCGTCGGCTTGGCAACCGGCGTGCCGAGATAGGTCTCCTGCACCAACACGTTCTGACGAATCTGCCCGGGGGTGCCCTCGGCGATCTTGCGGCCGAAGTCGAGGACGATCACCTCCTCGCACAGCGCCCCGATGAAATGCATGTCGTGCTCGACCACCATCAAGGTCAGGCCGCCGCCGGCGCAGATTTTTTCGAGCTGCGCCTGCAGCGCTTCGGTTTCCGCCGGGTTGAGACCGGCGGCGGGCTCGTCGAGCAACAGCAACCGCGGTTGCGCCATCAGCGCGCGGACGAGCTCGATCCGCTTCTGCACCCCATAGGGCAGGCTGCCGACCGTGGCGCGCTCGTAGCTGCCTAGTCCCGCATCCGCCAGCGCCGCGCGCGCCTCCCCGCGCCAGCGGTTGCGCGGGATGAGGTTCACCGGCTGCAGCATGCCGCCGACGCCCGCGTTGCGGCAATGCTGGCCGACCATGACGTTTTCCAGCGTGCTCAGGTGCGGCATCAGCCGGATATTCTGGAAGCTGCGGGCGATGCCATGGCCGATGCGCCGGCGCGACGGGATGGCGGTGATGTCGGTATCGTCGAGCAGAATGCGGCCGGCATCGACCGGATAGACCCCGGTGATGAGGTTGAACACCGTAGTCTTGCCGGCGCCGTTCGGGCCGATGAGCGCCGTGCGCGTGCCGCGCCGGACCGCGAAGCTCAAATCCTCGATCACGCTCAAGCCGCCGAAATGCTTACTGACCGCTTCGAGACGCAGGATTGCGTTGGCCGCCGCCATCAGGCCCGCTCCTTCGCCGCGCCCGCGGCCGCCGTCGCAGCGCGCGACCCAGCTCGATGCCAACCCAACAGACGGCGCAGTTGCGTGCCGGTCACCAGGCCCTCAGGACGCAACGCCATGATGACGATCAAGGCGGCCGCGAACACCACGTAGCGCCAGTTGGCGCTGGCACGCAGGACTTCCGGCAGCAGCGTGAACACCGCGGCGCCGATGAGCGGCCCGAACACGGTCTGGGTGCCGCCGAGCAGCACGTAAAGCACGATCCAGATGCTCAGCGAGATGTTGAAGTATTGCGCCTCGATGAAGCTGAAATGATGCGCGTACAGGCCGCCGCCGATGCCGGCGATGGCCGAGCCGAGCGCAAAGGCCGTCACCTGGAAGGCGCGCACATCGATGCCCATGAGGTCGGCAACGCGTTCGTCGTCGTGCACCGCGGTCACCGCGATGCCGAACCGCGTTCCGAACAGCAGCCAGACCAGCGCCACGACGATGACCGCCACCACCGCGATGGTCGGGAGCCGAATGAAGGCCGCGACCGGATAGCCGGCGGCGCCGCCCACCACTTCGAGGTTGAGGATGATCGCCTGCACGATCTGGCCAAGCGCGAAGGTGGCGAGCGCGAGATAGATGCCGCGCGTGCGCAGCACCGGCACCGCCACGGCGAGCGCCACCAGGCCGGCCACGATCCCGGCGGACGGAATGGCGATGAGCGGCGACAGCTTGAAGACGTTGCTCAGATAGGCGGACGCATAGGCGCCGATGGCGGCGAAGCCGGCGAGGCCGAGATTGAGCTGTCCGGCCGCCAGCGGCAGGAAGCCGCCATAGGCGAACACCACGTTCACCGCCAGCAACACCAAGACGCCTTCGAGATACCCGCTCATACGCGCGCCTGCCCGGCAAATGCGCCGGTGAAAAGTCCGGTCGGCCGGACGAACAGGATGAACAGCAGCAGTCCGTAAACCGCGATGTCGACGACATCGGCGCCGAAATATCCGACCGACATCACCTCGACCAGCCCGATGATCAGGCCGCCGGCGATCGAGCCCCAGATATTGCCCATGCCGCCGACGATCATGGCCGAGATGCCTTTGAGGCCGACCAGCTCGCCCATGAACGGTTGCACTTGGCGGTAGTTCAAGGCGAAGATTACGCCCGCCAGCCCGGCGAATAGTCCGCTCACGACGAAGACCACCGGCACGATACGATTGATGTCGACGCCGAGCAGCAGCGCCGTGTCGGAATCCTCCGCGATGGTGCGCAGCCCGCGGCCGACGCGGGTGCGCGCCAGCAGCAGCGTCAATCCCCACGTCAACGCGATCGACGAAAGCAGGCCGACGAGCTGCGGCATGCTGATGATCAGGCCGGCGATGCGCAGATCGGCGTTCCCGAACAGTGCGGGCACAGTGCGCAGCTCCGACCCCCAATAGACCACCGCCAAATGCTCGAACAGCAGCAGAAAGGCCATCGAGCTCACCAGCGGCACGAAGTGCTCGGCCATGCGCATCCAGCGCCAGGTGAAACGTTCCACCACCAGCGAAGCGGCGGCGGCGATCAACAGCGCGGCGCCGGCCGCAAGCGGCCACGGCATCCCGGCGCGCACCAGCGCCCACGTCGCCATGCCGCCGATCATGAACAGGCCCGGGATGCTGAAGTTCAGGAACTTCAAAACGCCGATGCTGAGCGTCAATGCCACCGCGACCATCGCATAGATGGAGCCGAGCATCAGGCCGTTGACGATCTGCTGCGAGAGAATGGCAGCCTCCTGCGGCCTCTCAAAAGATGTTTGCCCGCTCGTATTGCACCGGCCAATCGACGCTGCGCGCCTTGAGCACATTGGCTGCGTGCAACGGCCAGTTGGGATCGAACAGCAGCATGCGGCCCAGCACGACCAGATCGGCGCGGGCGTTGGCGAGGATCTCCTCGGCCATCTCGGGCGACGAGATCAATCCGACGGCGGCGGTCGGAATGCCGGCCTCCCGGCGCACCGTCTCGGCAAACGGGACCTGATAGCCGGGATGGATCGGGATGCGTTGCGCCGGATCGTTGCCGCCGCTGGTGCAATCGATGAGATCGACGTCGCCGCGCGCCTTCAGCAGGCGGCAGAGCCCGACCGCCTCCGGCACGTCCCAGCCACCCGCCACCCAGTCGGTCATCGACAGGCGCACGAACAACGGAAGCTCGATCGGCCACTCTTTGCGGACGGCCGCAACGGTCTCCATCAGCAGGCGGGCGCGGTTCTCGAGCGTGCCGCCGTAACGGTCGGTGCGCGCGTTGGTCAGCGGCGACAGGAACTGGTGGGCCAGATAGCCGTGGCCGGCGTGCAGCTCGATGATGCGGAAGCCGGCTTCGCGCGCCCGGCGGGCCGATGCCGCAAAGGCGGCTATCACCTCCTCGATCAGGTTCTGATCCATCTCGCGCGGCACGGGATGGCCCGCCTTGAAAGGCCGCGGCGACGGTCCGATCACCTCCCAGGCGCCGTCATCTGGCGCCAGCGGCTCGGTGCCCTCCCAGGGCCGCGAGACCGAGGCTTTGCGGCCGGCATGGCCGAGCTGGATCGCCGGCACGGCGCCCTGGCGCTCGACGAAGCCCGCGATGCGCGCGAGCGCATCGCGCTGGCGGTCGTGCCACAGGCCGAGGCAATGCTTGGTGATGCGGCCGCGCGCCTCCACGTGCGTGGCCTCGACGCAGACGATACCGGCACCGCCGACCGCGCGCGCGGCGAGATGGGCGAAGTGCCAGTCGTCCACGAGCCCGTCGGTCGCCGAATATTGGCACATCGGCGACATCATGATCCGGTTGCGGATCGTGACCGAGCGCAGCGTCAGAGAGCGGAATAGATGCGGATTGGAATCGCGCTGAAGAACCCGACGTCGATCCTCGCCGGCCATCAGAAGATCACCTTGCCGACCATGGCCTCGTGGGTGACCTCGCCGTCGAACGGCGGGAAGCGCTGAAAGTCGTCGCGCGCCTGCGCCCGCGCCGGCGAGTGCAATGCGACATCGAGATCGTTCGCGCTGTCGAACACCATCTGGGCGAGGAGAAAGGAGTCCGCCCGCCGCACCAGGAACGGGTCCGCCCAATCGCTCGGCGCATGCAGGATCAGCGATCGGATGTTCGGAAACCGCCCGAGAATTGCGGCGTGTCGGGTTTCATAATAGCGGCGAAACCCGTCCGGATCGGACGACGCGCCGCGATACCTGACGAAATACGACACCATCTGTCGGCGCCCCGCTTACACGACCGGTGGACCCAACGTTGACACACCCGCCAAATATCACAAGCGCATTCTGGCAGCGTTCTTGCCCGTTTGCGCATCATGCGACGAAGTGCGCGTCTTTGTTGCGCTTGACGCGTTTTCTACGGCGAACCGGCCTCCACTTCGCCGGAAAACGCTATGCCGCGCCGCGTCCGAGACGAACCCCGGCCGTCCCTCCACCGCATACACATATTCCAAGGCATCGCGCGAGCTCTCCACCAAGGCGGCGGCGGTAGCGCTGAGGGTGCCGAAGGACTTGCTGTCGAGCGCGCCGAAGAACAGATCGTTGATCGCCCGCAGCTCGATCGCGACGCGATCGACCTTGAGGCGGCCGTTCGGCGCGAGGCTGAGCAGCACGCCGCGGCCGTCCTGCGGATTCGCGCGCTTGAGCAGCAATCCGAGCCGCGCCATCTTGCCGGTCTCCGAGGCGACGAAGGCACTCGACACATGCATCGCCTGGGCGACGGCGCCGACGCTGACGCCGGTCGCGCCCTGCAGATGCGCGACCGCGATCAGCACGCTGTATTGCGGTCCGCTGATCCCCAGGCGCCGGCCGAGATGCTCGCGCACGACCTCCATGCGGGTCGCGATCGTGAGAAGATCGTTGACCAGCGTCCGGAACCGGCGGTCCGATCCCTTGTCGAGCAGCGCGCCACGAGAGACGGTCGGCGGCAGGACGTAGCCCGCCGCGCCGTTGCCGCGTTTCGCCGGCGGCGCCGCCTTGGCGCGCCGGAGCTTAGAGGTCGACATATCCGGTATCGCCGAGCAGCGAGGATTCGACCGGGATATGCAGACTGTCGTGCACGGTATTGTAGAATTTCCAGAATCCGACCACGCAGGCGAGCTCGATGATCTGTTGCGGCGTCAGGTGCTGCTTCAGTCGCTTCAGAAGCTCGTCCGGGACCGAGGTCGGGTCCTCGGAGGCCGAGCGCACGTAGTCGAAGCAGACCCGTTCGAACTCGTCCTTCGGCTCCATGTCGCCGGCCAGCATCTCCTGCAACTCGGCTTCGGTCATCCCCCAGCCTTCGTAGGTGGACTCCTTCGGCTTCTTCAGCATCGCGCAGCTATGCGCCGTGCAATAGGCACAGCCATTGATCGCGCAGGCGACCGCGGCGAGCTTGCGCTTGAGCAGCTGATCGAGCGTCGAGGACGGATCCCGCATGATGTTGCTGTTGAGCTTCCACAGGGTCTCGGCGATCTCCGGCCGATAGGCGTAGAGCTTGAGCGCGTTCGGCAGGAAGCCCATGCGCTTCTTGTAGGGCTCGACCACTGGCTTGAGCCGCGGGTCGAAGTCCTCCTCGCGCACATAGGGGATGAACGGCTGGGCTTCGAACAGGACCTTGGGTTTGGGCGGAGCGATGGCGTCCATGTCGGTTTCTCCTTCACAGATAGTCGGCCAGTTTCACCTTGCCCCAGTTACGAGGCCAGGCGCGTTCGAAATCGGCGGGGTCGTGGCGCGACTTGATGGTGGCGTCGATCCCCATCTTGCCGACGATCCGCCACGGATATTGGCCCTCCAGCGGACGCGCCGACGGGTCATAGGGCGAGCCACGCGTATTCGACACCATGACGACGTCGCGCGCGGGATCGCAGCGCGTCGCGATCGCGTGGTAGACGTCGCCCGGATCGTCGAGATCGGTGTCGGGCGAAACTGCGACCACGAGCTTGGTGTTGAGCCAGGGCGCGCCCATCGCGATCATCAGCGCGTCGTTCACCATGCCTTCGCGCGGATAGCTGAACTGGAGGATGCAGGACAGCGCCGCGCCCCAGGTCGGGAAGCGCACGTCCTTGACGTCGAGGCCGAGCTCGCTGAGCCGATTGTAGAGCACCGCCTCGTGGCAGAGCCGCGGCAGCGGCTGATGGTCGGTGTCGGGACAGGTCTGGTGGTTGCGGTAGATCGGCCGGTCGCCGCGCATGGTGATGGCGGTGACCTCGACCTCCGGCAGGTTCTCGTAGTGCGGCAGGTTGTACATCGAGGGCGAAGTGACCTCGCCGACCTTGAACCGGTCCTTGAGGTTGATGTGGCCCTCGACCACGATCTCGGCTTCCGCCGGTACGTTGAGCTCCAGCGTCTCGCACGGGACCATGTCGACGTCGCGATCCATGATGGTGCCGACCATCTCCATCTCGCCCCAGGCGTCCATGTGCAGGCCGGAGAAGTTGGCCATGATCTCGTAGGCGGGCGGCACGCCGAACACGAACGCGATCGGCATCGTGTCCATGCCGAGCTCGCGGTACTTGCGCATGATGACGTGCGAGTGCGGGGTGACGAAGCTCACGAGGCCCCGGCGCGGCCCAACCGCATGCGTGCCGGCGTGGCACGAATTGTAGAAGCCGGTTTCCGGGTCGCGGATGATGTTCATCGCCGTGATGTAGGGGGCCTCGTCCTTGTCCTTGTGGAACGGGATCGGCAACTCGGTCCAGTCGGCCTCGTTGTGAAGCTTGACGACCTCCTTCACGGGCGCGCTCTTCACCACCTTGAACCCGCGCGGCGGCTGGCGCAGCCGGTAGGCCAGCGTGCGCAGGTAATGCTCCGGCGCGACCCCGAGCGCGCGTGCCTGCGCGCGCCTGGTCTTGACCAGGATGTCGCAGAGCCGGAAACCCGGCTTCTCGACGATGTTCTCGAACAGGATCGGCTGGTCGCTCTGCGCCGACAACGCGCCGATATCGGCCATATGGACCGGCTTGCTGATGCGCGTGACGATGTCGGCGTTGCTGGCGAGGAAGCCGCGCAGCGACGCGTCGAGCGGCTTCTTCGGCGGCGGCGGGGCCTGATGACTGATGGAGAGCGCCATGGCGGTGCTCCATTTCGTTAAGTAACTTTACTAATTAGCTTGAGGGAGTCAATCCCGATCGACGTTGCCGCGGCGGTCCTTCATGAGCTTCGTCTGATCCGCCCCGGACAGCAACGCGTCAAGGGCTCTCCTCCTCGATCATGCTCGCCAGCATGCGCCTCGCCTGCAGTTGCGCGGCATCGGCGCCGATGTCGATCAAGCCGTCGAGCGAGCCGCCTTGCCGATTCGCCTGCACCGCCTCCAACATCTCGGCATCTTCTAGGAACGTCGCCTTGGAGCCCTCGTAGAGCAGCCTGGACATCTCGGCGTCGTCGACACGGAAGTCGCGCGCGAAGCTGAACATGTAGTGGCTCGAATTTTCCGTCTCCGGCGTGATCAGGTGGCTCGACCAGATCGAGATCCCCTGGCTGCGGTCGCCCGCGGGGGCGCCGGTGCCGGTCTTCGCGCACCCCACATCGAGGTAAACCGTCGACGGCGGCTTCCAGGTCACGAACTGCCAGCGATCCACGTTGCCGGTGAAATTCCCCGCCTTGGCGAATAACGGCGGCGGAACGAAATCGATCATCCAGCGCCCGACACGGACGCCGTCCGGCAGCCGCTCGGTCTTGGTCGGCGTGGTCGCTTCACGCGGATCGCCGGCCAGCGTGTTCTTGTGCACGTAGGTGACGTGGGTGAGGTCGAGCAGGTTGTCGATGAGAAACTGATAGTTGGATTTGAGATGGATGTAGCCCGGGGTGGCCGTCCACTTCGGGTCGGCGAGCCAATAGAGATTCGGAATTTTCGTCTCGTCGGCCCCGGCGGCCTCACCCATCCAGATCCAGACCACGCCCCACCGCTCGCGGGCCGGATAGCTTCTGACCTTGGCGCCGCGCGGGACGCTGCTCTGGCCCGGCACCTCGACGCACCGACCGCCGACATCGAATTTCAAGCCGTGGTAGCCGCACGCCAGGTATTCTCCCGATACTTCGCCGCGTGAGAGCGGCGCCGCGCGGTGGCAGCAGCAGTCTTCCAGCGCGGCAACTTGGCCGCTGGCGTTGCGGAACAGCACCACCCGCTCGTTGAGAAAGGTCCTGGCGATCGGGCGATCCTGCAGATCGCCCGACCAGATTGCGGCGTACCAGCCATTGCGCAAGAACATGGAGCACCCAGTTGTCGTGGCAGGGCGTCGGACTGTACCTCCGCACAGTGATTTTGACAGGTTTGAATCCGGTATCCAGTCGGCGCCAAAATGTCCCGGACCAAAGAGTCATAATCACTGTGCAGCGGTGCGAGAACAGTCGACCTCGCCAGGGGTTTCCGCTTTGGGTCATGGGCTGAACGGCTCGCAGCGAGCATAACTCGCCCGCAGTGCATCCGATTGCTGCCGTGACTGCAATGTGCCGCCTTTATGCTGCAGAAAGTGCAGGAAGTGCAGAAAGCCCTCCTCGCCTGCCCACGGCGCGCCGGCCATGCGTCTTTCTGCACTTCCTGCACTTTCTGCACCCCCGAACAGCGCGGGATTGACGGTCCAACGATGCGCCGGCCGGCGTTTTGGCCAAACGAACCCAACGGGCATTTTGGCGGAACAAACCCAACCGCCATTTTGGCGGAACAAACCCAACGGGCGTTTTGGCGGAACGAACCCATTAGTGAAAGCCTAATGATATTGGGCTTTCACCCATCAATGCGGCCTTGTGTCCGGAAGCAGAAGTGCAGGAAGTGCAGGAGGTGAAGGCGCATGGCCGACGCGGGCTTTCTGCACTTCCTGCACTTTACTGTAGCATAAAGGCGGCACATTTGCAGTCACGGGAGCAATCGGATGCACTGCGAGCCTGGAAGCCCTGGCCCCTGGCCGGGTCGCCGTTGTAATCATTGGGCTTTCTTGGGTTCGTTCCGCCAAAAACGCCGGCCGGCCCCCTAGCGCATCACATCGTCGCCTTGCTGCCAAGCAGTGACCGGCACACGATTCAGCCGGCCCACCGCCTCCAGCGCCGGTCGGCGATGATCGCGCGGGCGGCATTGTGACCGGGGGCACCCGTCACCCCTCCCCCCGGATGGGCGCCCGATCCGCAGTGATAGAGCCCCTTCAGCGGCCCGCGATAATCGGCATAGCCGAGCGCCGGGCGCGCCCAGAACAGCTGATCGAGCGACAGCGCGCCGTGGAAGATGTCGCCGCCGGTCAATCCGAACACCTGCTCGAGATCGAGCGGGCTGAGCGCTTGCCGCCCGATCACGCTGGCCTTGAAGCCCGGCGCATAGCGATCGACCGTGTCGATCATCAGATCGGCCACCGTCTCGCGGTGCTCGGGCCACGGGCTGCCATCCGGCAGATCCGGGGCGACGTGCTGGCAGAACAGGCTCGCGACATGAGCCCCGCGCGGCGCCAGCGTGTCGTCCAGGGTCGAAGGGATGACCATCTCGATGATCGGCTCGCGGCTCCAGCCGCGCTGCCGGGCATCGCAATAGGCGCGATCCATGTAGCCGAGGCTCGGAGCCAGGATGATCCCCGCGCTGTGATGGTCCGCAAGCGCGCTCCCCGGCAGGGCGGTAAAGCTCGGCAGCTGCGAGAGCGCGACGTTCATCCGAAAGGTGCCGGAGCCGCAGCGCCATCGGCGCATGCGATGGAGAAACGCCGGATCGAGCGCGCCGCTCGGAACCATCGCCGTATAGAGCAGCCGGGGATTCACGTTGGCGCCCACCGCGGTGCTGCGAATGCTGCGTCCGTCCTCGAGCAGGACGCCGCACGCCCGGCCGTTCTCGATCAAGACCTCCCGCACCGGTGCATTGGTCTCGATCTCGACGCCGTGACCCGCGGCGGCCCGCGCCATCGCTTGGGTGATGGATCCCATTCCGCCGATCGCGTGTCCCCAGACCCGCTTCTTGCCGTTCACCTCGCCGAAGGCGTGATGCAACAGCACATAGGCCGTGCCGGGCGTGTAGGGGCTGGCATAATTGCCGACGATGGCGTCGAAGCCGAACAGCGCCTTCACCAGCGCGCCGTCGAACCAGCCATCGAGATAGTCGGCGGCCGATTTCGTGAACAGGTCGAACAGCACCCGCAGATTTTCCGTGGACAGTTGGCGCAGCCGGTTGCCGAAGCGTCCCGCCTTCAATAATTCCTTGATGGTGTCGAGTCGCAATCCCCGCGTCAGATTCGGCGGCGCCTGCAGGATCAACTCCCGCAACAGATCGGCGCTGGCGTCGAGCTGGCGGCTGAAGGCGGCGTAGCGGTCGGCATCGGCGCGGCTGAATTTTGCTATCTCGCGTTCGGTGATCCCTTCGGCCGCGAGGAGGTATTGGCCCTCCGGGTTGGGCAGAAAGTTCTGTGCGCGACGCTCGACGATCCGCAACCCATGATCGGCAAGGCGCAGATCCGCGATGATCTTGGGGTTCAGCAAGCTGACGGTATATGCTGCGACCGAGTTTCGAAAACCTGGACAGAACTCCTCGGTCACCGCCGCGCCGCCGACCACCGGCCTGCGCTCGAGGACCTTGACCGCGAGCCCGGACATGCCGAGATAGGCGGCGCAAGTCAGGCCGTTATGACCCGCCCCAATGATGACCACGTCGTAGCTTTGCATCGAGCACGCCGCATTCCGACAGAAGCGGTGGGATGCGGACCACGCATTCCCGCCCTCGAATCATGCAGGCTCGGCGGCACCTGTCACGCAACCCCGGGAACCAAAGCCTGCGTCGTCTGTTGCAACTTCGGCGCGCTGGATTATGAGTGAGGCCGAACGTCTGCACCGCCGCAGCTTCTCCATCCCCCACCCGCACCGCAACCCATCCTAAGCGCATGCCCGCAAGATTGATACCGTCGCGCCACCTTCGTGTCAGTCGATCCAAGGCGGGGCTCGGTCTGTTTGCTCGCGTGCCGATCAAGAAGGGGCAATTCATCGTCCGCTACAGCGGGAAGAAGATCCGCACCGAAACCGCCGATGAGCTCGACACCCGATATCTGTTCGAGCTCAACACCCGCTGGACGATCGACGGCTCCAACCGTCGAAACCTCGCGCGTTACATCAATCATTCGTGCCGGCCGAACGCCGAGACATATTTCGTGAAGCACGTCATCAAGATCCGGGCGATCAAGAACATCCAACCCGGCAGCGAGATCACCTATCACTACGGTCGCAATTATTTCGAGGCATTCATCAAGGGCGCGGGCTGCAAGTGCGGGCACTGCGCGAAGAAGAAAAGGCGTTCTCGCCGCCGATAGCGGGAACGAAAAGGGGGCAAGCGTGCCGCAAGATTGACGGCGCCTGATAAAGGTCCATGCAGCACGAAGTCCGGCTTATCCGAGTCGGTGAATCGAAGCTCGATGCCAAGTTGAGGACTTCGAACTTGGCGCGCCGGTCGCAATAGCGCGGGTTCATTGCCATCCGAGGTGGTTGTATATTAGACATAATACAATCTAGGCCGTCCCCTAGACCGAGGATGCGGATGCGAAATGGGATTTCGGGCATCGTCGTCACGGCTGCGGTGATCGCCGCAGCCGGGCTGTCGGCCTGCAGCCGCGCGGAAGAGGAAATCGCCGTCATCAAGGCATGCGCCGACATTGCCGAATTGCGCCCGATTGCCGCCGAGCGGACCGGTCGCTTCCTCGGTAAGGTCGACGAGGGGCGGGCACGCTGCTGGGGCGGAGAGGCGGCCGTCGCGCAATTGGGCACGCCGTGGGTCGATTGGTCGAATTATTGGGCGGCCGCGGACGCGCGGTCGAGATCGAACCGGTACGACAGCGGTCTGCACATCACCGACCGGAACCAGCGGGGTATCGATGGCGCGCTCCTGAACCTCGAATACCAGCGCATGGAGCTGATCAAGTTCAACTTGTTCGACAACCAGACGTTCGAGCAGTACGTGACCGGCGCCGGCGCCACGCTGAAGACCTGGAAGGAGATGCGGCTCGCCGCCGAGCATCCAAACTATCGCGATCTCAAGGTCGCGGCCGACGGCTCGCAGACCTGCCGGGGCGAGCTGATCCGTCACCGCACGCTGACGGGAATTTGCAACGACATTCGCAATCCAGCGATGGGCTCGACCGGGCAATTGTTCGCGCGCAATGTCGAGTTCGAATCGACCTTCCCGGACCTCGAGCGCGATCCGTACGCGAAAAATCGCCACGGCGGCAGAATCGGGCTGTTGCGGCCCGATCCGCAGGTCGTCAGCCGAAAGCTGTTCACTCGCGCACAGCAACCCGGCTCCAACTGCAACGAAGGCCATGGCGTGCCGGGCTCGAGCGAGGCCGACTGCGCGTACAAGAAGGCGCCGTTCTTCAACGTCCTGGCGGCGTTCTGGATTCAGTTCATGACCCACGATTGGTTCTCGCATCTCGACGAGGCGCGAAACGATCAGTCGCGGATCATGACCAGTCTCGGCTGCGCGAGCGAGCGGGTGGACAACGTCGAGCAGCCGCTGTCGCTGGAAGCGGCGGCTCGGCTCGGCTGCCGCACGGACGACAAGATGGAAGCCGCCCTTATCGCCGACGGCTCGCTCCCCGGATCGTTCAGGACCAAGCGTGCCGATGGTTCGGAAGTCGGTCGGCTGCAGCGAGCCTACAAGACCACGCGCAACAACGTGACGGCCTGGTGGGACGCCTCGCAGATCTACGGCTACGACGACCGCTCGCGGCGGCGCGTGCGGCGCGATCCGGCGGATTCGGCGAAGCTCGAAATGACGGCAGCCGCCGGCAGCGCCGGCGATCGCCACGGCTATCTGCCGGTGCTCCGGCCGGCCTGCGGGCCGCCCACGCCGGCCGACTCATGCGATCCGATTCAACCCGAATGGGCGGGACAGGAGGCAGTAGCCTTCCCGGACAACTGGTCGATCGGATTGAGCTTCTATCACAATCTGTTCGTCCGCGAGCACAACATCATCGTCGACGCATTCCGCACGCTCGCGCAGAACGAGCCGAACACCGATTCCGGCCTGCGCAACCCGGACAGACCGTCGGAGGCGATCACCTACAGCCGGATCACCAACGACCAATTGTTCGAGATCGCCCGGCTGATCGTTGCCGCCGAAATCGCCAAGATTCACACCATCGAATGGACCACGCAGCTGCTCTATGACGAGCCCTTGTACCTCGGCATGAATGCGAATTGGTCCGGCTTGTTCGGCGATCAGCCGCTGGCCTCGGAGGTCACCAGGCGGATCGTCAAGAAGCTCGGCGAATCCTCGGGAGCGAAGGAGGCGAACCAGCTTTATTCCGCGCTCGCCGCCGGCGCCGGCATCGTCGGTTACGGCAGCAGCAAGCCCTTTCCACCATTCCTGCCGAGCTGGCTATCGCGGGATCGGTGGAGCCTGAAAGATGACGACCACATCAACGGCGGCGTCAATCATTTCGGGTCGCCGTTCAACTTCCCCGAAGAGTTCGTCTCGGTCTATCGGCTGCATCCGCTGGTGCCGGACCTGCTCGAGTTCCGCGAATTGGGCGGCGATCCGAATGTCATTCGCGACAAGATCCCCGTCATCGACACGTTCCGCGGCAAGGCTACCGCCAAGATGCGGGAGCGAGGACTCGCCAACTGGGCGCTGACCATGGGGCGCCAGCGGCTCGGGGCGCTGGCGCTGCAGAACCATCCGCAATTTCTGCAGAATCTCGATCTTCGTCCGCGACTGGACAGCAAGATCGACGTCGCCGCGCTCGACCTCATCCGCGACCGCGAGCGCGGCATCCCGAGGTTCAACGAATTCCGCCGCCAGATCGGATTGCGGCAGTTGACCAGCTTCGATGATTTCATCGACCGCCGGCCGACCGTCGGCGCCGCCGATCTCGCCGACCAGCAGGCTTTGGTCAAAACGCTGCGCGAGGTCTACGGGCAGCATCGATGCGACGCCACGAAGCAGATCACCACCGCGCAGCTCGCTCAGGACAAGCAGCCCATCAACGACTGCCTCGGCCACGCGGACGGCAGCATGATCGACAACATCGAGGATATCGACCTCGTGGTCGGCTTTCTGGCCGAGACGACGCGTCCGCATGGCTTTGCCATTTCGGAAACCCAATTCCATATCTTCATCATCAACGCGTCCCGCCGCCTGTTCAGCGACCGGTTCTTCACGTCGAGCTTTCGGCCGGAGTTCTATACGAGGTTCGGCATCGATTGGGTGGTGAACAACGGCCCTACCGGCAAGCAATGGGAAACGGGCGAGCCCAATGGCCACCGGCAGGAGGTCTCGCCGCTCAAGCGCGTGCTCTTGCGTGCCATGCCGGAGCTCGAGCCGGAGCTAAAGCACGTCGTCAATGCGTTCGACCCTTGGGCGCGCGACCGCGGCGAGTACTACTCGCTGCAGTGGAAGCCGCGCGCCGCCGCCGCCAGCGATCCGGCATTCAGGCAATGATATGGTCGTCGCCCGCCGAGCGAAGCCGGTCCAGGCGCCGTGGCTAGGCATACGTATAGGTATCGCTCGGCATCGCGGCGTGACCGGCGTCCTTGAGGATCGCGTCGCTCGCTTTCTCGCCGATCATGTACACGGAGGTGACGATGAAGAAGCCGGGAATTCGGGGGAACACCGACGCATCCACGACCCGCAGCCCTTGGGTGCCGTAGACGCGGAAGTTCGAGTCGAGCACCGCCATCCGGTCGCTGCGGGGGCCGATCTGGCAGGTGCAGGACGCGTGATGACCCCAGGCCTGGGCCTCGACATACTCCTTGAGCGCCTGCTTCCCCTGGACGTGGCTGCCGGGGAGCTCCTCTGCCGCGATGACATCGCTACCCTGAGCGGTCAGCGTGCGCACGAATTCTATGCCGCTGACGACGGAATCGAGATCCTGCTGCCCTCCATCGGTGCCTTCCCTGAAGTAATGGAAATTGATTGCCGGCGGATCGCGCGGATCGGTGGACCGCAGCGTCACGGTACCGGCACGGTTCTCGGTGTGCGCTTTGAGAATTGCCCAGGTCAAATAATTGTGTTGGCTGACGAGCTTCGAATAGCCGGGGAAGTAGCCGCGGAAGAGCCCGATCAGCGCGAAGGCAAAAATATCGGGCAGCGGCCGCTGCGGCGCGGATCGCTTGATGACGGCTAGTGCGACGCCGTTGGTGGTATAGACGCCCGTGCGCGTGTTTGCCCACTCTCTGCATTGGCGATCGTTGCGGGTGAAGTCCGCGCCTTCGAGCACCTGCCAGTCGTCCTTGAGCCGGTAGACGACGCCGACCTCGTATCGATCCTGCAGATTTTGTCCCACGCCGGGCAGATCGACTCGCAGCGGGATGCCGAGGCGGTCGAGCACGTCGTTTGGTCCGATGCCGGACAACATCAGCAGCTGCGGCGTGTTGAACGCCCCGCCGGAGAGGATGACCTCGCGCGAGACGCGCACCGTTCGCTCCTCGCCGGCGGCCGTGCTTGGTGCGGCGCACGCACGATAGAGCCTTGCACCCTTCAGGTAAGCGACCCCGATCGCCCGATTCGAGTCGTCGAACAGCACCTTGGTGACGAGTGCATCCAGCTCTATGGTCAACCGGTCGGGATATTTCTTGACGGTATCGAGCAGGAATTCGCGCGTGCCGTTGCGGGCATGGCGACGAGTGCTCAACGGCGCATAGTGAATCGCCTCGGCGGCCTTCGCGTCGATCCGCCAATCGTTCGGATCAAGCTTCGCTACGAAGAGCTCACGAAGCTGCTGTACCGGGTTGCGCAGTTCTTTGAAGATCGACAGCGCGGCTCGCTTGAGAATCTCGATCAACGCTTTGTCCCGCACGACGGCTTTCGGCAGCGCCTTCTCGATGTACAGCCAGCCGCCGAAACCGTGGCGGGTCGGATTCCAGCCCAGAATTTTCTTGATCAGACGCCAGAGCGGCCGATGCCGGCAGTTTTCCATGCGAATGAAATAGCGGCGCATGCTATCCGCGCTCCAAGACTCGTCGCCGACGCGCTTGGCGATGTCGTCCCAGTCGGGATTGTGCGGGTAGACCATGATCATGGCGTTATGGGCGGTGCAGCCGCCGAGCGCGCCCGCGCGCGGATAGAGCACGCCGTCAACCGGCTTTCCCTGGTACTCCTTGTAGTATTTCGGATCGCCGGCCTGCGCGGCGTTGTCGCCGTAATGCCGGACCCAGAAATCCCACTTGATGGCTTCGTTCTCGCTCGCCATCGGGTGAAAGGTCGGCACGCTGTAATCTTCCGGAAGGCGATTAGGGCCGACCGGCCCGCCGCCCTGCAGCTTGAGCGGATCGCCGCCGGCCTCCAGCAGCAACACCTTGTGTCCGGCCTGCGCGAGCCTCGCGGCGACCGTGCCGCCGCCCGCTCCCGATCCGACCACCACGTATTCGTATTGCGTTGGCTCCACCATAGCGTCCTCCCGGAGGCCGCCTAGAATGTCTTGAGGAACTCGATCAGCGCATTCTTGTCGTCATCGCCGAGGTTGCTGCCGAAATAGTGACCCTTGTTGATGATGAGATCCGGGCACTTGCTGACGCTCAACAGGTCTTGAACGAGGGGCTTGAACGCCTGTTCCGCCTGCTCGTCGGTCACGTTCTCGGGAAGGCTCTTGAGCGTCCGCTTGAGCTTGAGCAGGACCTCGGCCAGCGTTTTCGTGTACGCCAGGCGATCTTCCAGCTGCTGACTTTCCGCGATCAGCCGGATATTGGACAGCAAACCGACCGGGGTGCCCTTCGGGATCGGGCCAATCTGCACATCGCCGGTGGCCGTGAACAGCCACGGCAGCAACCGGTGCAGCCAGTCACCGACTTCCGCCAATTCATCGAGCCCCTCCGGCAGGTAGCCGGCCGGAACCTTGAGGTAGCTCCTGGCGGTCGTGCGCTGGATGTAGCTCGGGCCCGGAACCTTGTCGCCGATGATGGGGTCCTTGTCGCGCCGTTCCGGCCACAACATCTGTCGGATCGCAATGTCGAACGCCTGCATCCGCGCCTCGACCGAGGGAGATTGGTTGAATTCTCCGACGGAATTGTTCTGCAGGTACGGCGCCGTCGACCACACGCTCACCAGCGAGGCCGGACGGACGAATCCCCGACCGCCTCCCGGCAATTGAAACTGGCGCGGCGTGCCGTCGACCGGATTGTACACGGTGATTTCGCCGACCGACGGCAGCTGCTTGTAGGTTTCGGAGGAGAAATTGTCCCAGATGTTGTCGCGAATGGAATTAGTTGCAATTGGGCTGCAGGCGTTGACGCCCATCTCGGTGATCGGGACGCGGCGGTCGGTCGACAGGAAATTATTGTCGAGGAAGTCGGGCTTGAAGACCTCCGCGCGCATCCATCGGAAATACTCCGCCGAGTTCTCGATGATCTGGCCCGACGTGCACGGCTGGCCGAGCATGCACAAATTGGGCGGCTGCTTGCTCGAATGGCAGCGGGCGCAATTCTCGGCAAAGACGGTCTTGCCTTGCGTCAGCTTCTGCTCGTCCGTCGTCAGGTGGGATTGCCCATTGGGGGCATCCTTGAGGCGATCGGGCCGCGCGGTCTTGAGGAAGAACAACGCCATGTCGGGCGTCTGTTGCGTCGTCGCCTGCCAATAGACGGAATTCTTTTGGGCGTCGGCGATCTTGATCGGCGAGATATCCTTGCCGTCTTTGTGCGGACCGCCGATGAGCGGCCGGAAATGCAGCAGCCATTCCTCGCTGAACAGGCCGATATTAATGAAGACTCGGTTGAGCGCGCCGAGCGCGCCGACCGAATCCGAGCCGTCCTTGAGGACGTGCGGCGTGAGCACCGTGTCCGGCGGCTGGAACAGATCGGAAAGCGCTCGAGTTTGCTCGAAGTCGTTGAATTGCTTGTTGAGGAGGCCGCCGCCGGCAAGCTTCTCCTTCCATTTTCTTCCCGCTTCCAACCGGGCGGCCACGTTGTAGACCGCGTTCATGGTGCGCGGATTGTTGATGTTGTCGGTAGACACGAAGGAGGTGTCGAGCGAGCCCGGCAGCGAGGTGTGGAACAGCTGGAAGATGAAATTCGCTTGGGCGTCTTTCGGGTTCCAGATGAAGATGCGATCGACCCAGAAATACTGCGCGCCCGGGTTGGAATTCAGGTTTGCCCATTTCGGATTTTCGGGATCGGCCGGCGGGTTCACCGGGTTCGGTCCGACGTGGCAGAAGCCGCAGGACATGCCGACCCGATGGGGCCGCACCAGGTTCTTGTCGTTGTAGAAAGACGGGTCGGTGTAATATTTGTCCTTGTTCTTCAGCCAATAGTCCTTCGCCTTGTCGTCGAAGGCCGGATTGGGGAACAGGCGCAGTCCCACGACTCCGGATGCCTTGCCGTAAGCGGAGCCCACCGGCACGGTCTTGCCCCGTGCGCCGATCTTGATACCGGGATATTTGGTTTCGTTCTCGAACGGATCGGCCGGACATTCCGCGGAGGCCGGGAGGCGCTTGTCGAGCCAGAGACCATATTCGTCCGGAGCAGTCGCCTTCTCGAAGCAAGGCTCGTTCACCAGACCATAGTAGTTCCAGCGGCTGTTGCGGCCGATCGGAATCCAGGTCTTGCCGGCGCCTTTGCACGCCTTCTCGTCCATGCCGCCATAGGCGCCATCGTATTTGTTGTCGTGCTTGCCGCCGTAGTCCTCGGTGCAGTAGCCGATTTCGGGATGCGAGGAGACGATTTTCAAAAGGTCGAAGGCACCGAACGTGTGGTTGGACATGTAGTCCCAGAATCGGTCGCTGCCGAACGTCCAGGCGATCCAGGTATTGCGGCCGCGAGCTTCGGCGGCGTTGAGCTTGACGCTCGGGTCGGCGTCGCGGCGATAGCCGTAGTCCATGTCAGCGAAGTAATCTTCGTCCGCGGCCCGCAGGTCGCCGGCTTTCACGCGGGCGAGCATGGCCTCGTCCTTCACTTCCCCAATTTGCTGGCGCTGATCGCTACAACCCCAGATAGATAAAACGCCGGAGATGAGAATTAGGCCGACAATTGCCTTTCGTTGCTCCATCACCTCCTCCTAATCCGGAGAACCGAACGTCGCCGAACTTATAGGCCAACATGCGTCGTTATTTGAGGCCTGAGCGCGAGTTTTCGCCGATTGCCGCGATACCGACGCTGTCCACACATACTACCACTTCAGGTTGCAGCAAACAAGGACCGCGGCGGCATTTCATTCCTCGAACGCACCTCGCATGTCACACTCAACGCACTTTGCGTTCGCCTACACGAGTGGCGGTTGACGGATCGTTTTGGTCCTCGCGCCAAGACGGATGGTTAAAATGAATGACGAAGTCGCCGTTATATGAAGCGACCGCCTTGTCGAAAACGATCTTTCCGATGGGACGCCAATTTTTGAACGTCCTGCGCTCATAAACCGGCGGGCCGTGCGTTTCCCCTTCATCGGTGACTTCGATTTGGAACGTGAGCGTACGTTTCGGCGCCACATCGCCCTTGTCGTAAATCTGCGCCATGATCTCGTCGCGAAAATCCAATTCTTCTCCCGCGATTCTGGGCTGCGCCGGGGCGACCAAGAGGCGCATGAACGTCGGTGCCCTCGTCGGCTCGCCCTTTGCCTTCCCGAGCTCCGCGATCTGATAGAGCTGTCGGATGCTCGGTTTCTTGTCGACCCGGCCGAAGACCACGCCGGTAACGATCAGGACCGGCACCCCGAGCCCGCGTCGCCAGGCTGTCGTGTTGGGGGCGTTGCGCACCTCGGCATCGTTGATGTAGTCGCTGTGATCGCCGGCGATATCCTGCTGCGTGATGAAATTGGCGGTGCGAAGCGGCTCGACGTGATCCGCGCTGGTGGTGGGAAACAGCTTTCCGACCAGCGACAGCGAGCGCGTATGGCCGCGCCGGGTCTCGCCGCAACAGGTGGAATAGCGCGCCACGATCAGCGCCCGGCTGCCGTTGCGAAAGTAGCCGGAGTAGTTGGTGTCTTCGGTGACCTGCCACGAGCCGGTGAGACAAATTCCGTTCGGATGCAGCAGGCGGCGGTAGCCCTTTCGATCCGGGCCCCAGCGCAAATCGGCGGCGGAATCAACCGCGCGTTCGACGGCCTTGCGAAACAAATGGGGCCGGCCGAGCGGCAAAATGCCGCGCAGCACGCTCGGCAAAGTCACTTTGTAGATCGGCAGCGGAGGCTGGCCCGGCGCACCCCACACCGTTTGATAGGGATTTGCGAACAGCGCCTCCTGCACGGCGGAGAAGCGCGAACCGCGATAGGCGCGGTCCTCATCGGTAACGCCTTCGATCCCGAATGAACTCGCGTGCACGGCCATCCCTCACGCTCGGCATGCAGTAATCGATTAAACATCTTGGATCGCACTCCGCGCAAGTGAAACAGCGGAATTGGAGCGTGCAGCTTGAAAGATGTTCGCTGCCCACCTTGGTAATATGCTCTCAATCATAACCTCTGCTTATACTTCGGGTCCGAGATGCTTGCAGACCAGTGGCTCCGCGCGGACTGCCCGCTGCTTTCGTGCTCGTCGGGGGAATGTCCGACTTGTGCGAAGCGCGTCGCGCGGAGTCGTACATGATCCAGCCATTTTTCGGTGATGCTTCGAAGGGCATCCTGCTTGGCGTCGAGGATCGACAAAGTGCTGCGAAGCGCGTCAGCGCGAAACAGGACCCGTCTCCGGACCGCGGGCTTCGACGGGCATCGGCTTACCGTCGCTTGGCCCGCCAAAGCTTTGGCGAAGGCGGGTGGCGGAGGAAGAGGAACTGGGATCCAACATTCTCCAGCAGGCCAGGGTGTTTGGCCGGCTGGCGGCTGCTGGAGCCAGAAGCGACTGCCCATCCGTTTGACGTAACGTTCCGCATCCACACCGACCGCTACCAGTACATCAGCGCCAAGTTTGAAGCGCTCAACATCGGCCATGCGGCAATCACCAGCTACACTTTCAAGAACAATCGCGACAAAGGACGCAGAAGCTTACCGGTGAAAACGGTCAACAAGACATCCGCACGACCGTCTTCTCCTTCGGAACTATACCGAAGAAGCCGCCCGCTAGCCGAGCCTGATACACCGACACGTTCGCATAAAGACCTTGGATCAGCTCCCTGACCTTCTGAACGGGCAGACTACACTCCGCGCCTAAAATGACCTCGGCCAGACTGTTTCGTTGAAGCCATAAAACCTCAGAGCACCCTCGCTCACGGTGTCGGTGAAGCGCACCAGCTGCGTGGTCGTCACAATGAGATATGTCGGCATTTGGCTCGGGATTTTCTGCGATCCGGTCGACCAAGAGACCGTGACCGCGCTATCGTTGCCGACCGTTAGCTTGGCGGGCTGTCAATCCGAACAGTCACCATTTGTGCCAACCAGTCGGCAGTTGAGGCGGCGCTCTCACAAGCTGGTTGTGCGCGGCCCCATACAGGAAAAGCGATTACGGCTAGGAGCGTCAGCAAGAACCGCATGGTTCCCCCACAGTGAATGCTTACACCCATAGCATATTGCCTTCTAAGTTGAATGTCGATATATTTGCTACCTCTGGTTCTATATCCATGCCGAACCCCTGGAAGGTTAGGTTTGTAAGCATCCTCGGCGAAGCAAAGACTACTGCAATTGCGGTGCTGGCGGGCTTCCTCTCGTCGCACATCGAGCGGCGCCCGCCGCTCCTCATGAAGCACGGGAATGGCTCGACATAGCCGTTGCCGGCACGCCCGAATCAACTGCCCGGCGCCCCGGCCATTGAGATTAGGTAGAATTGGGTGCCGCGTGCCCTGACATCCGCATGGCGTCCTCCCTTCTCCTGCGATATATTTCCGCGGTCCGGGCGCGAATTCGCAGGGCGAACGCGATCACGCCCTCGTCGTACAACCAGGCTCCACCCTTCGATGAATTTGGACCCGAAAGGTCGTGACTGGGAGTTTCGAGCTGACAATCTGGTCGGTAGCCCGGGCGTACATGGAGTGACGCCACGCGGCCATGCGAGCGCGAAGCCTCAGCCTTCGAGTCTCGCCGATGAACGTCTGCCGGAGCCGGATGCAATCCCCCGCTCGAAGCCGCCGAAGTCCCGGCATTCGACAACGCGATCCGATGCGTTCCTCCTCGGCGCCAAGTCCTTGGTGGCGATACTGGTCTCGCTTGTGTCCGCCGCCGCCTTCCTGTTCTATTTTTACGGTCTGGCAAGCGTCGCGCCGCACTTCGTGATCGCGCGCAGCTCGGTGACCGTCGAGATGACGGGCCCGGGAATTCTCGATGCCACCAACAAGGTCACGATCACCTCCCGCATTCCGGGTTTCCTGAAGGCGATCTTGGTGGAGCGCAACGACGCGGTCACGGCCGGGCAGCATATTGCCCAACTCGACGCAAACGACATCCAGAACCAGCTCGAGGCTGCTCGCGCGGATGCGGCCGCGGCGCAAAGCGCAATTCTGGAAGCTCAGGCGAACGAAGCGCGGGCTCTCGCTGCGCTCGACAAGGCGAACAGCGATCTGATCCGGCGGCAAAGGCTCTCGCAGTCCGGGGTGGTGTCGGCGGTCGATATCGAAAACCTTGAAATAGGACTGCGCCAAGCTCGAGCGGAGCACAATCGAGCGAAGGCGCTGGCGGAACGCGCGCAAGCCCAAGCGCTGGCCGCGGCGGCGCAGGTGGCGGTGCTCGAGCACAAGCGAGCCGAGGCCGACATCCGCTCGCCGCTGAATGGCGTAGTCGTTTCGCGCGATCGCAGCGTGGGCGACCTGCTGACGGCAGGCGCGCAGCTCTTTCAACTCGTCGACCCCGCAAGCATCGTCGTTTCGACGCGTTTGGACGAATCCATTATGGGCTTGATCGAGCCTGGTCAGCAGGTCGCGCTTTGGTTCACCTCCGATCCCACGCGGGCCGTGAACGCGCGCGTCACGCGCATCGGGCGCACGGTCGACCCCGAGACCCGGGAGTTTGTCGTGGAAGTGGCGCCGGAACAGCTTCCTCGCAACTGGGCACTGGGGCAGCGTGTTAACGTAGCGATCAAGGTGCCGTTGGCGGCGGACAGCATCGTCGTGCCGCAGCTGTTCGTGGCCCATCGCGGGGGCCGGGCGGGCGTGTGGCGCGTGGTCCAGGGCCGGGCGACCTGGACCCCAGTCGAGGTCGGTGCCGTCAGTGGGATTTACCTACAGCTGCACGGCGGGGTTTCCCCCGGCGACGTCATCGTGCACCCGAGGGGCCGATACGCGTTCGAGCCGGTGGCGATCGAGGCTTCCCGACAATGAACCTTGCCTGGAAGGACATCAGCTTCAATCGCGTCAGGTTCCTGCTCACCGCCGCCGGCGTTGGCGCGATGATTGTCGCAACGATCGGCATGATCGGGCTCTATCGCGGCGTCGTCTACGAGGCGCTGTTGATGATTCTCGAAGGCGGCGCCGATCTCTGGGTGGTTCAGGGCAATACTCATGGACCCTTTACCGAGATGTCCCGCGTCTCCGGCACGCTGGATCGTCGAGTCGAAGGCGTGCCGGGAGTGAAGAAGGTCCGGCGCTTCATCCAGTACAGCCGGCAATTCTACTTCAACGACCGGCGATTCGGAATGTCGGTGACCGGCCTCGACTATCCCCAGGACACCGGTACTTGGCTGCCGCTCGCCGAGGGCCGCTATCTGAGCACGGCACACTACGAAGCGATCGCTGATGTGGCCACGGGGCTCGTTCTCGGAGACAGAATTCGGCTCGGGCCCGACGACTACACGATCGTCGGCATCACGCGAGGGCAGGTCGATGTGGCCGGCGACGGCCTCCTCTACGTTTCGATTGCCGATGCCCTCGTCATCGATCGCTACGCCCCAAGCGAAGCCGTCCTGCTCGATCGTGTGACGAAATCGAAGCCCGATGCGCCGCCGCCCGGCCGCCCGGTATCGGCTATTCTGATTACCGCGCAACTTGGCGCGGACGTCGAGAATCTCCGCGGCATCATCGAGAAATGGGGCGATGTGCGGGTCTTCAATCAGGACGAGCAGATCGACATCATGCTCAACGGTCGGCTCTACAAGCTGCGGCTTCAGATCCTCGCCTTCGTCGTCACGATGCTCACGGTCATGGCTGCGGTCGTATCATTTGCGATCTACGGCTCGGTGATAGAGAAAGTCCACTCGATCGCGATGCTCAAGCTGATGGGCGCGCGCAACAGTGTAATCGTGTGGATGATCGTGCAGAATTCCCTCTTGATCGGAGCATTCGGCTGTGTCGTGGGGCTGGTGGGCTCCCAGCTAGTGTTTCCGCATTTCCCGCGTAACGTCGTGATGAACTGGGATGACATCGCCAACCTGTTCGCGGTCGTGCTTGTGATCAGTGCGTGCTCGTCCTGGTTCGGCATCGTAAGGGCCATGAAGGTGCGCGCGCAGGAGATTCTCGCATGAGCAGCCGCGCGCTCCTGGAAGTCGAAAATGTCGTCAAAGTCTACGGCTCTGCCGGCTCCGTAGTGCGGGCCGTCGACGGCGTGTCCGTCGAGCTGAAAGCCGGCGAGGTGCTCGCCATCTTCGGGCCTAGCGGGTCCGGCAAGACGACCTTTCTCATGATTGCGGGCTTGATCGATATACCGGACAGCGGAAGGGTGCTGTTCAGGGGAGAGGTCATCGCCACGCACGCCACCGAGTTGGACGACTTGCGTACCTTCCGGCGGCGGCATATCGGCTTCGTGTTCCAACGGGCGAACCTGATTCCGTTCCTGACGGCGGTCGAAAACGTTCAGGTCGCCATGCACTTGAACGCTATCGCGCGGAAGGAGGCTGCGGCGCGTGCGTGGTTCCTACTGCGGCAGCTCCATGTCGATCATCGTGGTCACGCAATGCCTCACCAGCTTTCGGGTGGCGAGCAGCAGCGAGTGGCGATAGCGCGGGCGCTCGCCAACAAGCCGTCCCTTATTTTTGCCGACGAGCCGACCGGTGCGCTCGACAGCGTCCGGGGAAGGCAGGTAATGGCGCTGTTCCGCGAGCTTGCCGATACCGAAAACGTGGCGGTCTGCATCGTCACCCATGATCCGCGCTCGGTCGACCTGTTCGACCGGATCATCGCCATGAGCGATGGCACCATCGGCCGGGAATACCGGCGACCGCTCGTCGGGCATTCGCCGGCCGGGCTCGCCGGCTTCGAACGCTGCGATGAGCAGCCGCGCGGTGGATAAGGCAAGGTGTTCCAGAGGTCGAAACCATCTCGCGGCGGCAGGACGAGCGGTCCGCGGCGGAGGCCGCTGCTTCATCCCTTGGCTGGAGCAAGGCCGGCTCCGCTAGTCCGCACTCTTTCGCGACATGGGGGATTCTCGTCGCGACGAGCCGGCCAGGTCGCGATCATATTGGCGTGCGCGTTGGCGCGTTGGCCCGGATGCATGATCGAGCAATGGCGCGTCGCTCGCCGCGTCAAGGCGGTCACCTTCGAACCTCCCCCGGTGTTCATCGTCGGTCATTGGCGCAGCGGAACAACGTTCCTTCACAATCTGATGAGTCGGGACCCCGCATTCTGCTTTCCGACCATCCTGGACGCATTGCGGCCGTACGATTTCTACCCCGGCCCGCTGGAGCCCATTTCCCGATGGGTGCTGTTGCGGTTCCTTCCCGCGCGCCGCCCCATGGATGATGTTCCGCTGAGCCCCGGATTGCCTCAGGAAGACGAGATGGCGCTGGCCACCATGGGGGCGCCGTCGCTTTTCAATTGCTTCTATTTCCCGCGGCGGGCCTCCAGGATCTTCGCTGAAGAGGTCCTTTTCGAGGGCGCCGATCCGACAACGCTCGAATCGTGGAGCAATGCGTTGCGCTATTACACTGCCAAATTGGCCGCGCTGAATCCCGGCCGACGGCTGTTGCTCAAGAACCCGGCGCATAGCGCAAGAATCGGTCAGCTCCGCGCGCTTTTTCCAGGCGCGAAGTTCGTTCACATTCACCGGCACCCATTCGCCGTGTTCCAGTCGACGCGCAAGCTCTATCACAGCCTGCTGCCGCTCACCGCGCTGCAGGACTATGAGCCGCATGACATCGACGAGCATATCGTTTCGTCCTATCCTCAGGTCATGAACCGATTGCTCGACGGATTGGCGGAGTTGCCGTCCGATCTTTCGACGACCGTGTCTTACGAAGACCTCGTGGAGGACGCGACGGGCACCGTGGAGCGCATCTATCGCGAGCTGAAGCTGGGGGAGTTCGATCGGGTGAAGCCATCCATCGCGGCACAAGCCGGCCAAGCCGCGCCGCGGTTTCCTTCCGTCGGCGATCTCGACCAGGCGACGGCATCACGACTGGCGGTTCTGTGGGCGCCGGTATTGACCCGCCTCGGCTACTCCCCGAATAGCCGCCGCATGGCCAGCTGATCGATCGACAGTGAGAAGACAACGCTGGTATCATCGAGTCCGCGCCGTGCGATGAAATGGATGAGGAAGTCCGGTTGCCGGCGCAGCGAAAACCGGATCGCGTGGTTGGACGCGTAAGGGCGTAGGGCATGTCGCGAGACGCGGGAGCCTCGGATTCGAGCGACCGGATCGCCATCGTCGGCATGGCATGCGCGTTGCCGGGCGGCCTCGACTCGCCGCAGGCGCTGTGGGAGTTCCTGCGCCGGGGCGGCGATGCCGTCGTCGATATCCCGGCCGACCGCTGGAACGTCGCGGCGGTCTACGATCCCGAGCCGGGCACCCCGGGAAAGGCCGCTTGCCGGCGCGCGGGCCTCCTGCACGACGTCGCCGGCTTCGATGCCGGCTTCTTCGGAATCTCCCCCCGCGAAGCGGCACTGATGGATCCGCAGCAGCGGCTGCTGCTCGAGGTCGCTTGGCGTGCGCTGGAAGACGCCGGCATTCCGGCCGAAAGCGTCGCCGGCACCAGGACCGGCGCGTATGTTGGAATCTCGCACAGCGACTATAACGCCATCCAGCAGTTCGGCCGGCGACAGGTCGACGTGCATACCGCGACCGGCGGGGCGCTCAGCATTGCCGCCAATCGGCTGTCCCATCGCTTCGATCTTCGCGGACCGAGTCTTGCGGTCGATACTGCCTGTTCGTCCTCGCTGGTGGCCCTTGACGCCGCGTGCACTGCGCTGCTGACCGGGACGTGCGAAGCGGCGCTCGCCGGCGGCGTGAACGTGATGCTCACTCCGGATGTGACGATCACTTTCAGCCGAGCGGCGATGCTGTCGCCGGACGGACGCTGCAAGGCGTTCGATGCGCGCGCCAACGGATACGTCCGGGGTGAGGGCGCCGGCATGGTGGTCCTGAAGCCGCTGTCGCAGGCGCTGCTGGATGGCGATCGCGTCCACGCCGTGATCCGGGCCACCGCGGTCAACCAGGACGGCCACACGAGCACGATCACGGTTCCGAGCCGCGATGCGCAGATTGCCATGCTGCGCGAGGTCTGCGCCAAGTCCGACGTCCGACCGAACGAGATCGGCTATGTCGAAGCGCATGGGACGGGGACCGCGGTCGGTGACCCGATCGAAGCGAGTGCGATCGGGGCGGTGTTCGGGCAGTGCCGGGCGCCAGACAATCCGTGTGCGGTCGGCTCGATCAAGACCAACATCGGACACCTGGAACCGGCGGCCGGCATTGCAGGGCTCATCAAGGCGGCATTGTGCGTACGGGAGGGCGAGATTCCTCCCAGCCTGCATTTCGAATCCCCAAATCCAAATATTGACTTCCACCGTCTCGGCATTCGCGTGCAGCGAAAGCTCGCGCCGTGGCCGGCGACGACGGGACCGAGATTCGCCGCCGTCAACTCCTTCGGATTCGGAGGCACCAATGCGTGCGTCCTCGTCGAGCAGCCGCCGCG
>WNFV01001480.1_pt1 | contig 31963 bp, 37 predicted proteins | sample 5400101 | NCBI WGS metagenome assembly WNFV01 (sample SAMN13153361, study PRJNA577476) | soil metagenome | isolation source: 115 cm soil or saprolite under grassland replicate 1 | place: USA:California | collected 2016-06-15 | reverse complement strand
AGCCGGTTCCGAAGGTGAACCACGATCAGGTCGCCTTGCCGGACACGAATCAGCGGGCCGGGCACGGTGCCGTTGAAGGCCCAGACGCTGGCGGTAAGCCCGGGTTGAAGCTCGATCCGCGTAGGCGCGGCGGTAAGCTCGAATGTCCGGACTGAGCCGCCCGGCGCCGGCGCCGTCTGCTGGCCGGTTGGAGCCTGCGCGGTCGGGATCGTGGATCCCGTGCACGCGGCCACGGCAATCGTCAGAACCAACGCGCAGGCGGACCAGGCGCATTGCACCGTCCACCTAGCGTGACGTTCGACCGAAGGCAGCTTGAGGGCCCTTCGCCACTCCGGTCATAGGTCTTTCGGCATGAGGCATCGTCGGATTTGCGATCGCATGCTATTCAGATGGTGGAGAAGGCACAACAACACCTGAGGATCCTGATCGCCGAAGACCACACCCTGGTCCGCGACGGCACGCGCCAGATCCTCGAGCGAAACGACGACCTCGAGGTGGTCGGTGAGGCTGACAGGGGCGATGTGGCCGTCGAGCTGGCTCGCCGTCTGCGCCCGGACGTCGTCATCCTCGATGTGCGCATGCCCGGATTGAACGGCATCGAGGCCGCGCGCAGGATCGTGGCCCAGCAGCCGGCCTGCCGCGTGCTGATCGTGAGCGCGTACGACGATCGCCAGTACGTTCTCGAGGCGCTGCGGGCGGGGGCCTCGGGTTATCTGCTGAAGACAGCGCCTGGAGCCGAGCTGCTGAGCGCGGTGCGCGCGGTGGGCAGCGGCGCGACCGTGCTGCAGCAAGAGATCTCGCGCCGGCTGGCGGAAAGCGAGAGCGAACGCATGAGCCTCGAACCCTCGCCACGCGAGCTCGAAATTCTGCACCTCGTCGCCGCCGGCAAGCCCAACAAGGAGATCGCGCGCGACCTTGGCATCAGCGCTCGCACCGTCGAGGGCCACCTGAACAACCTGTTCGCCAAGCTGGGCGCGTCATCGAGGACCGAGGCCCTCGTTGTCGCTGTCAGTCGCCACCTGATCCGCCTGGAAGACGAATGAGCGAGGGGCTGAACGCGGCCCTCAGAGCGGCCGCGCGGCAAGCCCTGCGGCCGCCTCTGCGAGACCGCCGTTTCTGGCTGGTGCAAGCGCTGGTGGTGTTCATCGCCACGCTTCACCTGACCGCCGACGCCGGGGTGGCTGTGCCGACGTTCGGGATCCCCCATTTCGCCACCGTCGGCCTGTTCCTGGTGCCGGTCGTGTACGCGGCGTTGAACTTCGGGCTGGGAGGTTCGGTGGCGACCGCGGCATGGGTGACCTTGCTGTCGGTTCCGGACCTGGTTGCGGTAGACATGCCCCACGACCGCCTCGAAGACGCAATCCAGCTCTTGATCGTGGATGCGGTGGCGGTCTTCGTCGGTCACCGAGCCGGCCGCGAGCAGCTGGCCCGGCTGCGCCTGGAGGAGGCGCAGGCCAGGACGCGAAGCTACGCCGCCAAGGTGCTCCAGGCACACGAAGACGAACGGCGCAGCATCGCGCAGGAACTGCACGACGACCCGCTGCAGTCGCTCATCTATCTCTTGCGCAGGCTCGAGACCGCGGTTTCGGAACCTCCCCCGGCGCAAGCGGCCGCGCTCGCGGAGAGCCGCGAGCTGATCGGGCACGTGGCGGCGCAGCTCCGCGCCACGTCGCAGGGCCTGCGACCTCCATCACTCGACGACCTCGGCCTGGTCCCGGCTCTGCGCCAGCTCTGCACGCAGGTCGAGGAGCGGAGTCGCCTGAAGATCCGCGTACGAGTCAGCGGCGAGAGTGCGCGGCTCAATCCAGACGTCGAACTGGGTGTCTTTCGGATTGCGCAGGAGGCGATCAACAACGCAGAGCGTCACGCGGTCGCTGAGAACGTGAACGTTGTCCTTCGCCTGCAGCCGAACGCGCTTCAGCTACACGTGTCTGACGACGGCCTTGGTTTCGACCCTGCACTCGACGGAACCGCCACGTTGGGTCTTCCCGGCATGCGCGAGCGGGCTGAATTGCTGGACGGCCGGCTCACGGTGATCTCGAACCCGGGTCGAGGCACGAGCGTTCGGCTGCACCTACCCCTCGCAGCGGAGTGACCTGATCGCCCAGGTTGGCGCCGGTAACGCTCTAGCGAGTCTTGCGCCGTTCCCGAAGGTCACCGCCAGCTCGAGTGCACTGATGACCTTCCAGGCACCGCCCGGCGGCGCCACCAACGTTTCCGGGTCAGCCGCCGACTTCTCGTACCTGGATGAAGCTGCCGTGCCAGCTGTGAAACCAGACCTGACCGGTCGCTCCGTGGATCGAGAGCATCCCGGCAATCCGGCCGCCTTTCAGGAAGTGGAAAGTGTAGTAGCCGTAGAAGGCGTCAGGAGCTCCGGCGGAGTAGCCCGCTTCTCGCTGATCCAGCCAGGCCTGGGCGATCTTGGTCGCTCGGTCCGGAGACACGGTCATCGCGCCTGAAGCCGACCCGAAGCCCATCATGCCTCCGAAGTCGCGCATCATGCCGTACCTGGCGTTCCACATCATGTCGGGGCCTGGTTCATAGCCCACAGCACCCGTCGTCCTGTTAACCAGGAGCTCGAAAGCGCCGACCCCGGTGCTCCTCTCCTTGACCAGCGCATAGAAATTGCGGTCGAACTCCATGAGCTCGTCGATCTGAAGGTCCTGGTTGCCGGTCCGGTCGAGGAAGGATTGGACGGACTTTTGGGCACTGTCCATCGAGATCGCCTGCCCAGACGAGGTGCCGAGCCCGCCCATCATCGAAAAGCCCACCGGGCTGGCCGCCATGCCGGCGACGCCGACGACCAGGGCCGCGGCGATCGCCAGCACGCCGACTGTAAAGAGAAATCGCTGACTCATCGCGTCAGCCCTGCAGGATCCGCTTCGTCTTGTCGAATTCCTCCTGGCTGATCTCGCCCGCGGCCAGGCGCCGCCGCAGCGTGTCCAGAGCCTGGTCGCCCGCGCCCCGGTTAATGGTGAAGGCGCGCACGCCCCAGATCACAAGCGCGATCACGCCGCCCCAGAAGAGCACCATCATCGGCAGCATCCAGAACCAGCTCCAGCCGTCGTAGTAACCCCACATCATTTCCTTCACCCTCCTTCGGTGATGAGTCCAACGTAAGCCAGCCTGCTCATTGATGACAGTGTCGGTAGACCCGAAGCCCAAAGGCCGAAATGCCCCATGGGGGTATGTGGTAGGTCGGCTACGGCGGATCGAAGGACAGATCCGCGGACTGCAGCAGATGGTCGAAGACGACCACCATGCGTCCGATCGCCTCTGGCAGCTCACGCACCCTGGGCCCCGGAGCGCCGGCATGGATGAAGGGCGAGGGGCGCGGGCCCTCGCCCCGCAGATGTGCCGCCCTATCCCGCACCGAACAGCTTCCAGGTCGGCGGGAAGGTCAGGATCAACCCGAGGGCGACCAGGATGCCGGCTGTCCAGTACACGATCGTCGGCGATGGATTGCGGCGCCAGAAGACAGCGCCGAGAACAGCGAGTGCCGCAACGTACACGACGGAGGTCAGGATCACCTTGCCGGACAGCGGGCCAACGTCTTTGCTGTAGGTGATCGCTTTCCCGAAATCCGCGCTGATTTCAGCCCAGGTCGTGAGGACACCGAGGACAAAGGTCCCGACGCCGGCCGCCAGAAAGGCAGCCGCAGCTGGACCGAAAGGCTTGGTTTGGCTGGTCTCGAAACGAGTCGACATCTTTGCCTCCCTCCTAGTGCACGGGGGCTGCCTTCGTAATGAAGGCACCCAAAAGGCCCGCGACTGCCGCGCAGGCGAAGGCCAGCGTAAAGACGACCATCAGCACTCTCCTAACACCCTCGTTCTTGACCAGGTCGCGCCCGTAATAGGCGACGACCAGGGCGACCGTGGTGGCGAGGATCGGCGCGATCCAGGCGATGTGCTCCTTCCACTCCATGCCGAAGGTGTGCCATTGAGCAGTGTTGACATTGGCGATGAGGATCGACTTGGGGCTGGTCGCTCCCGCGGCGCGATACCAGGGATAGACGATCCAGCTACCGCTGATGACCGTGGCCCAGGCGATGAAAGCCATGGCCCAGGTCCCGAAGATCAGGCGACGCGTCCGCTCGATAATGCCCTGTGGCGTCACCAGCGCCGGCCGCAAGCTGTAGAGACCTGCGAATCCGCCGGCGAAGGCGAGCAGGAACAGGGCACCGAAGATCATGCCGTGCACGGCCGCCCAGGTTTCGCGATCGGTGAGGGTCATAGGGGCCAACTCCTCCTTTGTGGGTTCCCTCAGCACGAGGGGTCGGTTCGAGGATCGCAAGCCAGAGCCCTGGCGCCGAGTGCCGGAAGTCTCCCCTGGGGGCGGCCGATCGGCCCTGCCACGCGGATCGCCAGAACAAGTACTTTCGGAGGGACATGATGTGGCATTGGGACTCCGGCTACGGCTGGGGCATGGCAATCCTCGGAATGCTCACGATGCTTCTCTTCTGGGGCGGCATCGCCGTCGCGATCGTTTTTCTGGTCCGGTCGCTGGCCCCATCTCGATCGACGCGGGATGACAGCGCGATGGAAACATTGCGACGCCGGCTTGCGGCGGGCGAGATAACCCCGGAAGAGTTCGAGCGAATTCGTAAGGTCCTCCAGAGCCAGTAACCCGCGAAGTTGACCGCTAGATGACCGGCGTGGACGAGCGGGCAAGCCTTCGAGCGCTGCTGCTGGCGACGCTCGCCTTTTTCACGTGCTTCTACGTGTGGGCATTGTTCGGTCCGCTCTCCCCGGCGATTCAGCACGACCTCGGTCTGTCGGAAGTCGAGCTGGGCTGGCTGGTGGCGATTCCTGTCGTGCTCGGATCGCTCATGCGGATCCCGATGGGCGTCCTCACCGACCGCTACGGAGCGCGGACGACGTTTCCTCTGCTGATGGGCTTCACCAGCCTGCCGCTCCTGGCGATCGCCGGCTGGCATGGCTCCTTTCTCGTCCTCATCGTCCTCGGTTTCCTGCTCGGCCTGGCCGGCTCCGCCTTCGCGGTCGGCGTCCCGTACGTCAGCCGCTGGTTCGCCAAGGAACGCCAGGGATTCGCCCTGGGCCTCTATGGAATGGGGATGGGCGGCACCGTCCTGACCGCCCTGACCGCACCCACCGTCGCCCAGGTGTGGGGCCTGTCCGGCCCCTTCGTCCTGGGGGCCGTTCTGGTGCTGGTGGTCGGCGCGGGTTTCTGGGCGCTGTCCGTAGACCCACCGGGCCCGCGCCCGGTGGTGACAAGCCTCGCGGCGCCCTTCAAAGTCTTCAGGACCGACGTCCGGGCGTGGGCGCTGACGCTCTTTTACTTCCTGGCGTTCGGCGGGTTCGTCGCCATGTTCCTCTACCTCCCGAAGCTGTTGGTCGGCGTCCACCAACTCACGAGGGCCGACGCCGGCGCGAGAGCGGCGGGCTTTGCCCTGCTCGCCGTGCTGGCGCGTCCTCTCGGCGGCTACCTGTCCGACCGTTACGGCGCCCGGCAGGTGCTGATCGTCAGCTTCGGCGGCACCGCCATCCTCGCCACCGGCCTGACATTCGGCTACGCGAGCATGGTGCCGCTGACCATCTGCTGCCTCTCGATGGCGGTGATGTTCGGTCTTGGGACCGGTGCCGTCTTCAAGCTGGTGGCGGCGGAGTACCCCGCTCAGGTTGGAGCCGTGACCGGGGTGGTCGGCGCCGCCGGCGGACTGGGCGGGTTCTTCCCTCCCCTGGTCATGGCCTCTGTGAAGTCGATCACCGGCAGCTACACGCTAGGGTTCGCCCTGCTGGCCCTGACCGCCGCGGCCTGCCTGCTGATCGCCTGGAACATGCGCCGGCCGCAGCCGGCCGGCGTCCCCGAAAGCGCCGAAAGCCGCTTCTCTAGATAGATCCTCGCGAGGCGAGTTGCCGGCTCACGCGGGACAGGAAGTCTCTAACCGAGGCCTCGGCGACGTGGTGCATCACCACGCGGTCCACCGTGGCGCCGAGCTTGCCGCCGGGCGGAGCGTACCGGGCGTCCAGGCGGAGCCGAGATCCCGACGGCCGGCGGGGTTCGAGGCGCAGGTGGCCCTCCAGCTCCGGGTACAGTTCGGAGCGCCGGGCCGCCTTCCACCGCACCTGGGCGGTCACGCCGTAGGCGAATCGCTGCACCGGACCGACGCGGACCTCGATCCGGCGCTTGATCCGCCGGCCGGCTTGCTCATAGGCAAGCTCCCCCGTAATCCGATCGCGGTCCCTCGAGAATCCCGGAAGCCACTGCTCGGGCCCTGCGCGAAGGACCGGCTCCAGCATCTCGTACTGCTCGTCGAGCAGCTCCTCGAGGTGCAGCTCAGCGGATGCTGACGACACCCTCACCAGCCTCCGGCTCGACGCTCAAGAGCATCAGCCGGTCGCACGCTCGGCAGACGACCTCAAAGGTCACCTGGTCAGCGCCGTGTTCGCGCGGCCTGACCCTGGGGTTGGAAAGCAGCTCGTTACAGCCTTCGCAACGCATGGCGGCCAGCTGTTCTGCGACCAGGCGAACAAGGAGCTCGATCCCCGGCGAGGTCATCTGCGTGTCGCCGCGTAGCGGCTGCGGTAGAGGATGTAGGGGCGGCCGAGGTACTGGAACGGCAGGCTCCAGGCGTGGACGAGGCGGCTGAACGGCCAGAGCGCGAAGAGCAGCCAGGCGCTCGCGGCGTGGAGTTGATAGACAAGGGGCGCGGTGAGCATCAGGTCGGGACGTGGATCGAGCAGGAAGATGCCGCGAAACCAGGCTGCGACCGTGTGCCGGTAGTCGTAGCCGCCCTGGATGGTGTTGAACCAGATCGTGTCGATGAGGCCGAGCGTGATGATCACGATCAGCAGCACGTACGTGGCGACGTCCACGTAGGTGGTCGTCCTCCAGACGCGCAAGAAGCCGAGCCTGCGCCAGACGAGGATGACCAGCCCGCCGCCGCACACGAGTCCCGCCACGGTCCCGGCTGCAGACGAAAGGATGTGGTAGCGCGCCTCATCGATGCCGACCGCCGCCGTGAGGTCGGCGGGGATCAAGATCCCCAGCACGTGACCGCCGATCGCGGCGAGCGCTCCCCAGTGGAAGAGGTTCGAGCCCCAGGCGAGCCACCGGCTCTCCAGCATCTGTGTCGAGCGCGTGGTCCAGCCGAACTTGTCATGCCGGTAGCGCCAGACGTGTCCGAGCACGAAGGTTGCGATCGCCAGGTAGGGCAGCGCCACCCACACGAACCCGGAGAAGCCTGTCATGCCCGGCCCCGCTCAAGCGGTACGACCTCGGGCGGCGCAAACGGCTGCAGGCCGACCTGCTCGGTCGGCGGCCCTTCCCTGAGCATCCGGCCGACCGCCTCGAGGTCTGGCGCACCCAGCCGCTGGAGGCCGGCGCAGATGCCATCGAGCAGGTGGCGGTAAGGGCTCTCCAGCTCGGTCAGGTGGACCCGCAGCAGCTCGAGCGCGCGGCGGTGCTCGGCCAGCAGCCGGCGCCCGACGTCATCGGATGCAAGCTCGGCAAACTCGAGCATGGCGGGCAGGTAGTCGGGCAACTCGCGACCTTCGAGCTCGAGCCCAGCCGCCCGGTACAGACGCTTCAGCCGGAGGAGGGCCTGCCCGCGCTTGCGGGTGTCGCCCTCGCTGAAGAAGGTGAGATAAAGGCTGGACCGCCGCTGCAGGTCGAACGTCGCCACGTACTCCTCCTGCAGCCTGCCCGGGGAGGCCGGACCGAAAAACGCAAGGAACTTCTGGAGCGCCGTGCGTTCAGCCGATCGCGGCAGCGCTCCGATGGCGGCTTCCAGCTCCGGACGGGCGGCCAGCAATCCGTCGTCCGGATACTGCAGCAGCAGCGAGAAGAGCTTGTAGGGCGGCCGACTGGCCCGCCACCTCACGCCCTCGACTCCCCGCTCTGGATGACCGGAAGCTGGCGACGGAGCATGAAGTTCTCGTTCAGGCTTCGCGCCGGCCTCGGCAGCGCGCCACAGTTGCCAGGCCCGCCTTCGAAATCCAGTCCACAGGTGCCCTGCTGCTCGGAAAGGCGCTGGGCCAGCTCGGTGTGCGCCTGCGGGATGACGTAGCGGTCGTCGTACTTGGCGATCGCAAGCAGCCGGTACATGAGCTCGAGATCACCCGCCTTCAGGCCGACCGACGGCGCGATCGCGTCGTCGGCCTGCCCCAGGACCTCTTTCTTGCGCATGTACGCGCGCATCGCCGCCAGCCTGTGCAACACGTCGCGGATTCGCCCGGCATCCCCGGCCGAGAGCAGGTTGGCCAGGTATTCGACGGGGATGCGCATCATGTCGATGGCGGGAAAGACCTCGTCCGGGTCCGCCTCGTAGCCGTCGCCTTCGAGCGCGTTGACGACCGGCGAGAGCGGCGGCACGTACCAGACCATGGGCAGGGTCCGGTACTCGGGATGGAGCGGCAGCGCGACCCGGTACTTGATCGCCAGCGCGTAGACCGGAGAGCGCTGCGCATACTCGATCCAATCGTCAGGGATGGCATCGCGGCGGGCTTGCACCTGGACCGCCGGGTCGTTGGGATCGAGGAAAAGGCTCAGCTGCGCATCGAGCAGAGCCTTCTCATCGCGTGTGGACGCTGCCTCGAGCACGCGGTCGGCGTCGTAGAGGACCAGGCCGAGATAGCGGATGCGGCCGACGCATGTTTCGGAGCAGATGGTCGGCAGGCCGGCCTCGATGCGGGGATAGCAGAGCGTGCACTTCTCGGCCTTTCCCGTGCGGTGGTTGAAGTACACCTTCTTGTACGGACACCCTGAGACGCAGAAGCGCCAGCCCCGGCATTTCTCCTGGTCGACGAGAACGATGCCGTCCTCGTTGCGCTTGTACATCGCGCCTGACGGACAGGACGCGACACATGACGGATTGAGGCAGTGCTCGCAGATGCGCGGCAGATAGAACATGAAGGCCTGCTCGTAGGCGAACTTCACGTGCTCCTGGATTCCCCGCAGGTCGGGGTCCTGCGGAGCTGTTTCCGGCGCCCCGGCCAGGTCGTCGTCCCAGTTGGGGCCCCACCGCACGCTCATGCGCTTACCGGTGATCTGGCTCTGCGGCCTTGCGACCGGGTCCCTCTCCGAAAGTGGCGCCGTGATCAGGTTCTCGTAGTCATAGGTCCACGGCTCGTAGAAGTCGTCCAGGGTGGGCAGGTTGGGGTTCCAGAAGATCTTGATCAGCTTCGACAACTGACCGCCGGCCTTGAGCCTCAACCCGCCCTTCTTGTCGAGCTCCCACCCGCCGCGCCAGTGTTCGTTGTCCTCCCAACGCTTCGGGTAGCCGAGACCGGGCTTGGTCTCCACGTTGTTGAACCAGACGTATTCGGTGCCGGGCCGGTTGGTCCACACCTGTTTGCACGTCACCGAGCACGTGTGGCAGCCGATGCATTTGTCGAGGTTCATGACCATTGCGACCTGGGCCTTCACGCGCATCTATCGGGGCCCCCGCGAAATCGAAGATTTTGTGGGGTGATCAAAACACCACCTCCGTCTGGCGCTTGCGGATGACGGTTATCTCGTCGCGCTGCGCTCCGCAAGGTCCGTAGTAGTTGAAGCCATACGACAGCTGCGCATAGCCGCCGATGAGGTGCGTGGGCTTGAAGACGATCCGTGTCAGCGAGTTGTCCATGCCGCCGCGATTGCCGTGCAGCTCCGTCAGCGGCACGTTGAGATGCCGATCCTTGGCGTGGTACATCAAGCAGGTTCCCTGTGGCAGCCGGTGTGTGACGGTCGCCCTGCAGGCGATGACGCCGTTGCGGTTGTAGGCCTCGATCCAGTCGTTGTCCTTCACCCCGATCGCCTCAGCGTCCTGCGGCGAGATCCAGATCACCGGTCCGCCGCGGAACAGGGTCAGCATGTGGATGTTGTCCTGGTACTCGGAGTGGATCGACCACTTGGAGTGCGGGGTCAGGTAGCGCAGCGTGACCTCGGCGCGGCCGGGTTCGTGTATGCCCTGCTCTCCGTAGTGGCGCCGGTAGCTCAGCGGTGGTCTGTAGGTCGGCAGGCCATCCCCCATCTCCAGCATCCACTGGTGGTCGAGATAGAAATGCTGACGTCCGCTGAGCGTGTGCCAGGGCTTGAGCTTTTCGACGTTGATCGTGAACGGCGCGTAGCGGCGGTCGTGAGTCTCGATGCCCGACCACTCGGCCGATGTGATCACGTTGCGGGGCTGGACCTGAGCGTCCTGAAAGGTGATCCGGTCGCCTGCGCGCGACTGGGCAAGGTCGGTCAGCTCGAGGCCGGTGCGCTGTTCCAGTGACCGCAGGCCTTCCACCGCGAGGCGGCCGTTGGTCGTCCCGGACAGGGCGAGGATCACCTCGCAGGCTTGCTGCGCCGTCGCGATCGCCGGCCTGCCCGCGGCGACGCCGCCAGCCACCGTCCCGTGCTTCTTCGCCAGGTATTCGATCTCGTCCAGGGGCTTCCACGCGATCCCCTTGGTTGCGCTTCCCAACGTCTCCAGCAGCGGGCCGAGGGCCGTCATCTTGTCGGCGACGGACGCGTAGTCACGCTCGACCACCACCAGTTTCGGCATCGTCCGGCCGGGCACCGGCTCACACTCGCCGGCCTTCCAATCACGCACCTCCCCCATCGGCTGCGCGATCTCGTCAGGGCTGTCGTGGGCCAGCGGGGCCGCGATCAGGTCTTTGCGAGTGCCCAGATGCTTGGCCGCGAGGTCGGAGAAGGCTCGGGCGACCACGTTGAAGGCATCCCAGTCCGTCTTCGCCTCCCAGGGCGGCGGCACCGCCTGGTTGAAGGAATGGATGAATGCGTGCATGTCGGTCGACGACAGGTCGTACTTCTCGTACCAGGTGGCCGCCGGCAGCACGACGTCCGAGAACAGGCCATTGCTCGTCATCCGGAAGTCGATCGTCGTCAGCAGGTCGACCTTTCCTCGCGGCGCCTCCTCGCGCCATTCGACCTCGCGCGGCCTGAGGCCCGGCTCTGACTCCTCCGCGCGCACGGCGGGGTCGCTCGTGCCGAGCAGGTGCTTCAGGAAATACTCATGGCCTTTGCCCGAGGAACCCAGGACGTTCGCGCGCCAGACCGTCCACACCCGAGGCCAGTTCTCCGGCGAGTCGGGGTCCTCGGCCGCGAACCGCAGCTTTCCTTCCTTGAGCTCGTCGACGACGAAGTCGGCGGGCTTCGTGCCTGCCTTCTCAGCCTCGTCGACGAGGTCGAGAGGGTTGCGGTCGAAGCTTGGGAAGGAGGGCACCCAGCCAAGCCTTGCCGCCAGCGCGTTGCAGTCGGCCATGTGACGGCCGCGAAAGTGGCCAACACCCAGCGGACTCGCGAACTCCTCGGCGGTGAAGGTGTCGTAGCGCCATTGGTCGGTCGCCAGGTACCAGTACGGCGTTCCCGCCTGCTGGCGCGGCGGACGCGTCCAGTCCAGGGCGAAGGCAAGCGTCTGCCACCCGGTCAGCGGTCGCACCTTTTCCTGTCCGACGTAGTGAGCCCAGCCACCCCCGTTGACGCCTTCGCACCCGCATAGGATCAAGAGTGAAAGGAAGGTCCGGTACGTCTGGTCGGAATGGAACCAGTGATTGGTCCCGGCGCCCATGCAGATCATCGAGCGCCCTTGGGTTAGCTCGGCGTTGCGCGCGAACTCGCGCGCGATGCGGGCCGCCAGGCCCGCGTCGACGGAAGTGATCGGTTCCTGCCAGGCGGGCGTGTACGGCTCCGGGTCGTCGTAGTCCTTCGGCCACTCGCCTGGCAGACCTTCGCGACCGACTCCGTACTGCGCCAGCACGAGGTCGAAGACCGTGGTGACGAATTGGCCTCGGATCAGCTTCGCGGGGACACCTCGACGGTGCGAGCTGCCACCTTCGGTCGCACCCTCATCAAATCTCGGTAGGTCCACCTCGACTAGCTGGTCGTGACGGCCGAGCAAAGACAGAAGCGGATCCACATCCCCGAGCTCCAGGTTCCAGCGGCCCATGGTGTCCCCATATCGGAAGCCGACCGAGCCGTTGGGCACGACCGGCTTGCCGCTCCCGCCATCGAGTACGACCGTCTTCCAGTCTGCGTTCTCGATCGTCTCGCCAACATCCGTGGCCCGCAGGAAGCGGTCGGGGACATACGCGCCCTCCCGCTTGCGCAACGTCACCAACAGAGGTAGGTCGGTGAACTTCTTCGCGTACCGCTGGAAATACGGGACCTCGCGCTGGACGTAGAACTCCTTGAGGATCACGTGACCCATCGCCATCCCGAGCGCGGCGTCGGTGCCGGGCTGCGCAGGCAGCCAGTGGTCGGCGAACTTGGTGTGGTCCGAATAGTCGGGCGAGACGACGACGACCTTTTGTCCGTGGTAGCGAGCCTCGGCCATGAAGTGCGCATCGGGGGTGCGCGTGATGGGCAGGTTGGTGCCCCAGACGATCAGGTACTTGGCGTTGTACCAGTCCGCCGATTCGGGGACGTCCGTCTGGTCGCCGAACACCTGCGGAGAAGCGGGAGGCAGGTCCGCGTACCAGTCGTAAAAGCTGAGGATCACCCCCCCGATCAGGGACAGGAATCGGGTCCCGGCAGCGTAGGAGACCATCGACATCGCCGGGATCGGCGAGAACCCGACCACCCGGTCAGGCCCATATCTCTTGATGGTGTGAACGTGAGCGGCGGCGATCATCTCGGTCGCTTCGGACCAGGAGGCTCGTACGAAGCCGCCCTTACCGCGCTGCGACTTGTAGGTCCGCGACCGTTCGGGGTCGTCGACTATCGCCGCCCACGCCTCGACTGGATCTCGGCCCGCGGCACGTTCCCGCCTGTACATCCCGAGCAGGCTGCCTCGGACGTACGGGTATTTCACCCGTAACGGTGAATATGTGTACCAGGAGAAGCTCGCGCCCCGCGGACAACCCCTCGGTTCGTGGTCGGGCATGTCGGGGCCGGTCGATGGATAGTCGACCGCCTGCGACTCCCAGGTGATGAGGCCGTCTTTGACGTACACGTTCCACGAGCACGAGCCGGTGCAGTTGACGCCGTGGGTGGAGCGAACGACCTTGTCGTGCTGCCAGCGGTCGCGGTAGAAGGACTCCCACTCGCGGTCCTTGGCCACGAGCTGGCTCCAGCCCTCTGCGGACGCCTTCCCCTGGCGGAAGAACTGATGCAGGCCAAGCAGGGGATTGACGCGGCTCAGGTGATCGGAGGTCTCGTTGGTCTCGCGCGGCCGGGCTCGCATCCGGTTAGGAGCTGGTGACGCTGATGATCGTGCGGCCGACGAGCGGTGGGCCCACCTCCTCCAACGCTGCCACAGTCCGGAGCGGAAACGCAACCTCGCGCTGAGTTCCCCTCGGGAGTCGGAAGGCCTGGAATTGCCGGGTCGGATGGACCGTGGCACGAGGTTGATGTCCGGTCAAGCTGCGACCGTGCAGCCCGACGACGTGATGGCGGTTGCGGCGGGGATTGTCGGTGATAGCGCGGACCCGGCTTTCCTCGTTTCGATGGACGGCAAGATCGTGGCTTGGAACACGGCAGCGTGCGAGTTCTTCGGCGTGGCGGCCTGGCAGGTCAAGGACCGCAACTGCGCAGCCGTCGTCCGCGGTCATTCACCTGATGGCGAAGTCCTCTGCGTCGAGAATTGCCCGATGCTCATGCAGTTGCGCCGAGGAGAGCGGCCGGAACACGCGAACATGTTGGCGCTGGTCGGTGGACGACCTTCCACCCTGCGTGGAGCTCACGTACATCATCTTCCCGTGACGCATCCCGACGTGGGGCCTCTCGGCATGCTGCACGTACTCCACCACCCCGCCGATTCACACGCCGGGGAAGCCTGATCGGGGGCCGCGAGGGAGATCGATTCGCAAGCCGCCTCCGTTCGGACAACTGCAAAAGGCCGGTGACAATAAGCGCGAGGGCCGGGTCGGCTGGCCTCTTCATCCCTAATCAGGTGTCGCCCTGCGGCCCATGGCCTCTCGCGCTTCCGACAGGCTAATCCACCGTTGACGCCGGGGTCAGGGCCGAAAGCCCTTGAAACTTTGGGTCCCGAGCAATGCCTCGCCGAGGTCGTGGGAGATGTCCCGCGACCCCGGCGACGAAGGAACTTCAGACGGTGACCAGGACCTTCTCCTCGGCGAGCGCCTCGATATAGGTCTCGACCGGGAAGGCGATCGTGGACTCAAGGTGGAACAGGCCAAGCTCCGTGATCTTGGTCCGGGCCTTGAATGCCGACTCCTCGCTCGGGTACTCCGCGAAGGAGACGAAGTCGTACCTGCCGATCGTCGCCCACATGTACTCGACCTTCCCGCCGTAGGTCCGGACGATCTCCTGGACCTTGGCGAGGACGGCCGGCGCCTTCTCCGGCGGCATCAACTGGCCCTTCTCGGTCAGCTTTGCGAACGTGATGAACTTGAGCATCACAGTCACCTCCTGAAATGGGCGCAAACCATGCGCTTCCACCTCTGAGGGTCGCCCACGTCAGAAAGAGAGACGAGAGCCGAAAGGCCCGGCGTGCTTGGGACGGCCGATGGGCAACGTCTCGGGTCAGGCTGCCGCGGCTTCTCCAGGCGCGACCGTGATGCGCACGGCGGGTGGGTGCTCGAGGGTGTTGTGCACCGTGCAGTGCTCGATGACGCGCGTGAACGCCTCCCGCCTGACCGCTGGGACGCCCGGCGCCGCGACGGTGAGCTCAACATCGCCGACTCGATGGGGGTTCTCAGCCCAGCCATAGACGCAGGTGACCTCCAAGCCGTCGGTGCTCAGCTCGTGCCGGCGCAGGAAGCGCTCCGCGTAGAAGGCCACGCAGGCGGCCAGGCCGGCGAGGAAGAGCTCGGTCGGGGTGGGAGCGGTGTCCGCTCCCCCATCCTCGACTGGCTGGTCGGCGCCCATCTCGTGGCCGCGCACGTTTATCCACAGGCGATCCCCACCCCGATAACCGACGCTGAGGGTTGCCCTGCGGGCCGGCATCAGATGAACAGCGTGATCGCGCCCTGCGCCTCGGCCAGCGCCATCGTGGCGCCTGCGGGCTCGTCAAGGCCGTCGATCAGGTCCTCGCGCTTCAGACCGAGAAGGTCCATCGTCATCTGGCACGGCACCAGATGGACTCCAAGCTCCTTGGCCATCTCCATCAGCTGGTGAGGGCTGGCGACCTGGTGCTCCCTCGCGAGGTGGCTCATCATCGCCGGCCCTGCGCCGGCGAAGTTCATCTTCGACAGCTTCAAGTGCTCGTCCCCGCCGCGATTCATCAGCGAGAGCATCTTCTGCATCCAGTTCTCGCCGGTGAGGCGGACCTGGTTCTTGACCAGCGGGAACAGGCCCCAGAAGGTGAAGAAGACGGTCGTCTCCTTCCCCAGCGCGGCGCCGGTCGTGGCCAGGATCAGAGTCGGCCAGATCTTGTCGAGCTCGCCGCTCCACGCGAAGATGACCAGCTTCTCGGCCACCTCCGGCTTCATCTCCGCCGGCTTTTCCGCGAGCTCCGCGACCGGCGGCCTCTCGACCGTGTTGACGCTCATCTCAGCTCTCCTTCTTCTGCAGGATGAAGTGGAAGACCCCACCGTCCTCGGTTGACTCCACCAATGGATTGCCCGTGGTCTTCGACCAGGCCTTGAAGTCGGAGACGGAACCAGGGTCGGTGGCGAATGCCTCGAGCAGCTCACGAGGCGCCAGCTCCTTCATGGCCTTGGCCGTCTTGATGATCGGAAGCGGACAGGAAAGCCCCTTCAGGTCCAGGGCCTTCGCGATCGTGATGCTCATGAGTGCCTCCTTCCTATATCTATGGCAGGCGTCCCTGCGGGACCGTGTGCCAGTAGGTCTTGTTGAACAGGGCCTTGGCCCAGTGCCAGCGCCTGGCCGGCGTAGGCGAGACCGGCGGGTGGTCGTAGTCGAACTGGATCGTCGTCGCCTGGCCATGACCTGTCTCCAGGAAGCACATGACCTTGCCGTCGTAGACATGCGCCGGAGCAGGCTCACCCCTGACTTCCGCCACGATCTCGGCCGCGGCCACCGACGCCTCGTAGTGGGCGACCGAGCCGCTCTTGGAGATCGGGATGCTGGTCGTGTCCCCGATCGCCCAGATCCGGTCGAACCCGGTGTGGCGCAGGGTGTTCTTGTCCACCGGCACCCAGCCGCGCTCGTCCCCCAGCCCAGAGTCTTGAATCACCTTCTGGCCGCGGTGAGGCGGCACCAGGACGAGCAGGTCGTAGTCGACCGTTTCCCCTTCCAGGGAGGTCACCGTCTTCGCGGTGGGGTCGACCGACTCGACGTTGAAGAAGCCGGTGAGCTCGATCCCGCGCTCGGCCAGGATCGGCTGGACGAGCTTCGAGGTCGCCTCGATGGTGAAGGCCCGGTTCAGCGGCGAGAGCAGCTTGACCAGGCTCTTGTCGCGAATATGCCGAGCCCTGAGGTAGTCGTCGAGCAGGAAGGCGAACTCGACCGGAGCCGGCGGGCACTTGTAAGGGATGCCTGCGACACCGATCACGATCGTCCCGCCCTGGAAGGCTTCGAGCGCCCTGTGCAGTCGCATGGCCCCCTCGAGCGTGTAGAACTCGTGGGCCGCGAGCCCGCCGGGCACCTCGTCCATCACCGTGCGACTGCCCGTAGCGAGCACGAGCTCGTCGTAGTGCAGGGTCCGACCCGAGCCAAGGACCACCTTCTGGGCCATGGGCTCGACCAGGGTTGCGGTGTCCACCACGAGCTTGATCCCATGGCGCAGGAGACCGGCCTCGGATCGCCTGAGAGCAGACGGCTGCTCCTGGCCAACCGCAACGTAAAGGAATCCAGGTTGGTAGACGTGGACGCCGGTTGTGTCGACGATGGTCACGTGCGCACGATCGCCGACTTCCCTCGCCACCAGGTTGGCCACGATCGTGCCGCCTACGCCCCCACCCAGGATCAAAACGTCATTGCCCATCACTCACCTCGCCTTGCGCACGATGAAGTGAGCGTAGCCTTCGTCCTGGCGAACCTCGACCAGCTCGTGCCTGGCCTTGGCGACCCACGCCGGGATGTCGGTCCGGGATCCTTCGTCGCTCGATAAGACCTCGAAGGCCTGTCCGACCTGGCCCTGGCGGATCGCCCCGATCAGGTTCATCAGCGGTCCCGGGCAGGCCATGCCCCTCGCGTCGATGGTCTTTTCGATTTGAACAGTGCTCATGTGATGACTCCCTCAGATGAATACGACCTGGCCCTCGGAGGCCGAGGCCATGAATGCCGCCACCCCTTCGACGCCGTCGACCAGCGGGTCGAGGTCCGCCTGCTTCAGGTGGAACATGTCCATGGAAAGGGCGCAGGCCTGGATGTTGACCTCGCCCACTTCCTTCGCCTGCTTCAGCAGCTCGCTCCAGTGCTGCCCGGGGTGGGCGCGTATCACGCGCGTCAGGGCGTCGGTCGCCTCCCACGCCAGCGCGTGGTCGACGCTGACCTTGCCGGCGCGGAAAGCACGCAACGCGTAGTACTGCAGAAAGATGTTGACCGGGCGGCCCATCGCCGCTGCGCCGACGGCGAGCACCGCGGCCGCGTTCAGCTTGTCGTCGGTCCCTGAAAAGAGCACCAGGGAGAGCGGCTTGTCCTCTTCTTCCATATCGTCCACCTCTGCCTTGAGCTTCGGCCCTCCAGCTGGTGGGAGCCAGGGTCGTAGGGCCCCAATCGGCCCGCCGAATGGCACACGCTCGTCGGCCTCAAAAAGCCCCGGAGCTTGCATCCCGCGCCATAGGCAGTTGAGCGGCCGGCAACCCCCCGACGTCCAGCACATAGCCCGCCGATACCAATCCACGAAGCCACGCATGCCCGGTCAAATTCGCCATCGACAGCAATGGCCCTATGTCTCCGTTAGCCAGCAAAACGTGGACAGGTTCGGGGACCTCGCCAAGGGCTGCGTGTCGCAAGAGCGTCGCGCTCAAGCAGTCTGTGCGAGAACCTGCACCCTCCGCGAGTCGTGACGCTCGATCCCTCATACCGTGGAGCAAAACCAAACCGGCGACGTAGCCCATGAGAATGACATCGGCAGCTGACCTCAAGCCGGCGCCGAAACCGGAGAGCTTCGTAATCAGCGGGGCAGGCCCCGCCGTCAATTTGCCCGCGGGCATGCGGTTGGGGACTGGGTCCCATCCAGGGCCCACGTCAATCACCTGTGTACCGACGGCGAGCTTGCCACCGCCAATCGAGACGCGGTCGGCGCGGCGCAGCTTGACGCCGCACTCGATGCCGTTGGGCATGCGAGGCGCTCCGGAGGCCGTCAGGGTGACCACGTAGCCGGCGAAGTCGACGTCCCGCCGGCTGAGGACCGCTCCATGGATCAGCGGGCCAGACAAGACAGCGCCTAGCAGTGGACTGTGGGAATGCGACTTCGCGTTCATGTCGACTTCAGCCCGAGCCTAGAGAGCGCACCGCCAACTCCGAAGAGCCGATGGACCCGCGGTTCGCAGGTCGGGCGGTCTGAGAGCGCCGATGGGCCAGCCCCCGCTCTAGACCGAATGGCGCGGGATCAGGATCAGGACGTCGCCGTCTGATGTAGCCTTCAGCGCCGCGCCACAGTTGGCGCAGACTCCGTCAGCCTCCGGGACACGTCGCCTGTCAACTCCACTCGGAAAGTGGAGGCTGTGACCGCCGCAGGCGGGGCACGAGCTCCAGAGCCGACGGAGCCTCTCCTGCCGGAAGCTCAGGTGCCGGTCGGCAAAACCAGCGGCACTGCCGTCACACGGATTCGAACGTGGCGAACGCCTCTCGCTCACTGTTGGTGTCATGCGATCAAGGCGCCACATCTCCCGCCGGCCAAACAGAGGCTTACGGCCCGCAGTCAGCGTGCCCGACGGCCCGAGGCGCCGACCTCGAAGCCGATATGCCTTGACCAGGTGTGCCGTTGGCCCCTTGAACATCCTTCCGGCGGGTCGCTTGATGGTGGTGCCGGTCGCACGAACCCAAATCGCGATCGGCAGAAGGTGAACGGACGTGAAGAGCATCGTCATCTACGGCACGCGTTACGGCAACACCCACGAGGTCGCCAAGGCGATCGCGATCAGCCTGGAGAAGTGGGGGGCCGTGGAGCTGTTTCCAGCCGACGCACCCCCGTCGTTGCGAGAGGCCGACCTCGTCCTCGTCGGCGGCCCAACGGAGGGCCACGGGATGAGCGAGCCGCTCAAGCAATTCTTGGCCGAGCTCGAGGATGGCGTCATGCGGGGCAAGCTTGCCGCTTGCTTCGACACCCGCCTGACCTGGCCTCGCCTGGTGTCGGGCTCTGCGGCCGCCCGGATCGAGGACAAGCTCCGGGACCTGGGAGCAGACGTCATCGGACCCAACGGGAGTTTCCTGGTCAAAGGCAAGAAACCAGTGCTCGAACCGGGCGAGTTGGACCGGGCGTCGGCCTGGGCCGGGGCCGTTGCCCGAAAGGCGGCCGTCCGAGCGCCGGTAGCGGCCGGAAGGGCTTAGGCCGAAAGTGCGACCGCTGGGTTTCAGGAGGGTCGCTCTGCGCAGTGGCCATCGGGCGATGCCGGAATTCGCCCGGGCGCCGGTTCCCGTCGAGAGCTGACGCCCGAGCCGCCCTGGCAGTCGATGCAGTTTCAGATGGAGGAAGTGAGATGTCGATACTCGTTGCCTACGCCACCAAGTACGGATCGACGCGGGGGATCGCAGAACGCATAGCCGGAACGCTCAAGGCCGAGGGCCTGGAGGTTGAGCTGCAGCCTGCCGCGGCCGTTCGTGCTGTCGATCGCCATGACGCCTTCGTCATCGGAAGCGCCGCGTACCTCGGCTCATGGCTGAAGGAAGCGTCGGAATTCGTCCGCCACAATCGGAAGGCGCTCGCCGGGAAGCCGGTGTGGCTTTTCAGCTCCGGCCCAATCGGCACGGCCACGACGGATCCTCAAGGTCGAGACGTCCTGGTCGCGTCCGAGCCAAAGGAGTTCCGGGAGTTTGCCGAGATCGTCAGGCCCGGGGGAACGAAGGTTTTCTTCGGCGCGCTGGATCGCGCCAAGCTGCGAGGCTTCCACCGCCTGTTCAGCCTGGCGCCCGCGAGCCAGAGGGTCCTGCTCGAAGGTGATTTCCGCGACTGGGAGCTGATCGAGGCCTGGGCCAGGACGATCGCGCACGAGCTCGCCGCGACGGCGGCAAGTTCAAGTCTCAGATAGTCAAGCGACCGTGCAGGCTCGTCCCAGATTTCCGCGCGTCACACTGCGACTCCATGCACCTGGGCCTGCGCCGCAAGCAGCTCGCGTGCGGACACCATCCCGATCAATGTGCTGCCACGGATCACCGGCAGGTCGAGGCATCCGATCGCCAGCATCTTCAGGAGCGCCGCGGACGCGTCATCGTCATATCCAACCGTGACCGACCCATTCCTCATGTAATCGGCGACTCGCGCCGCGCGCGGGCGGTCAGAGATCGCCATCGCCCTGACAAGGTCCCGCTCCGTGATCAGCGCGACCACGGCGCCATCGGCCACGACGGGTAGGGCCGTGAGGCCCGAGGTCCGCATGCGGGCGGCTGCGATGTGCAGGGAGTCGGCCGGCGCCACGTAGGCCCATGTAGGGCGGACAAACCTCGCGATTCTCATGCCAGGAGTGTCTACCCGCGAGGGCGGGCGCGACAGAGGCCATGCGCCTCGGCGTTATGAGGTCTTCCGGCCCTGTCCGCGGAAAGGCGCCAGCGAGAGCCTACGTTCCGCAAGGAGGTGCCGCAATGGCTACCGTGACCGTTTTCGAGTACATCCTGATCGCCATCCTGCTGGCGCCGGCGATCTGGTTTGTCTGGTTCGGGTTGGACGAGGTTATGCGCCCCGCACGACCAAGGGGGGCACGATGATCGCGACTTATGTCAGCAAACTGCAGAGCCAGACGAAGCACAACGAGCTTCCGGCGGGTGTTGTTCTCTGCCAGGCACATGCAGCTCGTCGTCATGTGCCTGCAGCCTGGTGAGGAGATTGGCACCGAGGTCCACGACGTCGACCAGCTGATCTACGTCGTCGAAGGCGAGGGCAGGATCGTCCTCGACGGACGCGCCGAGAGTGTTGACAAGGGCATGGTCGTCTGCGTGCCTGCCGGCGTGCAGCACAACGTCATCAGCGGGCCCCGCGAGCCGATCAGGATCTTCACGATCTACGCGCCGCCCGAGCATGCTCCCGGCACGGTGCACGAAACCAAGGCCGATGCCGACGCGCCTCTGAGACAGCCAGTGAGCGCATAGCGACGGCAAGGAGCTGGCCACGGGCCATCGCGATCGGCCTGGCCGGCTTCGTGCCTTTCCAGGGATTCGAGTATGTATTCATCCGTTAGGCCGGCTGACCGGCACGACCTTCTGGAATGGATCCCGGACGCCGTGGTGGTCACGGACCGCACGGGCAGAATCGTGTTCGTCAACCGCCAGGCCGAAAGTCTTACCGGTTACGCACGCCGAGAGTTGATCGGCCGCAAGGTTGAGGTCCTCGTACCGCTTCGGCTGCGGGCTTCGCACGTTCGAGATCGCCGCGAGTTCTATGCGCGCGGCAGGCCGAGGCTGATGGGCGACCGGGGGGCTGACCTGAGCTTGAGACGAAAGGGCGGCGGCGTGGTCCCGGTCGAGATCTCCCTGGGGCCGGCGGCCGCCGACACGGTCGCGGTCATACGGGACGTCACGGAACGAAGGCGCATGGAGGCCGCCCTCGAGCACCGCGCGCTGCACGACCCCTTGACCGACCTGGCCAATCGCACCCTCTTCTTCGACAGGCTCCGCCAGGCCATCAACACTGCTCGCCGAGTAGGCGGCAGGGTTGCCCTGGTGATGCTCGACCTCGATGGATTCAAGTCGATCAACGACGCGTATGGACATGCCACCGGGGACGACGTGCTCAAGGCGCTGGCGGGGAGACTTCGCAAGGGCCTGCGCGCCACCGACACGGCCGCCCGCATCGGCGGTGACGAGTTCGCCGTGATCTTGCCGATGGTCTCGAGCCAGGTCGCGGTCGAGCGGATGGCCCGCAGACGACTCGCCATCGCGCAGGAACCGCTGATAGCGGGCCGCAAGAGGGTCAACCTGCGGGTCTCGGCCGGGATCGCGATGTATCCGGAGGATGGGCGCGACGCCGACACGATGCTCCGTCACGCCGACGCTGCGATGTACTCGGCAAAGCGCGAAGGCCGCAGCCTGGTCTTCCACATATCGGCACGCAAGTCCTAGATTGACCTTGCGGTGACCGTGTCCTACCCGGCCCACCGAGAGGCGACGATCGTGCTGCGCGACGGCTCGACGTTGAACGTGCGGCCAATCCGCCGCGACGACGAGCAGGCGCTGTCTCGATTCTTTGCCTCGCTGTCGCTGGAGTCGCGCGTCTTTCGGTTCTTCGCCGCCGTCGCGAACGCGGACGGCTCGGTGAAGCGGATGGTCGACGTCGATTACCGCCGGCGTTACGGGTTGGTGGCGTTGGCCGGCGCCGGCCAGGAGATCGTCGGCCATGCCATGTACGCCGGCCTCGAGCCCGATAAGGCCGAGCTGGCGCTCGCCGTCGCCGATGCGTACCAGGGCCGCGGCCTGGGCACGATCCTCCTGGGCCAGCTCGCCGAGGCCGCCGCCGGCGCCGGGATCCAGGTCCTGGAGGCGGTCGTCAGGCCGGCCAATCACCGAATGCTCGACGTGCTTCGGGAGAGCGGGTTCCCGATTCATTCCCACTCGGAACCGGGCGAGATCCATGCCGAGCTCCCGACCACGCTGACCCCCGAGGCCCTGGCTCATTTCGAGGATCGAGAACGGATCGCCGCGGTCGCGGCGGTGACGCACATCCTGGCCCCCAAGTCGGTCGCGGTCATAGGGTCTTCCCGGACACGCGGCCGCATCGGCGCGGAGCTCTTCCACAACCTCCTGGGCATGGGCTTCACCGGGCAGCTCTACCCGGTCAATCCAGCCGCGTCGACGATCGAGGGCCTCCCCGCGTATCGGTCGGTGCTCGACATCAAAGGTGAGGTGGAACTGGCGGTGATCACGGTGCCGGCGTCCGCGGTGGTCGAGGTGGCCGCCCAGTGCGCAGCCAAGGGAGTGCGCGGCCTCGTCGTGATCTCAGCCGGCTTTGGCGAGGTGGGGCCGCCGGGTCTCGATTTGCAGCGACAGCTCGTCCAGGTGTGTCGCGAGTCCGGCATGCGCCTGGTCGGTCCCAACTGCATGGGCGTCATCAACACGGCTCCCGACGTGAATCTGAACGCGACGTTCGCGCCTGACAAGCCTGTCCGCGGCCGGATCGGGTTCCTCTCTCAGAGCGGAGGGCTTGGCATCGCCGTCATGGCGCGGGCGCAGGCGCTGGGTTCAGGGGTCTCGTCGTTCGTCTCGGTTGGCAACAAGACCGACATCTCCGGCAACGACCTCCTCCAGTTCTGGGAGTCCGACCCCGAGACAGAGCTGTCGATGCTCTACCTCGAGTCGTTCGGAAACCCGCGCAAGTTCGCCCGCATCGCACGCCGCGTCAGCCGCAGCAAACCGATCCTCGCGGTCAAAGGCGGGCGGACTCAGGCCGGCAACCGCGCAAGCTCATCCCATACGGGGGCCCTCTTGTCCGCATCCGACGTCACGGTCGACGCTCTGTTCGAGCAGGCCGGTGTGATCCGCACGGACACACTCGCCGAGCTGTTCGACACCGCGCTCCTGATGAGCAGTCAGCCGCTGCCGGCAGGCAACCGCGTGGCGATCGTCACCAACGCGGGCGGGCCGGCGATCCTCTGCGCCGACGCGTGCGAGGCGGCCGGCCTCGAGGTGCCCCAGCTGCCCGAGGACATTCGGCATTCCCTCGCGAGCTTCCTGCCCGCCGCGGCATCGACCGGCAACCCCATCGACATGCTCGCCGGGGCCACCGGTGCGGACTACCGCCGGGTCATCGACATGCTCGCCAGGTGTTACGAGATCGATGCCTTGATCGCGATCTTCACCCCACCTCTCGTGACCCAGGCCAGCGAGGTGGTCGCCGCCATCCATTCGGCAGCGCACGACTCGCCGCGCCGGATAACCGTCCTCGGCGTGCTCATGTCCAGGGAGGCGTCCCCGAAGGCGGTGCGTGAGAAGGACGTGACCATCCCGCACTACCCCTTCCCAGAGGACGCGGCGCGGGCACTCGCGCGTGCCTCCCGGTACGCGGCCTGGAAGAAACGGCTGGAAGAACCCCCTCCGCTGCTGGAAGATGTAGACCGCGACCGCGCGACCGGCCTGGTCGCGGCCGCCACCGCTCACGGCGACGGCTGGATGGCGCCAACAGCCGCGGCCGAGCTGCTGGCCTGCTACGGGATTCCCCTTGTGGAGGCCCGATTCGCACAGACGCCGCGTGAGGCCGGCCGGCTGGCGCGCGAGCTCGAAGGCGCCGTCGCACTGAAAGCGATTGCGCCCGGGGTCCTGCATAAGACAGAAGCAGGCGGCGTGAGACTCGGCGTGAAACCCGCGGCGGTGGAGCACTCCGCCGAGCAGATCGCCGCCGCCTTCCGCAAAGCTGGCCATGAGGTCGAGCGCTTCCAGCTCCAGCCGATGGTTCCGGCCGGAGTCGAGATGATCGTCGGCGTCGTCCAGGACGAGCACTTCGGCCCGATCCTCGCGTGCGGCGCCGGCGGAACCACCACCGAGCTTCTGAGAGATGTGGCGGTGCGGATCACCCCCATCGCCAAAGGCGACGCCGGGCGGATGGTGCGATCCCTTAAGACATACCCCCTCCTCGAGGGTTATCGCGGAGCAGCGCCCGCGGACGTGGCGGCGCTGGAGGACGTTCTGCTTCGCGTCAGCGCGCTCGTGGAGGCGCATCCGCAGGTGGCGGAGATGGACCTCAACCCCGTGATCGTCCACCCTCGCGGCGCAATCGCCGTCGATGCCCGGATTCGCCTCGAGGCCGGCGCGTCGCGCAAGCCGCTGGGCGCCCGCTAGGCGGGGTCACGCATGGAGCTCGCCTCCGGTCAGCGCTCGGAGGGCGTTGGCGATGACGGCCACGTCGATCGCCTCCTGCACGAATGCGCCGGCCACCGGGGGCAGGGCGCCGGCGGTCGCCAGCGCCATGCCGGCGATCGACAGTGCCATCCCCGCGACCACGCTCTGGACGGCGATCGCGCGCGCCCGGCGCGCGATCAGCACCGCCTCGGCGACCCGGTCGAGCCTGTCCACCACGATCACCGCATCCGCCGCCTCCGAAGAGGCGGTGGCGCCCCGCGCCCCCATGGCGATGCCGACATCGGCGGCGGCGAGCGCCGGCGCGTCGTTGACGCCGTCCCCGACCATCACCGTGACCGCGCGGCGGCGTTCCGTGCCGACCGCCTCGACCTTCTCTTCGGGACTCTGCTCGTACAACACGGTATCGACGCCGAGAGCTTTGCCGACCATCTGGGCGACGTCCTGACGGTCGCCGCTGAGCAACACGATCCGCTCGATCCCGGCGGCGCGCAGCACTCGCAGGGCTTTGGGCGTCTCCGACCGGATGGGGTCCTCCATGACGAGCGCGCCGGCGATCGCGCCGTCGACCGACACGTACACTGCGGCAGATCCGACGGGGGTGAGCCGCCGCCGCAGCTCTTCGGCCGCCGGGGGAACACTCCGGCCGGCAGCGAGCCAGCGGAGCTGGCCGAGCGCCACCCGTTTTGGCCCCACGGCGCCCTCGATGCCAAGGCCGTGGTGCTCGCGGACGTCGACCGGAAACTCGAGCTTCAGCCGCCTGTCCCTGGCGGCCGCGACGATGCCATCGGCGAAGACGTGCGGAGAAACCTGGTCGAGCGATGCCGCCAGGCCGAGAAGTTCCTCCGGCGTGTCGACCCCGAACACGGCTATGGAGGCAACCCGCGGGACTCCCGCCGTCAGGGTGCCGGTCTTGTCGAACACGAGCGTGCGCACACGGGCCAGCATCTCCAGCGCGCCGCCACCCTTGACGATGACACCACGGTGGGCGGCCCGAGAGATGCCGGCCACGATCGCGATCGGAGCCGCGAGGATCAACGGGCAAGGCGTGGCGATCACGAGCACCGCGAGTGCGCGCACGGGGTCGCCTGACACGAACCAGGCAAAACCGGCTACGCCGAGGGTGATGGGGAGAAACCAGAGCGCGTAACGGTCGGCCAGGCGGACGAACGGCGCTTTGCTCGCCTGCGCGGATCGAACCAGCCGGATGATCCCGGCGTAGGTGCTCTCCTCGGCCGTGCTCACAGCGCGCATCTCCAGGGGCGTGCCAACGTTGAGGACCCCGCTGCGAACTGAGTCGCCGGATGCCCGCTCGACCGGCATCGACTCACCGGTCAGGGCCGATTCGTCGAGCATGGCGATCGTCGAGATGATGTCGCCGTCGACGGGGACGACCTCGCCCGGCTTGACCAGTAGCCTGTCGCGGGGTCGTACGTAGGCGACGTCGCGTGCGACGAGCTCCCCGTCCTCGTAGCGATGCACGGTCTGCGGCGCACGCGACAGCAGGGCCGCGAGCTCGCGCCGGGCGCGGCCGCCGGCGTACCGTTCGAGAGCTTCCCCGCCAGAGAGCATCAGGCCGATGACGGCGCCGGCCAGGAACTGGCCGAGGGCAAGCGAGGCCGCTATGGCCAGCAGGGCGATCACGTCGACGCCCGTCTTGCCATGCGCCAGCTCCCGCGTGACCGACACCCCTAGCGGGACCAGGGCAAGGAGCGCCGCGATCGCCCAGGCAACGTCGGCCACCGACTCCACTCCAACGGACCAGGCAGCGGCACCCAGGAGGACCGCGCCGAGCACCGCCAGCAGAATCAGCGGGGAGCTGCCGTCGAGTCGAGGCGCTGAATCACGCGCATGCCCTTCGGCGGCACGCGTGATCGGCGCGGTCGATTGCACGTCGCCCAGCGTGGACTCCCAGGCCATGGACTGACATGTGCTTCCGGCCCGGGGGGCGGGGGTCGTTGGTCCCTTGCCGAAATTGATGCGCGGGGCGAGATTCGACTCAACTCCAGCATGAGGTGAGTCCGAGATGTTCAACCGAATCCTGGTCGCCATCGATGCGTCCGGGTATTCCCTCCGCGTCGTCCCGACGGCGATGGAGTTGGCGCGCCAGTTCCGCAGCGCTGTATTCGTGCTCCACGTGGTCGAGCATGGCCGTGGCCGGTCCGCCGTCTACTCCACCGAGAGTCCCCCCGAGGAGGTGCGCCTCGTCGGGGATGCCGTGCGGCTGATGCGCGGCGCCGGCGTCGATGCCGCGGGCACTGTCCACGACGTGGCCCCTGGACACGTGGCCAGGGACATCGTCGAGACCGCCGCGGCGCAGAACTCCGATCTCATCGTCATGGGCTCGCGCGGATTGTCTGACGTGCAGGGCATCCTGCTCGGGAGCGTCACCCACAAGGTCATGCAGCTGGCTCCGATCGCGGTCCTCGTCGCGCGGGGGCCAATCCCGGTCAAAGCGCGGGCGGCCCGGCCGGCCGTGAGCGCGCAGCCGGTTCCGGCCTTCTAGCCGAAGGTCACTTTTGCGGGGGTCCATCGGCCCCCGGCTGGGGGCCGCCTGGCACGAACTGCGACATCTGATTCGGGGCAAAACTGAAATCGAGCCGTCCGGAGCTCAAACAGAATTCAACCCTCGACGCGGGGGACAAGGAGAAAGATCGACATGAACTCGGCAATCAGGTGGCGAATCATCAGTCTTCAGGCAGTCATGGTCGTCGTGCTGGCGGGAGCGGCCGCCTTCGCATTTGGCCTGGGGTCGTTCACGACAGGTCAGATTCGGGAGGAGCTCACCGCCCAGCAGGTCTTCTTCCCGGGTGCGGACCAGATCAAGACCGGCGGAGCGCTCGACCCCGCGACGTTCTCGCAGGAGATCCGCGACCAGGCCGGCAACCAGGTCACCGACGGCAACCAGGCCCGGATCTACGCCAATGACTACCTTGGCGAGCACTTGAAGAGCACGGCCGGCGGCCTTACCTACGCCACGGTCGGCACGAAGATCACCGCGTTGAAGGCGCAGCAGGCCAGCCTCTCGAAGGACGACCCGGCGTACACAGACCTTCAGAGCCAGATCACGACCCTCACCGCACAGCGGGAGACGCTGTTCAAGGGCGAGACCCTGCGCTCGATGCTCCTCAACGCTTACGGCTGGTGGACGGTCGGGACGTACACGATCTACGCGGCGTTCGGTCTGATGCTCGCGGCGCTCGTGGTCCTCGGCGCCCTCGTGTTCGAGGTGTTCGTCGCGGCTCGCAAGCCCGAGGAGATCAAGGTCGCACGGCAAGTCGCCGCGTGACAGCGGTTACGGACGGCACGCTCCGGTGGATCCCCCCTCCACCGGAGCTCTTTCTTTTAGATTGGGCCTGAATTGGCGATCGCCGAGCGAACCGCAGACAGTCGCGAAGCTGTTCGGCAGGTTGTCCGCAATCCCTACAGCGCTCTTCCGAACTGGCTGTATCCGACCTTCGTGGTCCTGGCCCTGGGCGCGTTCGGCGTGTACGCGGTGTGGGTCGTCTTCTTCCAGCGCGAAGGCTATTTCGCGCCCTACCTCAGCCCCTTCGACTCACCGCTGATCAAGGTCGGCCCCATCCCGCCCGGCGTCTGGGTCGCGTGGGCTCCCTTCGCGTTTCGCCTCACCTGCTACTACTACCGCAAGGCTTATTTCCGGTCGTTCTTCTGGCATCCGCGATCCTGCGCCGTGCCAGAGCCCCGTCGGAGGAGATACCGCGGGGAGGCTGCATTTCCCTGGACCCTCAACAACTTCCACCGTTTCGCGTTTTACGCGACCGCGGTCCAGGTCGGCTTCCTCTGGTTCGACGCCATCGTCGCGTTCGACTTCGGCGGTCGCTTCGGCGTCGGGCTGGGCACCTTCCTGATGGTCCTCAACGTGGCGCTGCTTTCTGGCTACACCTTCGGCTGCCATGCGTTTCGACACCTGGCCGGCGGTGACCTCGACTGCTTTTCCTGCTCGCGCACCGCTCGGGCGCGGTATCGCCTCTGGAGAGGCGTCACCGTGCTGAACATCCGGCACGACCGGTGGGCGTGGGCGAGCCTCGCGTCGGTGCTCCTGACTGACGTCTACATCCGGCTTCTGATGGCCGGCGTGCTGCAGGATCCGACGTGGATCGCATGACCTCGCCCACCTACGAGTCGGTCGAGACGGATGTCCTGGTCATCGGGGCGGGGGGCGCCGGCTTGCGTGGCGCCATCGCGGCCGCTGAGGCGGGCGCGAAAGTCATGGTCGTGTGCAAATCGCTTCTGGGCAAGGCGCACACCGTGATGGCGGAGGGCGGCGTCGCCGCCGCCATGCACAACGTCGCCTACCAGGACACCTGGGAGGTGCATTTCGCGGACACGATGAAGGGCGGCAAGCTGTTGAACGACTGGCGGATGGCCGAGCTGCACGCCAGGGAGTCGCCCGAGCGGGTGCTCGAGCTGGAACGCTGGGGCGCCGTCTTCGACCGCACGTGGCAGGGCCGCATCCACCAGCGCCCATTCGGTGCGCACACTTACCCGAGGCTCGCCCACATCGGCGACCGCACGGGACTTGAGCTCCTGCGCACGCTCCAGGACCGGGCGGTGCACACACCTGGCATCGACGTCTACATGGAAGTCACCGTGTTCAGGCTGCTGAAAAGTGACGGCCGTATCTTGGGCGCGCTGGCTTATCGGCGCGCTGACGGCTCGCTGGTCATCTTCCGCTGCGGTGCGCTGCTGCTCGCGACCGGAGGCGCCGGCAAGATGTACCGCGTCACCTCGAACTCGTGGGAGAGCACCGGGGACGGGACCGCGCTTGCGTACGACGCAGGCGCTCAGCTGCGCGACATGGAGATGGTCCAGTTCCATCCCACCGGCATGGTGTGGCCCGCGGGCGTGCGCGGCATCCTGGTGACCGAAGGCGTGCGAGGGGAAGGCGGCGTGCTGCGCAACAACGATGGCGAAAGATTCATGGAGCGCTACGACCACGAGCGTATGGAGCTCTCGTCCCGCGACATCGTGGCGCGCGCCATTAACTCGGAAGTCACCGCCGGCCGGGGAAGCCCGCACGGAGGCGTTTTTCTCGACATCACCCACCGCAAGCCCGGGTACATCAAGAGCAAGCTGCCGTCGATGTACGAGCAGTTCTTGAAGCTGGCCAAAGTGGACATCACGACCCAGCCGATGGAGGTCGCGCCGACGATCCACTACATCATGGGTGGGGTAAGGGTCGAGGCCGAGACCGGCGCGGCCTCACTTCCGGGGCTGTTCGCCGCCGGCGAGGTCGCGGCCGGCCTGCACGGCGCCAACCGGCTCGGCGGTAACTCGTTGAGCGACCTGCTCGTGTTCGGCAAGCGTGCCGGCCAGGCCGCGGCTGCCGCCGCGAAGGCCGCCAGGAAGGCCGGCCGGCTCGACCAGCGCGAGATCGACGGCGCCATCGCCGAGCTGATGGCGCCGCTTGACCGGCCGGGCGGCGAAAACCCATACCGGCTGCAGGCGGAGATCCAGGAGGCCATGAGCAGGTACGCGCCGATCGTTCGCAACGCGGAAGGCCTGGAGCGGGGCGTCGAGGCGATCACCGAGCTCCAGGCGCGGGCAAAGACCTGCGGCGCCGGCGGCTCAGGCTCGCATGCGTTCAATCCCGGATGGCACACCGCGATCGACGTCCATTCGATGCTGGTCAACGCGGAGGCGCTTCTTCGATCCGCAATAGAGCGCAAGGAGAGCCGCGGGGCCCATGCACGTTCAGACTTTCCGAAGGCCGACGAAGGGCTCGGCGAGGTCAACTTCATCGTCGAGAAGACCCCGGCCGGGATGGCGGTCAGGGCGGAGAAACAGCCGCCGATGCCCGACTACCTGGCCGAGGCCATCCACCACTCATACGCGCGATACACACCCGAGGAACGCGAATGAGCACGCACGTCTCCGACCTCGAGCTGAGGATCTGGCGAGGCGACCCCTCGGGCGGCGAGTACGTCGCCTACCGAGTGCCCGTCCGCGAGGGCATGGTGGTGCTGGACGCCGTGCTCTGGGTGCAGGCGAACCTTGCCTCCGATCTCGCCGTGCGCTGGAACTGCAAAGCCGCGAAGTGCGGATCGTGCTCGGCCGAGATCGACGGCTTCCCGCGCCTGATGTGCAAGGCCCCGATCGCCGAGTACGGCGCCGCCGTGAGCGTGCGCCCGATGAAAACGTTCCCCGTGATCAAGGACCTCGTGACCGACGTCAGCTGGAACTACGAGGTGAACAAGGAGATCCCGCCGTTCACCCCGAGCGACGAAGACAGGTCGAGCAGCGAACCCTGGCGCATGCAGCAGAAGGACGTCGAACGCAGCATGGAGTTCCGGAAGTGCATCGAGTGCTTCCTGTGCCAGGACGTATGCCACGTCCTGCGCAACCACGACTCCAGGGGCGCCTTCTACGGGCCGCGCTTCATGATCCGGATCGCCGGCCTCGAGATGCACCCGAAGGACGTTCTGGACCGCAAGCCGTTGCTGAAAGGCAAGGCCGGGATTGGCTACTGCAACGTCACCAAGTGCTGCACCGAGGTGTGTCCGGAACACATCCACATCACCGACAATGCCATCATCCCGCTCAAGGAACGGATGGACGACGTCAACTTCGACCCATTGCGCGCGCTCGCCCGCATGGTTCGCCGAAAGCCCTCCTGATGCACGTCAGCCACTCGGTGCATGTCAGCCGGCCGATCACAGAGTGCGCGTCTGCGCTTGCGGATGCCGCGCCCACGTGGTTTCCCCGTCTGAAGGCGAACAAGGAAAGCTCGGTAGGCGTGAAGATGGCGGGCCTGCCCCTGAGGAAAGGGGTCTCCGTTGAGATCGGCAGGCCCATGAAAGCCGGCGACTGGACGAACGTACCCCTGACGTGGAAGGCAACGAGTCCCAAAGAGCTCTTTCCCGAGATGGCAGGCAGGATCGAGCTCGTGCCCGTCGAGAAAGAGGTGACGAGGCTGACGGTCAGCGGAATGTACGAGCCGCCTCTTGGCCGCTTGGGCAAACAACTCGATGAGGCGCTCATGCACAACATTGCTGAGGGGACCGTCAAAGAGATTGCCGAGTCGATCGCCGCGAAGCTGAGCCGCTAGAAGCCCGGCCGAAAAGTAGTGGGGCGCGGTCCGCCCAAAGGGGATGACCGCTAGAAAGCGCTCAAGGCGCAGGATGGGCGGCGGAGCCTGCCTTCCCCGTTGCTCCGCTCTTCTCCACAGGCATAGACCACGCCC
>WNFV01002326.1_pt1 | contig 31976 bp, 34 predicted proteins | sample 5400101 | NCBI WGS metagenome assembly WNFV01 (sample SAMN13153361, study PRJNA577476) | soil metagenome | isolation source: 115 cm soil or saprolite under grassland replicate 1 | place: USA:California | collected 2016-06-15 | reverse complement strand
ACCCTCCCGTAGAAAGGACCATGAATCATGGTCTTCCTCACGCCCGCCAACCCTACGCCCCAGGACACTCCACCCCCACTCGATCGCACCACGACCGCGATTGAGTGGGCCAGCGGCACCACCGCCGTGGCGATGTTCGCCTACGGCGTCTCGCTGTCCTACTCGGTCCTGTACCGCATCGCCGCCGCAGGCCTGCCACCCTGGGCCGCGCACCTATGGCCGCTTGGGTTCGAGGCATTCATGGCCTCCGCCGCCCTCAACGCCTCGCCGAACAACGAGGCCGCCGCCACCTGGCTGACTGGTGGCAACGGGTGCCCTGGTACCCATGGACCCTCACCGCCGCCACTGCTGGCGGATCGATCCGGCTCAACTGGTTCCACCCCGCCCCATCCCGCCGGACCCCCCGCCGTCCTGGCTGCGATACCTCGTGTACGGCCTGCCACCCCTGGCGGCGGTGTTCGCCTGGCGGCCCGGCGAGCCGGACACCGGCTCGTCCGACCCCCTCGGCGCGGTCCGGGCGCTGCTGGCCCGCGAGACCCCCACGTCTCGGGTGACCGCCCGCCACGTCCAACAGGCGACCGGCCTGTCCCGCTCCCGCGCCTACGCCGTCCTGCGCCAGCTCCGCGCCGAGACTCCCGCCAGCAACGGGCAGGCCACCCTGCCGGAGCTGGAGGCACGCCAATGAGCGCCCGCCCGCACGGCCTACCAGTCACGAGGTCGCCACCAGCCCGGCCTGGGCCCGCCGGGCCGCTTGCTCGACCGCGACCCGCACCACCCGATGACCAGAGGAGCAACCATGCTGCAACCATCCCGCCGCCAGCGCCCGCCGGCCAGACCGCCAGTGGAGATCCGCTACATCCGCGAGGCCCGCGCCGGCTCGCGTGCCCACGCCGGTCCTGGCGCTGGACACCCTCGCCAAGATGCACCCCGCCACCGCCATCACGATCATCCTCACCCTCGCCGGCATGGCAGCCGGCACGGTCATCGCCATCATCGCGTTGGTCGCCACGCTGGTCGCCACCGTGGCCGCCATCGTCGGCATGGTCGCCATCGCCGGCCTCGGCATGGGCGTCGCCGCCATCGTGCTCGGCGGACGCCCGGCCCCACCGACGCGCTGACCGGAACGAACTCTGGCCGATGACCTCAGCGCCGCCCCGGCCTGGCGCTGTCCTGGAGGCGCCATGAACCACCCCAGCCGTGCACCTGCCCCTGGTGCCTGGCCTGGCGAGCCGAGCGCCGCTGCCCCGACTGCGGCGCCATCATCCCCGCCGACTGGTCCTACTGCTGGCCCTGCCAGCAAGAACGCGACCACGCCGCAGAGCTGCTACAACGCTGGTGGACACCATGAACCCGCCAAGGCCCCCGGAGCCTCCGGGGGCCCTTCTGTTGTACCCATGTACCAACAATGCACCAGTCGCGGCACACGTTGGCGATACGTAAGAATGCAGTAATGGAAGGGATCCACAGCGCGAGTACAGCGAGCTTCATGGAGAATCGCGAGAATATCATCGTAGAATGCGACCAGAATGGAGTCTAAGTTCTGTAGCACAGTCTGCTACACCGCGAAGATCGTTGACGATTACCGATGATTATTGAAGATCTGTGGGAGTATACTACCCTACGAATCCTCGACTACGCTTCACAAGCGTGTTCAGGATTCGTGGACGAGGGGGGTGGGAGCCCGTACTGAGCCGACGCGGGACACAACCGCAAGCTGGTTCCAGGGCTCCCACCCAGGGCGTACAGTCTTCGCTGGTCAGGACCAGTGTCGGTCGCAGGGACGACTCTCGGGGACACAACCCTCCAGCCGTTTCCGAGCTGAAACCATGTCCTGGGAAGCCTGCACCGATTTAGCATACCGCATCGACCTAACGGCCTGCCGGATTTTCCGTCGATCGTCGGCTCCAGGACCGGCGATAGCTTCTCAGAGGAGGGGGTGCCGGGGGAGGACCCTTCCTCCCCCGGCGTACTGGCCAACGCTTCTTTACTCGTGGCGCCGCCGCCACGGCGCGTAGTCGAGCGAGGTCCAGATGCGAATGTCCCGGATCACGCCGCAGCGCAGGTCGAAGCGTGCGGCCATTCGCGTCTTGACCGAGCGCCCCGACCCATACCCAGCGGGGTTCTTCCCCACTGAGCGCCTATGCATCGGTGGCTTGGGTGCGTCGACGGTCGATGTAGCCGCCGCGGCGCCGGTCGAACCCCTCACGGCGTAGCTGCCGCTCAAGCCGCATGAGGCTACCTGTCAATCAACACAGACCTTGGCGCCGTCCGCTCGGACGTAGGGTTCGACGTTGACGGCCAGCGCGCGCACCGTGGCCAGGTCGACGCTGAGCAGCTCGGCGCACTGCTCAAGCGGCGCCGCGATCGGCCGGCCGAAGTCAGGTGTGACTCCGATCGATAGTTGGCCCTTCCGGGTGATAGTTGGCCCCGACCGATCTGCACGGACCCTACTTGTCGCAGGTGACCTGTCGTCGCCTCACTCGGCCGTGCGCTCGGCGGGGCTGGCTTCCTCGGCAGCCAGGTAGCGCTCCGCCCGACCGACCGGCGAGAACGAAAACGCCAGAGCGACCGCCGCGACCGTCACGCCGATCACCCGATAGACCAGCGCGACATCGCCACTGCGCTGCACCGCCCAGCCGCCCAGCACGGTGCCAAGCGGGATCGCCGACGAGCCCAGCAGCGTCGCGACGCTGAGCACCCGGCCCAGCAGCTCGTTAGGGGTCACCTGCTGCCGCAGACTGGCGGTGTTGATATTGAACAAGATCCCAAGACCCGAGACCGCCGCCCACAGCAGCAGCCCCAGCCAGTACCAGCGGGTCAACCCCATGGCGACCAGCAGCACGCCGTCCAGCATGAGCACGCCGAGCGCGACGCGGCTGAACGGCAGGCGCCGCCGCAGCCGCCCGGCTGCCAGCGACAACACCACCACCCCGACGCTGCCGGCCGCATACAGGAAGCCGACCTGCGGGTCGCTGGCACCGAGCCGCTGCTTGGCGAACACCACCAGCTGCGCGTAGCTGGTGGTCAACACCAGGTTGATCAGTGCCATCATCACCGAGATGCTGCGCAGCACCGGGTGGCCGAACACATACCGCAGCCCCTGGGCGATGGCGGCGCGGATCGTGCCACGCTCGCCAGCACTGTCGGCCTCCAGGTTGAAGCGCCGCCGGATGGCGGCAAGCGACACCGCCGAGACCACAAACGAGGCCGCGTCGACCAAGAAGACCTGCTCCACCGAGACCACGGCCAGCAGCAGCCCGGCCAGCAGCGGCCCGGCGACTTGCGCGGCCGAGTAGCTGGCCTGGATGCGGCCGTTGGCCGCGACGAGATCCTGCTTGCGCTCGACCAGGCTGGGGATGGCGGCGAACTCGGCGGTGTCGAAGGCGATCGCCAGGCTGGCGTGCACGAACGCGATCGCATACACCCACCAGACTCGCAGCAGGCCCAGGTCGGCCAGTACCGGCAGCAGCGCGATCACCACCGCGCGGGCAAGGTCGGTGGCGATCATCAGCCGCTTGCGGTCGACCCGGTCCACCCAGGCCCCGAGCACCAGGCCGAACAGCAGGTAGGGCAGGTAGCTGGTGGCCATGGTGACGCCAAGGTTGAGCGGCGAGCCGGTCAGCGTGAACACCAGCAGCGGCAGCGCAAACAGGGTGAAGGCGCTGCCGAGGTTGGAGGTGGTCTGGCCGGCCCAGAACTTGACGAAGTCGCCCCGGACCGCGCGCCGCTCCCGCGCCACGTCCGCGGTCACCAGCACCCACCCTTCCCCTCGCCTGGAGCGCCCACCCCTTGACGGCACGCACCCAATAGTCGCACTTGGATCGCGCAGGGTTAGCTCGAGAGCCAGGGCCAGCTACCGGTCGATGGTTGGCCCGGCTCTGGTTTCGGCCTTCGTGCCCTCAATCCCCGCTTGGTGGAGGCCGCCCGCGTCTCCGGGATCTCCAGCTCGCCGAGCACTCGGCGGATCAATGCCTTGAGGCCACGCGCAAGTAGCTCTCGAAGGGCCGCTTGCACAAGAACACGACCGGCAACTTTCGCGTGGTGCCTGGCACGACCCCGGCAAGATGCGTCTGTTCGTGACCTTTCCTGGCGCAGTCCTCTCATTTCCTTCACAACTGGCAGCTCGCACAACTGGCAGCTCGCTGACCCACCCAAATCCGCCAAGCGGCTCTTTCTCGGTGCGAGAAGCGGTCAATCGCTTCGGCTGTCAGTGAGGCCTGATCAGGACGGTGTCTCCTGACGCAACCGCTCGGCCGCCTCCCGCTGAACCGCCCGCATCGGCCGCGACCAAGACTTACATCTACGCCGGTGACGGGCAATGCAGCTCGAGGTGACGACGTGCGCGGAACCAGCGATCCTCAGACCGCCCCCACCTCTGCCCCGACTGCGGGCAGCCCCTGGAGCAACGCCGGCCCGGCTTCATCCCCGACCCCACCGAGCACCCGACCGTCCCGGTCTGGCCGGTCGTCGGCATGGCGTTCGGCAAGAAGCGGTCAGCGATCCTAGAACTCGCGCGCCAGGGCAAGCTGCCCGTGCGGGTCCTCAGGATTGGCGGGAGCTACCGGGTGGCCACCGCCGAACTGCTCGGCGTCCTCGGTCAGGACCCATGACGACCTCGATCAGCGGCAGTCGCCCCGGGTTATCCACAATCCTTCCAGGACCGCCCACGGCGGTCCCCGGGGAAGGTAGCGTCTTGTCGTGGAGGCCGGCTGAACAGCCGGGGCCGTCGACCGGCAGTGCGCGCCACCAGCCTGCCGAGATCGATCGCTCTTCTCTCGCGTTGAGGCGACAGCTCCTCGCTTCGCTTCCGTTGAGCCATGGCACGAATCGTTCCCGAGCTCGGGCTGTCCGATCGTGCGCGCCGGCCTCCATCCCCTCATGGAGAAGGAGGTCAAGGTGAGTCGACAGGGCCATATCGCGAAGAAGTGCGTCCGCCGATGCAAGAAGGCCGGCCGCAAGTGCTCGAGCCGCTGTACCCGCTACTACTACGTGCTAGATGCGCCGCCCGGGCCGGACGGCAAGCGCAAGCAGACCTGGTCCAAGGGGTACACCACGCGCAAGGCCGCGGAGGTCGCGGTGCGCGAGGAACTCAGCCGCCGGGACCAGGGGATCGTCCTCAGCACCGAGAAGCTGACGGTGCGCGAGTTCATGGACCGCTGGCTCGACCACATGGTCGTCCTCGGCCGCGACGAGCGGACCCTCGAGCGCTACCGGGAGCTGATCGAGCTGCACGCGCTGCCGACCATCGGCGGCCTGCAGCTCAAGGCGCTTGAGGCGATCCACCTGTCTGATCTGTACGCCAAGCTGCTGCGCGAGGGTCGCCGTGACGGCAAGCCAGGGGGGCTTGCACCCGCGCACGGTTGCCATGTGCACCGTGCCCTGCACCGGATGCTCAAGCAGGCCGTGCGGTGGAACTTCATCGCCCAGAACCCTGCCACCGACCTGGAACTGGCGAGCGTCCCGAAGGTGGAGATGGTGACGCTGTCACGCGAGCAAGCCGGGGCCCTGCTGAGGGCGGCTGAGCCGCGCCCGCTCATGCGCGCCTTGGTCATGCTCGGCGTGGCCACCGGTGCACGGCTGGGGGAGTTGCTCGCGCTGTGCTGGACCGACGTCGACCTCGACGCCGGCATCGTGCGGATCGGCTGGTCGCGGCGGATCGTCAAGGGTCGCATGCAGGTGAAGGGGCCCAAGACCGACGCGGGCTACCGGCCGGTCGTGCTCGGACCCAGGACGCTTGCCGCTCTGAAGCGGCTGCATGCCGAGCAGCTGGAGCGGCGGCTCGCCCTCGGCCCTGACTACCATCCGGACGCCGAGCGACGCCTAGCCCGCGGTCCTGATTACAACGAGGACGAGTACTTGGTGATCTGCAAGCCGGACGGCCGCCCCTACCGGCCCGACTCGACCTCGACCCAATTCCGCAAGTTCGTCGACGACAACGGCCTCTCCAGGACCGTGCACGTCCACACCCTCCGCCACTCGGCAGCCAGCTTCCTGGCCGCAGCCGGGGTACCCGCATCCGACATCGCCGCGCAACTCGGCCACAAGGACGGCGGCGCGCTCGCGCTCAAGGTCTACGTGCACCCAATGGCCGAGGGCCTCGCCCGTGCCGGCGCACACCTCGACCAGGTCGTCGGAGGGTAGCCGGATACTGCGCCGTGTCTGGCCGTTAGAACTCTTGTTAGAACTCGCCGGGCTCAGGACGGAAACGCTTGAGCCCGGCGTGGCGTTTTCGCAGGTCGATGGCGGCAAGGATGGGATTCGAACCCATGGAAGCCTTGCGACTTCAACGGTTTTCGAGACCGCCCCATTCGTCCGCTCTGGCACCTTGCCGTAGGGGAGTATAGCGAACGGGCCGAGGCACCTGCCGGGTCAGCGCTGGCCGCGCCGCTGGCGGAAGAAGGTGCGGAGCAGCTCGGCGCACTCGGCGGCCAGCACGCCACGGTGGACCTCGACGCGATGGGGGAGGCGGGGGTCGCTGACGAGGTCCCAGAGGGTGGCGACGGCGCCGGCCTTGGGATCGTCGGCTCCGTAGACGAGCCGCGCAACCCTGGCCTGGGCGACCGCGCCGGCGCACATGGCGCAGGGCTCCAGGGTGACGACGACGGTGCACCCGTCCAGCCGCCAGCGGCCGAGCGTGGCGGCGGCCGCGCGCATGGCGACCAGCTCGGCGTGGGCGGTGGGGTCGGCGGATTCCTCCCTGCGGTTGCGGCCACGGCCGAGGACGGTTCCGTCCTCGCCGAGGACCACGCACCCGACCGGAACGTCCTGGTGCCCGAGCGCGGCCCTGGCCTCGTCCAGCGCCAACCGCATCCAGGCCTCGTCGGCTCCAGGGTCGGCGGTCCCGGCGCTCAACGGCCGGGTTCGTGGTCAGTGGTCGTCAAGACCAGGCTCGTTGCCATCGCGGCAAGAGCGTAGCCCTCGACGTGAATGCGTGCCGCTCAGGTCTCCCCGTTTGCGCCGGCTACCTCGCGATACCACGCTTGACCAGCGCATACAGGACCGGCATAAGCCTGCCGAGCACGATCTGCAGCCGCCAGAGGTCGAAGGCCAGGGCGCGCCGGTACCAGAGCGGCCCGAGCGCGGCCTCCAGGCGCTCCCGGTCGCGGGTGAGCCGCGCGATCTCGAGCAGATCCCTGCTGAGATGGCCGGGGTTCCGTTCGAGCTGGTGCTCCATCCACTCGGTGCCGATACGCTCGCGCCGCCCGATCTCGAACCCCGCGCCGGCGATCGCCGCGTCCACCGTCGGCTGGTGCATGCTCTCCGCCGAGTTCCCGAGCTCCTCGACCACCAGGGCGCGGTCGCCGGGCTCGAGCCGGTCGGCGGTGAACACCGCATACAGGACCATGCCGCCGCCAGGGCGGAGCACTCGCGCGCACTCCCGCAGAGCCCGCGCGCAATCGTCGAGGCACGACATGGTGTCGCGGCACCACACCAGGTCACAGGTGCCGTCGGCGAGCGGCAGCGCCTCGATGTCGCCGCGGACCAGCGCGACCCGCTCGGCCGTTCCGTCACCGGCGTCGAAGGCCCCGCCCTTGGGCAGCCCGCTGAGGACGAGGTCGACGCCGACCACCCGGCAGCCGTAGCGCTCCGCCAGCGCGTTCGCGTACCTGCCGTCGCGGCAGCCGGCGTCCAGGACGAGCTGGCCGGCACCAAGGCCCAGCCAGCCGGGCGCCTCCAGGAGCATGTCCGGCGAGCGCGGCTCGAGGCTGCGCTGCAGCAGCTCGTTGCCGTCGGCGGGCCAGCCCTGGCCGGCGTACAGGTCCGCCATGGCCTGGCGGGAGGCCGGGTCGGTCATGCCGCAAAGGTTGGCAGAGCGGCGGGTGAGGGTCGAGCGAGTTTCGCCCAGGGGCGGGATCAAGGGTTCAATGGGACCGTCATGAAGGGCGTCTCGACCACGGTGATCGCGCTCGTCGGCGAGCGGTCTGCCGCCTGCCTGGAGGCGCTCTCCCGGGCGGCGAACGTCCGGGTGACGCGGCCGGATCCCGAGCAGCCTCCGTTCGAGCGCGCCGCGGCGGCCTACCGGGTGGCGAAGGGCATGCACGCCCCGTACCTGGTCCACGACGCCGACGCGCTGGGCGTGGTGGCTGACGCCTGGGTGCGACGCTTCGACCAGCAGGGGCCGGTTGGCGAGCTGGAGGTGGCGGTCAGCGAGACGCTGGCGCGGTGGCGGGCGGACACCATCGATCTGCCCGATTACTACCTGGTGCTCGACTCGGACTCATGGGACGCCACCAGGCGGCACTGGTACCTGGGCGTCCTGCACCGCTCCGCGCCCAGCCGGGTGGTGCCGTCCAGCGGTGACCCCGCCGAGGTCGAGGCGCGGCTCGCCCAGCTCTCCAGCGGCCCCTGGTGGCCACCGCTGGACCAACTCCTCGACAGCGTCGACCGCCTCGTGCCGGACCAGCTCTGAGCGCCGGGCCGCCCGGGCCAGCGGCGCTCAGTACCACCCGTGGCTCTGCCAGAAGGCCTGGGCGGCCTCGGCGGTGCCGTAGCGCTCGCGGACGTAGGTCCTGAAGGCGGCGAGCTGCTTGCCGCAATCGGTGGTTGCGTAGTCCTTGCCCAGGTAGAGGATCCGGTTGCCGAGCAGGAGCTGGCCCAGCCCGAAGGCGGTCGAGGTCGGGTTGTCGGCGGTCGGGTCGCCGCTCGACTCGTGCATGATGATCCATCGCTCCGCCGCCGACGTCCCGGAGAGGTCGCAGCGACCGTCGCGCAGCGGCACCGACGGCGCCGGGTCCGACGGCGCTGGCGGCGCCGGCGCTGCCGGTGCCGCCGGGGTGGTCGTGCTGGTCGCCGCGCTGGCCCGGCGTGCGGCCGCCTCGCGCGCCCGCGCGGCCTCCTCCTGCTGGATCAGCCGGCGCAGCTCGGTCGAATGGGCCCGCAGGCTGGCGGCCTGGCCGGCCAGGCGGGAGATCTTGGCGTCCAGCGCCTGCTTGGCCTGCTGGCGCACTGCCCGGACCTTGCGCAGGTCGGTGACCTGGCTGCTCACCGCCTCGGTCGCCGCCACCCGCTCCCGCTCGACCTGGACCATCTGCTGGTGCAGCATGTCGGCGCGCCGCCGGGCCATGTCGAGCCTGCTCAGCGTGTCGGCGCCGTCGGCCGCAACGTAGTTCAGGGTGATGGCCCGGTCGGCCAGCACGGAGAGGTCCTGGGAGTCGACCAGTGCGGCCAGGTCGGCCATGCCTCCGGTCATGTAGGCATCGCGGGCCTGCTGGGCGAGCCGGCCCTCGGTCCGCTTGATCTCGGTCTGCACCTCGGCGAGCGAAGCCGCCGCCTGGAGGCGGTTCAGCCGGGCCGTGGCCTCCCGGTTGCGGGCCTGCTCAAGGCGGGCCTCGGCCAGGGAGACCTCTTCGTTGGCGCTGGTCAGCGCCATTGACAGGGCGCTCGCGTCGGCACGGGCATCCCGGAGCACGCCCTCGATGCTGCTGAGCTGGTCCTGGGTGCGGGAGAGGTCGTCGTGCTTGTCATCGGCGATGGCGCGCAGCGGCACCAACGACGTTGCCGCCGCGAAGGTCGCCAGCACGGCGAGCAGGGTGCGGGCGCGGAGAGACAAAGGAGCCTCCCTGGGGGGTGGGAGTCATTGCTGTCGATTCGCGCGCGAGCGTCGAATGTCCATGGGGGACCATGACCCTCCCACATGCCCCCGCCGGAAATCAACAGCACACAATCTGGGCGTCTCGGAAGGCGCTCCCTGGCCTCTGAGCGTGCCGGCTGACCGCGACGAGCGGTCAAGGCTCCTCGGCCCCTGGTCGACTCCAGGGTGGTGGACACCACCGGGGAGGGGTCCGAATTCTTCGTGCTCGCCTACGACACCGCGACCATGGACGTGCGCTCGTTCACCGGCCACGGGCACGACTTCGTGGGCGCCGTGCTCACTCTCACGGCCAGGGTCGACCAGTACCGCGGCGACCCCCAAGTGGTCGTGCGCATCTACGAGGCCAACTCCTTCGGCGAGCTCCCGGACCGCTACCCCGACCCCTTCCGCAACCTCCACTTCCCAAACGGCGGGTAGACGGTCACCCCTCAGGCCAGGGAGGATCGCAGAGGCAGCAGCGCTCGAACGTGAACTCTCGGTCGCTGGCTCGCTGCCACAGGCTGCGGGCCGCCTCGTTGAATCCTGGCCTGATGAACCTGCCGATCACGACTGCCGCCGGAATGCTGGCACCCGCGAGCTTCAGTGCCGAGGCGGCACTCTGCAACTCAGCCCCGCTGGTGAAGGTGTCGTCGACCAGCAATACCCGGCGCCCGTCGAGGCGGGTGGCCACCTCGAAGGCGTGGTCGCTGGCCGCAAGGTGCCGTGCCGGTCGAGCACCTGCAACCAACAGCTCTTCGTAGTGGCTGGCCATGCTCGACACCATGCCGATGGCCCGCACGAGTGGATGACGACCCGGACGGCCTTTGCTCGACGGCACGGCCGTGACCGTTTCCCAATGGCCGATGCACTTGCCGTGCTCGTCGACGAATCTCGCGAGCAGCGCCGCGACTCGCGGAAGAAATCTCGCCCTGAGTTCCTCGGGACCGTCCTTGTAGCCGCGGAGGAGGTTGTGGACGGGCATCAGGGGGGCTCAGTACAAGCTGAGCTGCACCGGCGGATTGAGGAACTCGTCGACGGATTCGACGACGGTGGTGCCCGGCCGCTGCGCATATCGCTGCGCCCACTCCTCCTGCAGGACGAGTGAGCGCAGGAGGAACAGGCGTTTGCCGTGGTCCAAACACAGCCTGGCCTGGAGGCGCGCGCCACTCTTGCCGCTGGCCTCCACCACCACCGTGCCGAGCGCGATCCCGCTGGTCACGACGTTTCGCATGGGAAACGTGACCCGCGTCGGAGGGGCATCGGGCCAGAACTGGGAAACCAGTGCCCCGTGCTGGAGGACTCGGGTGGCCAGATCGCGGTTCGCTGGTGGATACAGCCGAAGGCGCAGCCCGGACGCCTCCCATTCCCGGATCCGCTCGACGTTCCGTTCGACCTCATCCCATCCGACCTCGTCGAAGAGATCAGCGGTCGAGTCACCCATGGCGTCCAGGGGTCGTTCACCGCGGACGATGGCGAGCGCGCTCCAGCCTCTTCGACGAGCGTCGCCGTCCTGTACCACTCCTGACGACTATGGGTCACCAACGCAAGGAGTGCACCCTGCTCGAGCAGATCGACCATGGCGCACCTCCCGGGTTCGAACTCCTGTTCGAATACAGCTGCAGCTGCGGCGCCAGCCTTACTTCGAATCGAGCCGGGCGGGGGTCAGGTTCGGGTGGAGGAGCCGCGGGGGACGATGGCGTCGAGGGCGGCGAGGTCGTCGGGGGTGGGCTGCCAGTCGGCGGCGCTGACGTTGGCGAGGACCTGCTCGGGGCGGGTGGCGCCGGCGATGACGGACGCGACCGCGGGCTGGGCGGCGAGCCCGCCGACGGCGACGTCGAGCAGGCCGAGGTGGCGGTCGGCGGCGTACTTCTCCAGGGCCTCGACCTTGTCGAACGCCTCCGAGGTCAGCCAGTCGGCCCGGCCCACCAGACGGCCACCCTCGGCCGGGGCGCTGTCGCGCCGGTACTTGCCGGTGAGCAGGCCACCGGCGAGCGGGTAGAACGGCAGCATGCCGACGCGGTGCTCGACGCAGGCGGGGATGACCTCCTGCTCGACCCGGCGCTCCAGCAGGCTGTACTGGTTCTGCGCCGAGATCATGCGGGTGCGGTGCTCGGCCAGGGCGATCCAGTCCGCGTCGGCGATCCGGAAGCCGGCGTAGTTGGAGGAGCCGATGTAGCGCACCTTGCCCTGCACGACCAGCTCGTCGAGGGCGGCGACCGTCTCCTCCAATGGCGTCTTGGGATCGGGGCGATGCTGCTGGTAGAGGTCGATGTAGTCGGTCTGGAGCCGGCGCAGGCTGGCCTCGACCGCGCGCCGGACGTAGCGACGGGAGCCGCGGGCCTCCTCCTGGCGCCCGGCGATGTACGAGCCGAACTTGGTGGCGAGCACGACCTGGTCACGGCGGCCCTTCAGGACCTGGCCGAGGAAGCTCTCGGAGTCGCCGCCGCCGTAGGTGTCGGACGTGTCGAGCAGGGTGATGCCCTGCTCCAGCGCCGCCTCGACCACCGCGCGGGTCTGCTCCAGGTCACAGCGGTAGCCGAAGTTGTTGCAGCCGAGCCCGACCACCGAGACGGTCAGGCCGGACGTGCCGAGCTGGCGGTAGCGCATGCTGAGGTCCCTTCCACGGAGCGGTGTCGCCAGCATCAGTAGCAGTCCCGGGCCGCTTCCGGCCACCTCGGACTTGACCTGTGGGCCGGGCCGCGCCTTCATGGAACCAGCCCCGGACTGGGAGGAAGGGTCATGCGGGTCGCGATCGCGCAGTTCACCGCCAACCTGGACCCGGGCGTCAACCGGGAGGAGATCCGCAAGCTCACCGCCGACGCGGCCAGCGGAGGCGCCGAGCTGGTGGTCTTCCCGGAGGCGGCCGCACGCGACTTCGGCGCGCCGGGTGAGCCGCTCGCGCCGGTCGCCGAGCCGCTGGACGGGCCCTTCGCCGCCACGCTCGGCAACCTCGCGCGCAAGCACCGCATGGTGATCGTCGCGGGCATGCTCGAATCCATCCAGGGCAGCTCGACGCACGTCCACAACACCGTGATCGCGGTTGGGCCCGACGGCGACCTGCTCGGCGCCTACCGCAAGCTGCACCTGTTCGACGCCTTCGGCTACCGCGAGTCCTCCACCATCCGGCCGGGCGACGGCCAGACGCTGCTGTTCCAGCACGCTGGCTTCCGGTTCGGCGTGCTCACCTGCTATGACCTGCGGTTTCCCGAGCTGGCGCGGGAGCTGATCGACCAGGGAGCCGGGGTCCTGGTGGTGCCGGCCGCCTGGGTCCAGGGCCCGCTCAAGGAGGACCACTGGGTGACGCTCGCCCGCTCCAGGGCGATCGAGAACACCTCCTATCTGATCGGATCCGGCCAGGTCGGCAACGTCTACTGCGGCCGCAGCCTGGTCATCGACCCTCTCGGGGTGGTGGTGGCGGCCCTCGGCGACCGGCCAGGTGTCGCCGTCGCCGAGATCGACCCGGAGCGCATCGCCGAGGTCCGCGCCAGGGTCCCGTCCCTCCAGCACCGCCGCTTCAGCGTCCAGCTCAGGCGACCGCCCGCGGCGCCCCCCGCCTGACGTCAGCTCCGGCGCTGCAGGGTGGTGACGGTGGCGTCGTCGTTGCCGAGGAGGACCTGCGTGGCGACGCCGAGGAAGAGGCCGTGGTCGACCACGCCGAGGGTGGACTTGATGGCCTCGGCGAGGCGGGCGATGTCGCCTGGGGGGATCGGACAGTCGAGCAGGTAGTGGCCCTCGTCGGTGACGACCGGCTCGCCGCCGGGCTGGCGGCGGAGGGTGGCGTCGGGGACCAGGTCCAGCAGCCGCCGCCGGGTGGTGGCCCAGCCGAAGCGCACGACCTCGACCGGCAGCCGGTGCAGCGTGCCGAGCCGCTCCACGTACTTGCGCCTTTCGGCCACGATCAGCACGTGCTCGGCGGAGGCCATCACCAGCTTCTCGCGCAGCAGCGCGGCGCCGCCCCCTTTGATCAGGTCGAGCCGGGGGTCGACCTCGTCGGCCCCGTCGATGGAGAGGTCGATCCGCTCGACGTCGTCGAGCTCCACCACCTCCAGCCCGGCCGCGCGCGCCCTGGCCTCGGTGACCTGCGATGCCACCACCACCCGCACGGGCTTGCCGGCCTGGACGTCGGCGAGCGCGTCGGTGAGGGCGAACACCGCCCGGCCGGAGCCGAGCCCGATGGTCATCCCCGGCTCGACGTGGTGGCGGGCGGCGGCCACCGCCGCCGCTCTGGCCTGCACGTCCTCGATCACCGGCTGACCTGGTTCCAGTACAGCACCGCCGGCCAGTCGTGCTCCGAGCCCAGCAGCGACAGGCTGGCGGTGAAGAGGGACAGGTACCGAGCGAACGCCGGCTCCACGCCGAGATACGTGGCGGCCAGGACCCGCAGGCCGTGGCCGTGCCCGAACAGGATCACGGTCTGGTCCGTCCTGTTGATCTCGGAGAGCAGCGGCCGCACGCGCTTGGACACGTCGGCGACGGTCTCCCCGCCGGGACAGCCATCGCGGAACAGGTCCCAGCCAGGCCGGTCCTCGCGGATCTGCTTGGTCGTGAGGCCCTCGTAGTCGCCGTAGTCGAGCTCTCGGAGCGCGTCGACCTGCTCGACCCGGTCGCCGAACCCGGCCAGCCGCGCCGTGTCGAGCGCCCTGGACATCGGGCTCGACAGCACGCGGTCGGCCTCGACCCCGGCCAGCACGAGCCCGAGCGCCCGTGCCTGCTCCTCGCCCGTGGCGGTCAGCGCCACGTTCGTGCGGCTCGTGTGGCGGCGTGTCACCGTCCACTCCGTCTCACCGTGCCTGGCGAGGTACAGCAGCGGCGACGAGCTCAACGCGGCCCTCCCTGCGGTGTGAGCGGATAGTCGTACGCCAGGAGCCGGCCGGCCAGGCTGCGCTCCAGCAGTGCGAGGTTAGCCTGGTCCAGGTCCTGCCGAAAGGCGGCCGTGCGGCCGCCAGAGAAGGTGTGCCGCTTGAAGCCGGCCTCGAACCGTGGGGTCCACTCCAGATCGAGGAACTCCAGCATCACCGCGAACTGCTTTCGGGGCTCCGCCAGGACGTCCTCGTAGCGCACGTCCAGCCACTGCCGCGGCGGCATGGCCACGCGGGCGGCGTCGAAGGCGTCCATCAGCAGCTTCCATCCGAGCCCCGCCAACACCACGAAGGATCGGCCGGACCGCTCCCATTCGCTCGAGTACGCGGCGGGCAGCGGGCCGAGTGACCAGTTGGACGGGCCCTCGAACCCGCTCCACCAGGGCATCTGCAGCCATGAGCTGGCCACGGCGCGACCGTCGCGGATGACGTGGACGAAGCGGGCGTCAGGGAAGGCCGCCTGCAGCAGGCCGGCCCGCGGCCAACCCGTCACGTGGTGGACGAACATCCGCCGCCCCTGTGCCCGCATGCGGCGCTCGAAGAAGCCGCGCAGGCGCTGCTCCAGCCACGGAGTCAGGTCGCTGGCGAGCAGGTCGCGGCGGGTCGACGGCAGCAGCGGCGAGACCTGCCGCTCCAGCAGGTTCCAGCCCTCGGAGGGAGCCACGCGCAGGCGGCCGCGCTCCAGGTAGCGGGAGCGGTGGCGGAAGGTCACCAGCCCGGCGTCGCGCGGCGAGGAGCGGCGGAACAGCGCGTTGTTCCAGCGGCCCGGCAGGTCGAGCCCTGGCAGCTTGTCGTCCAGGCCTGAGACGAAGCCCACCTCCGGATGCCTCGCGATGACCTCGGTCACCAGGCTCGACCCGCAGCGGCCGGTGCCGATCACGAAGGACAGCAACTTCTCGCCCCCTAAGAACGTCGCACGTTCGGCAAAGCTGGCCGGTATTGTGCGCGTGGCGCTCCGGTCGAGCCAAGGGTGCAGGCGCGCCGACCGGCGCCAAACCGGGCCGGGACGGCAGGCTTCCCGAAACCTCGTCGCGACTCGTAGCATCAGCGTGAACGGTCGGTAACTGCGCTGCTCGGCATGGGAGGCCCTCGCGATGATGGACTACCCGCTCACCATCCGGAACATCTACGAGCGTGCCAGGCTGCTGTTCGGAGACCGGCAGCTCGCCACCCGCCGCGCCGACGGCACGGTGGCGCGCACGACCTACGCGGACTGGGCGGAGCGGGTCGCGCGGCTGGCCACGGCCCTGCGTGAGCTGGGCGTCGAGCAGGGCGACCGGGTGGCCACCTTCTGCTGGAACCACGACCGGCACATGGAGTCCTACTTCGCCGCCGCGCTGATGGGCGCCAGCTACCACACCCTCAACATCCGGCTCAGCCCCGACCAGCTCGCCTACATCGTCAACCACGCGCACGACAAGGTCGTGGTGGTCGACGCGGACCTGGCCCCGGCGATCGCCAAGGTGCTGCCGCAGACCCCGAGCGTCGAGCACGTGCTGGTGATCGGGGCGGACGCCCCTGCCGTGGACCACCGCTCGGTCCATGACTACGAGGCGCTGGTCTCTCAGGCGGCGCCGCTGTCCGAGTGGCCGGAGCTGGACGAGGAGCAGACCGCCGGCATCTGCTACACCTCGGCGACCACCGGCAACCCCAAGGGCGTGGCCTACACCCACCGGGCGCTGTTCATCCACACGCTGGCCACCGGCCTGGTGGACACGCTGGGGCTGTCCGAGCGCGACGTGGTGCTGCCGATCGTGCCGATGTTCCACGTCAACGCCTGGGGGCTGCCGTTCGGGTCGGCCTGGTTCGGCGCCGGTCTGGTCTTCGGCGGGCCGCACCCGACGCCCGCCGACTACCTGCGCCTGATCCGGGAGGAGGGCGTGACCTTCGCCGCCGGGGTCCCGACCGTGTGGCTCGGCGTGGCGCACCTCCTGGAGCAGGACGGCGGCGACCTCGGCTCGCTCCAGCGGATCGTCTGCGGTGGGTCGGCCGCCCCGGTGTCGATGATCCGCATGTACGAGCAGCGCTACGGCGTCGAGTTCATCCATGCCTACGGCATGACCGAGGCCACGCCGCTGACCCACCTGTCGCGGCTGAAGTCCAACCTGAAGCACCTCCCGGAGGCCGAGCGCTACAGCTTCAAGGCGAAGCAGGGCCTGCTGGCGCCGGGCCTGGAGCAGCGGCTGGTCGACGAGCAGGGCAGGCCGGTGCCATCGGACGGCAAGGCCTGGGGCGAGGTGCTGCTGCGCGGTCCCTGGATCGCCGACGAGTACCTCGACGACCCGCGCTCGGCCGCCACCTTCATCGACGGCTGGTATCACAGCGGCGACGTGGCCACGGTCGACCCGGAGGGCTACCTCCAGCTGGTGGACCGCACCAAGGACCTGGTGAAGTCCGGCGGCGAGTGGATCTCCTCGGTCGAGCTGGAGAACGCGCTGATGGGGCATCCGGCGGTGGCAGAGGCCGCGGTGATCGCGGTTCCCGACGCCAAGTGGGGCGAGCGGCCGCTGGCGGTGGTGGTCCGCAAGCCGGGCACGGACGCCGGCCCCGACGACCTCGTCGCGGCGATCGGGGACCAGTTCCCCAAGTGGTGGCTGCCGGACCGGGTCGAGTTCATCGACGAGATCCCCAAGACCGCCACGGGCAAGTTCTCCAAGCGCACCCTCCGCGAGCGCTTCATCGGCGCTCCTGGGGGAGAGCCGGAGAACGACGAGCGGTAGGCGGGGCGGGACCGGGCCGCTGGGTCCGGGGCCAACCCTGGCGCCGGCCGGGTGCTACTACGTCCTGGCCTCGGCGAGCCAGTCGTCGATGGAGCGGCCGGAGAGGCGCTCGTAGGCCTCGCGGTAGCGGGCGGCGGTGCCGTCGACGACCTCGGCGGGCAGGCGCGGCGCGGGCGGGGTCTTGTCCCAGTCGGTGGTCTCCAGCCAGTCCCGGACGAACTGCTTGTCGAACGACGGCGGCGACGATCCCGGCTCCCAGGAGCCGGCCGGCCAGAACCGGGAGGAGTCCGGCGTCAGCACCTCGTCGGCGAGCACCACCTCGCCCCCGGCCAGCCCGAACTCGAACTTGGTGTCGGCCAGCAGGATGCCCCTGGCCGCCGCGTACTCGGCACCCCGCCGGTAGACCCCGATGGTCAGGTCGTGGAGCCGACCGGCCAGCTCGGCGCCGAGCCGCTTGGCGACGACCTGCTCGGAGACGTTCTCGTCGTGGCCGCTGAGCGCCTTGGTCGAGGGAGTGAACAGCGGCTCGGGCAGCCTGTCGGCCTCGCGCAGCCCCTCGGGCAAGGGGATCCCGCAGACGGTGCCGCCGGAGCGGTACTCCTTCCAACCGGAGCCCACCAGGTAGCCGCGGGCGATGCACTCGAAGGGGATCATCTCGAGCCGGCGCACCAGCATGGCCCGGCCGGCGAGCTGCCTGGCACCGGGTGGCAGCTCGGAAGCCCGCCAGCCAACCAGGTGATTCGGCACCAGGTCGGCGGTGCGCTCCAGCCAGAACTGGGTCAGCGCGGTCAGCACCGTCCCCCGGCCGGGGATCGGGTCCTGGAGGACCACGTCAAAGGCTGAGATGCGGTCGGTGGTGACCAGCAGCAGGTGGGCCTCGTCCACCTCGTAGACGTCACGGACCTTGCCTGAGGCTTGATGGCGCAGGCCCTCCAGGACGGGTGCGGTGGTCATCGCGGGATCTCCATGCGCTCCAGCCGTTCGTAGATCGGGCCGGCGTTGGCGACGAAGTGGGCGGGGTCGATGGCGGCGTCGAGGCCGGCCGGTCCGCCGACCGCCTCGGCCACGCCCGGCTCCGCCAGCAGCAGGTCGCGGAAGCCGCCCTTGCCCTCCCAGGCTGCCATCGCCGCCCGCTGCACGGCGGCGTAGGCATCGTCCCGGCTCCAGCCGCCGTCGATCAGGGCCAGCAGTGCCGACGACGAGCCGGCCAATCCTCCGGAGGCCTCCAGGTTGGCCCGCATCCGCTCCGGGAACACGCGCAGGCCGGCGACCAGCCAGGCGGCGCGCTCGAGCCCGTAATCGAGCACGCAGCAGGCGTCCGGCAGGATGACCCGCTCGGCTGATGAATGAGAGATGTCACGTTCGTGCCAGAGCGCCACGTCCTCGAGCGCGGGCAACGCGTAGCCGCGCAGCAGCCGCGCAATGCCGGTGAGCCGCTCCGCCACGATCGGGTTGCGCTTGTGCGGCATGGCCGACGAACCCTTCTGCCCAGGGGCGAACGGCTCCTCGGCCTCGCGGACCTCGGTGCGCTGGAGGTGGCGGATCTCCACGGCGAGGCGTTCGAGGTTGGCGCCGACCAGGGCCAGCGTCGCCGCGAACTGGGCGTGCCGGTCGCGCGCGACCACCTGCGTGGCGGCGTCCTCAGGCGCCAGCTCCAGCTCGGCGAGCACCTCGGCCTCGACGTCGGCGGCGAGGTTGGAATAGGTCCCGACCGCTCCGGACAGCTTCCCGACCGCCACCGCCTCACGGGCGGCGGCCAGGCGGCGCCGGTCGCGGTCGAAGGCGAAGGCGTGGCCGGCGAGCTTCAGCCCGAAGGTGGTCGGCTCGGCCGCGACTCCGTGGGTGCGGCCCAGGCAGAGCGTGTCCCGGTGCTCCAGAGCGCGGTCGCGGAGCGCGCCGACCAGCCGGTCGAGCCTGGCCGACAGCAGGTCCGCCGCGCGCACGAGCTGGAGCGCCAGGGCGGTGTCCAGCAGGTCGGAGGAGGTCATGCCGTAGTGGACGTGCCGTGCCGCCGGCCCGATGCCCTCGCCGTAGGCGGTGAGGAAGGCGATCACGTCGTGGTGGAGCTGCGCGTCCAACTCATGGACGCGCTCCGGCGGCGGAGGAGGGGCGGCCTCGATCGCTGCCAGGTCCTCGGCCGGGACCAGACCGCGGCGCACCCTGGCCCGGACCACCGCGACCTCGACCCGCGCGAACAACTGGAAGCGGCGCCGCTCGCTCCAGACGGCGCCCATCTCAGGCAGGGTGTACCGAGGGATCATCGCAGCTCAGAGCCGCAGGCCCTCGTCGAGCTGCTGCTTGAACTCGCGGAGCTGCTTGCGGAGCTGCGCGTCGGAGACGGCCAGGATCTGCACAGCCAGGATGCCCGCGTTGGCGGCGGCGTCCAACCCCACAGTGGCGACCGGGACCCCGGAGGGCATCTGCACGATCGAGTAGAGCGCGTCCTGGCCCCCGAGCTGCGGTGTGAAGATCGGCAGGCCGATCACCGGCAGCACCGTGTGGGCCGCGAGCACACCGGGCAGGGCCGCCGCCTTGCCCGCCGCCGCGATCAGCACCTGGAGCCCGCGGTCCTCGGCGCTGGCGGCGTAGGCGGCCACGCGGCGCGGGCTGCGGTGGGCGCTCAGCACCTCCAGCTCGTGGTCCACGCCGAACTTCTCGAGGATCACCGCAGCCGCTTGGGTCCGCTCCTCGTCGGAGCTGGAGCCAAGGACGATCCCAACACGTGGCTGCTGCATGTGTCGTTCCTCACTCGTCGGCACGGCGGGTTCCGTGATTCAGCGATCGGCATTCTATTCGCGCCGGAGGACCCCGCCCACCGTCTCGGCGAGGCGCCCGGCGCGGCTAACGCTAACGGAAACCGAGGCGCCGCAGGGTGGCGACGATGAAGTCCTGCTTGGCCTCGGTGAAGTCGCTCGCGTTGGTGAGGCCGCGGGCGACGATGGAGCGCTTCAGGTCCTCGTAGTCGCGCCGCAGCGACCGGTCGGAGCACAGCGCGTCGCGGAAGCCCCGCAGCTCCAGGACCTCCGGGCTGGCGTCCGGGACGATGTGCACGTGGACCCGGTAGGGCTGATCGCGGTGGCGGATGACCCCTTGGAGCATCGGGCGCGTCTCCGGGAACGTCTGCGGGACGCTCTGCGGCTGGAAGCCCATCGCCTGCAGCGCCTCGGCCACCTCGGCGACGCGCTCGGCCGGCGTTGGCAGCAGCAGGTCGATGGTCCCCTTGCCGGCCAGGTCGGGCACGGCGGAGCTGCCGACGTGCTCGGCCCGGAGCCCCGGCACCGCGCTGGAGATCATCTCGGCCAGGGAGGCGGCCACGGCCGGCGACTGGGGGTCCGGGTCGCGCACCCTGACGGGCGCCCGATGGTAGGCCTCGATCACCGGCTTCCCCCGCCAGTGCCGACGCCCATCCCCAGCACCGCCCCCCAGTTCCACTCCAACTCCCGCAGCGCTCATCCAGCCCGAACTATGACAAAGCATGTCGCCTCAGTCCAGTACCCACCCAAACCAGCACTGACGCCCGCTATCACCCAGCCGGGCCGGCCCCGGCGCGGGGCGGGCGGAGGCGCCGGGCCCGGGGAGGCGGAGCGAAGCGGCCCCGCCGGCACGGGCCGGCACCGGGCGACGTGGCCGGGATCAGTGCGCAGGGGGGAGGGCGGCGATGTCGCGGCGGTAGTGGATGGCGTCGAAGTGGATCAGGTTGGCGGCGGCGTAGGCGCGGGAGCGGGCTTCGGCGAGGTCGTGGCCGAGGGCGGTGACGGCAAGCACCCGGCCGCCGGCTGTTCGGACCACCCCGGCGTCGTCGCGGGTGGTGCCGGCGTGGTAGACGTGGACGTCGGGCTGGGCCTCCGCGTCCGGCAGCCCGATGATCTCGAAGTCCCGGCGGTACGACCCCGGGTAGCCGCCGGAGGCCAGCACCACGGTCACGCAGGCGCGGGGATCCCAGGCGACCTTCTCGCCCGCGAGCACGCCCTCGGCGGTGGCCCACAGCAGCTCGGTCAGATCCGTGGCCAGCCGCGGCACGACCACCTGTGCCTCGGGATCGCCGAAGCGGCAGTTGAACTCGATCACCTTGGGCCCGGCGGCGGTCAGCGCCAGTCCGGCATAGAGCAACCCCTGGTAGCGGATGCCACGGGCGCCCAGTTCCGCCACCGTGGGTTCGAGGATGGTGCGGCGCACCTCCTCGACCAGCGACTCGGGGAAGTCGGGCAGCGGCGAGTAGGCCCCCATCCCGCCGGTGTTGGGCCCCTGGTCGCCGTCGGCCACCCGCTTGTAGTCCCGAGCGGGCGCCAGCGGCACCACTGTCCGCCCGTCGGTCAGCGCGAACACACTGGCCTCCGGGCCGTCCAGGTACTCCTCGAGCAAGATGCGACCACCCGCGTCGCCATGGACTCTGCGGACCACGGCCGCCTCGATGGCGGCCTGGGCGGCGGCGAGCTCGGAGGTCACCGTCACGCCCTTGCCGGCGGCGAGCCCGTCGGCCTTGATCACCCACGGCGGCCCGAACTGGTCCAGCGCGCCGATGGCGGTGGCCGCGTCGTCGAACACCTCGGCGCGCGCGGTCGGCACGCCGGCGGCGGCCATCACCTCCTTGGCGAACGCTTTGGAGCCCTCGATGCGGGCGGCGGCGGCGGTCGGCCCGAACACCGCCAACCCCCGGTCCAGGAAGTAGTCGGCCACGCCGGCGACCAGCGGCACCTCTGGCCCGATCACGGTCAGGTCGACCTGCTCCGACTCGACGAAGGCGGCCAGCGCGGCGGCATCGGTGATCCCGATGCCCTGGACGTTGGTGGCGCGCGGGGCCGTGCCGGCGTTGCCTGGCACCGCATAGAGGCGCTCCGCGTCGGGGTTCAACGCCAGCGCCTCGATCAGCGTGTGCTCGCGCGCGCCGCCGCCGATCACCGCGATGCGCATGACTATCCCTTTCCGCTCTTGCCGGCGACCGCGCCCCGGGCGTCGCCGGCCGACTCGCGGAGCAGCGTCTGCTCGCGCCCCGGGCCGACGAACACAGCCGTCACCGGCACGCCGCTGAGCTTCTCGATCGCCTCCACGTAGGCGCGTGCCGCTCGCGGGAGGTCCTCGAAGCGGGTGACGCCGGTGATGTCCTCTCTCCAGCCGTCGAAATACTCGTAGACGGGTTCGGCGTGGTGGACCTCGGTCTGGGTCATCGGCCAGTCCTCGGTCACCTCGCCGTCGATCCGGTAGGCGGTGGCCACCGGGATCCGGTCGAAGCTGGAGAGCACGTCGAGCTTGGACAGGAACAGCTCGGTAAGGCCGTTGAGCCGCGCCGCGTAGCGCAGCACCACCGTGTCGAGCCAGCCGCAGCGGCGCGGCCGCCCGGTGGTGGTGCCGAACTCGGCCCCCTGGGTGCTGAGGACCTCGGCGTCCGAGCCCTCGGTCTCGGTCGGCAGCGGTCCTGAGCCCACCCTGGTGGTGTAGGCCTTGGCCAGGCCGATGACCCCCTGGATCTCGCCGGGGCCGACGCCGGCGCCCGCCAGCGCGCCGCCCGACACCGGCGACGACGAGGTCACGAAGGGGTAGGTGCCGTGGTCGACGTCCAGCATGGTCGCCTGGGCGCCCTCGAACAGCACCTGCTTGCCGTCCCGGAGCGCCCTCCACAGGTACAGCGAAGTGTCGGCGATCCGCGGGCGCAGCGCCTCGGCATAGGTCATGTACTCCTCGACCACCGCCCCGGCGTCGAACGGCAACCGGTTGTAGACCTTGGCGAGCAGGGGGTTGCGCTCGCGCAGGACCACCTCGACCTTCTGGCCCAGGATCTTGGGGTCGAGCAGGTCCTGCACGCGGATGCCGAGCCGCGCGACCTTGTCGCCGTAGGCCGGGCCGATGCCACGCCCGGTGGTGCCGATCTTGTTGCTGCCGAGATAGCGCTCGGCGAGCTTGTCGCGCTCCTTGTGCCACGGCATGATCAGGTGCGCGTTGGCCGAGACCTTGAGGTTGGCGGTGGAGATGCCCTGCGCCTCCAGGGCGGCCAGCTCGACCAGCAGCACGCCGGGGTCGACCACCACGCCGTCGCCGATCAGCGTGGTGATGTGCGGGTGGAGGATGCCGCTGGGCACCAGGTGGAGCCGGAAGGTGCGCCCGCCCACCACCACCGTATGGCCGGCGTTGTTGCCGCCCTGGTAGCGGACGACCACGTCCATCTTGTCGGCGAGCAGGTCGGTGGCCTTGCCCTTGCCCTCGTCACCCCACTGGGCGCCGATCAGGATCGTTCCCGGCATGCTGGGCTCGCTTTCTTGCTTCGATGGAGGTGTCCGGGAGGGCCAAGTCTACCGCTCGTCAAGTGCCTTTTTCGGGTTGTCCACAGGCCGATTCGTGCCGCGAACGCCGAGCCAGACGCCCGCGAGGACCAGCACCGCGCCTGGCCAGAACCAGCGCGTCGGCAGCTCCTGGAAGATGAGCCAGGCGAGCAGGGTGGCGCCGACGGGCTCGGTCAGTCCGATCACCGCCACGGCGTCCGCGGTGAGCGTGGCCAGCAGCGCGTTGAAGACGGTGTGGCCGAGGAGCTGCGGCCCGACCACCACCCCGCCGATCACCAGCCACGAACGGCCGCTGTAGCCGGCCAGCGGCGCCCCGCTGAGCAGGCTCGCCGGCAGCAGCAGCGCCGCGGCGAAGCCGTAGACCGAGGCGGCGTAGGTGCTCGCGGGCAGGCGCCGGCGCAGCGAGCGGCCGATCAGGAAGTAGCCGCCGATCGCGGCGGCGCCGCCGAAGGCCATGGCGTCGCCGAGCAGTGCACGCGGGCCGAGGTCGACCGCGCCCGCGTCACCCAGCGCGATCAGCGCGGCGCCGGCGATCGTCAGGCCGATGCCCGCCCAGCCCAGGCGCGAGGGCGGCTCGCCCAGCAAGGGGCCGGCCAGGACGCCGACGAACAGGGGCGAGCAGGCGACCAGCACGGTCGAGGAGGCGACGGTGGTCAGGGCCAGCGAGGCGTTCCAGAGCGAGAAGTGCAGCGCCAGGCACGCCCCCGACAGCGCCAGCCAGCCGAGGTCCCGCCGCAGCGGGACGCCCCTGGAGCCCGCCGGCACCGCCGCGCCCCCGGGCCCCTCAGGAACCGCCGCGCCTCCGGGACCCTCCGGCAACACCGCGCCTCCCGGCCCCTCCGGCTCCGCGCGTCGGGCCCGCAGGCCGGCGCGCAGGGCGAAGGGGGCCAGCAGCAGGGCTCCGGCAAGGCAGCGCCAGAAGGCCAGCGCGAGCGCGGGGACGTGCGCTTCCCGCACCAGGATGGGTGAGGTGGAGATGGCCACGATCCCGACGGCGATGCCGGTCGCCACCAGCGGCCCGGGCGGGCGGCCCCGGGCGTTGAAGGGGGCCACACCGCCCGCCGCGACGGCGTGGCCCCGTGGTCTCATCGGCCTATGCCGGGTACTTCTCAAGCAGTTCCCGCAAGCGGGCGACGAAACGTAGGGATTCGTCGTGTTCGCGTTGCCAGACGTTGCGACCGAAGATCAGCCCCAGCGCCCCGGCCTCCATCGCCATCCGGGCCTTGTCCAGGACCTCCTCGTCGCCGCCGCGCTCGCCGCCGCTGAGCAGCACCGGCCCGTTTGCCATGAGCTTCCCCTCCTGCTGGTTTGGTGGCGCTCGGAACGGGGCCGGTGCCGGGCTGGCTGGGCCCGTGGCCCATTGTCGTGGGCCTTCCCGCCGACCGGCAAGGTGACGGGTGGACGGCCACAACCGCGCTGACCAGGCCGCTTGCACGCTGCGGTAGCATCTATCGCCCGAGAGCGGGACGAACGAGCCCCTTCGGGGGGGTTGTTGCATGCGTGCGCGTACCTGGTCAACAGAGTTCAAGCAGTTCCTTCTCCGAGGCAACGTCATCGACCTGGCGGTCGGCATCGTCATCGGCGCGGCCTTCGGCGGCATGGTCCAGGCCCTGGTGAAGGACCTGCTCACCCCGCTGGTGGCGGCGATCTTCGGCAGTCCCGACTTCAGCCGCCTGTCGTTCCGGATCCACCACTCCGTGTTCTTCTACGGCGACTTCCTGAACGCCCTGGTGGCGTTCCTGACCGTGGCCTTCGCCCTGTTCTTCTTCGTGGTCAAGCCGGTGAACGTGCTGACCTCGCGCATGCGCCTGCGCCAGTCGCCCGACCCGAGCACGCGCAAGTGCCCGGAGTGCCTGAGCGAGATCCCGATCGCCGCGCGGCGCTGCGCCTTCTGCGCGATCGAGGTGCCCGCGGGCGGCGAGGCCGGGACGGGCACAGCGGCATAGATCGGGAAGCATGGCTCGGTTGCGTGCCATACTCTCCAGCATGGGGGACGTGGTGTGAAGGGCGGGATCGCTTGATGGAGCAGGGGTACAGCCTTCCGGCGGAATTCGATCGGCTGCAGGCGCCGTCCAGCGCCTATGCCCCCAGGCAGGTGATCACCTACCTGTGCACGCGGGAGCACCTGGTCACGGTTCCGTTCGCGGTCGAGGTCGAGGTGCCCGAGGTGTGGGAGTGCCGCTGCGGGCAGCCGGCCACGCGGATCGTGGAAGAGGACGAGGCTAGTTCCGCAACGCCTTGAGCGCGCCCCGGAAGGCCTTCCACGCCCGCCACGCCAGGATGACGACGACCGCCTCCAGCAGCAGGCGCACGAACAGCGGCGCGTGCCACGGCAGGCGGAAGCCGAGCCGGTACGCGAAGAACCCGGCGATCCCGCTGACGAACACGGGGAGCACGCCCGGGTAGATCGGCCGGGCGGCTCGACGGTGACTGCGCGGCGGTGCCATTGATTGAGTCTAGCCGGGCGCCCGAGGGGTCGATACCCCGGGGCGCCCGGGTCACGAGCTCACGCCACCACGGCGGGCGTCTCGCGGGTGAAGCGCAGGCCATCGGGACCGGCGTCGGCCAGGATCGCGTCGCCGTCGCCGATCTCGCCGGCCAGCAGCAGCTTGGCCAGCTCGTCCCCGATCGACTTGGAGACCTGGCGCCGCAGCAGCCGGGCGCCGTAGGCCGGGTCGTCGCTGCGGTCCACCAGCCACTGCTTGGCCGCGGGGGTCAGCCGCAGGCTCAGCCGCCGGCTGGCGAGCCGCTTGGCGAGCAGCCCGACCTGGAGCTCGACGATCTTGGTGAGGTCGTCGCGCGACAGCCGGTGGAAGATCAGGATGTCGTCCAGCCGGTTCAGGAACTCGGGCTTGAACGCCTCCCTGACGACGGCCATGACCCGCTGCCAGACCACCTCTTCGGATTCGAGCATGTCGATCATGAGCTGCGAGCCGAGGTTGGACGTCATGATCAGGACCACGTTGGCGAAGTCGACCGTGCGGCCCTGGCCGTCGGTCATGCGTCCGTCGTCCATCAGCTGCAGCAGCACGTCGAACACGTCCGGGTGGGCCTTCTCGATCTCGTCGAGCAGCACCACGGAGTAGGGGCGGCGCCGGACCGCCTCGGTGAGCTGGCCGCCCTCCTCGTAGCCGACGTAGCCGGGAGGCGCGCCGATCAGGCGGGCGACCGAGTGCTTCTCGCCGTACTCGCTCATGTCGATGCGGACCATCGCGCGCTGGTCGTCGAACAGGAACTCGGCGAGCGCCCTGGCCAGCTCGGTCTTGCCGACGCCGGTGGGGCCGAGGAACAGGAAGTTGCCGATGGGACGGCCGGGCTCCGACAGGCCCGCGCGGGAGCGGCGGATGGCGTGGGCCACGGTCTCGACGGCCTCGTCCTGGCCGACCACCCGGCGGTGCAGCTCGTCCTCGAGCCGCAACAGCTTGGCCATCTCGCCCTGCATCAGCCGCGTGACCGGGATGCCGGTCCACGCCGACACCACCTCGGCGACGTCCTCGTCGTCGACCTCCTCCTTGAGCATCTTGCGGTCGGACTGGAGCGCGGCCAGGCGCTCGTTGGCCGTTGCCAGCTCGCGCTCCAGGCCGGGCAGCACGCCGTAGCGCAGCTCGGCGGCGCGGCTGAGATCGCCATCGCGCTCCGCCCGCTCGGCGAGCCCGCGGGTCTCCTCGATGCGCGCCTTGGTGCCGCGGATCGCCGAGATGGCCTCCTTCTCGGCCTCCCAGTGGGCCTTCTTGGCGCTGCGCTCCTCCTGGAGGCCCGCCAGCTCCTCCTCGATCTTGGCGAGACGCTCGCGCGAGACGTCGTCGGTCTCCTTGCGCAGCGCGGCCCGCTCGATCTCGAGCTGCTTGGCGCGGCGCTCGAGCACGTCGACCTCGGTGGGCATCGAGTCGATCTCGATCCGCAGCCTGGAGGCGGCCTCGTCGACCAGGTCGATCGCCTTGTCGGGCAGGAACCGGCCGGTGACGTAGCGGTCGGAGAGCATGGCCGCCGCCACCAGCGCGGAGTCCTGGATGCGCACGCCGTGGTGCACCTCGTAGCGCTCCTTGAGGCCCCGCAGGATGGCCACGGTGTCCTGGACGCTGGGCTCGCCGGCGAAGACCGGCTGGAAGCGCCGCTCCAGGGCGGCGTCCTTCTCGATGTGCTTGCGGTACTCGTCCAGCGTGGTGGCGCCGATCATGTGCAGCTCGCCGCGCGCCAGCATCGGCTTGAGCATGTTGCCGGCGTCCATCGCGCCCTCGGCCGCGCCGGCGCCGACCACTGTGTGCAGCTCGTCGATGAAGGTGATGATCTCGCCCTGGGACTCGCGGATCTCGTCGAGCACCGCCTTGAGGCGCTCCTCGAACTCGCCGCGGTACTTGGACCCGGCGATCATCGAGCCGAGGTCGAGCGCGATGATGCGCTTGTCCCGCAGCGACTCGGGCACGTCGCCGGCGACGATGCGGCCCGCCAGCCCCTCGACGATGGCGGTCTTGCCGACGCCGGGGTCGCCGATCAGCACCGGGTTGTTCTTGGTGCGCCGCGACAGCACCTGCACGACCCGGCGGATCTCGTCGTCGCGGCCGATCACCGGGTCGAGCTTGCCGCCGCGGGCCAGCGCGACCAGGTCGCGGCCGAAGCGCTCCAGCGCCTGGTACTTGGACTCCGGGTCCTGGTCGGTGACCCGCTTGGCGCCGCGCACCTGCTCCAGCGCCTCCAGGATCGCCTGGCGGGTCACGCCGGCCTCGGTCAGCAGGGTGGCCGCGTGGTCGGAGCCCTCGGAGAGGGCGAGCAGCAGGTGCTCGGTGGAGACGTACTGGTCGCCGAGGGCGGAGGCCTCGCGGCGCGCCCGCTCGATCAGGCGAGCGGTCTGCGGCGACAGCACGACGTCCTGCTCGGGCCCATACACCTTGGGGATGCGGCCGAGCGCCTCGCCGGCCCGGGCCTTGAGCGCGCCCGGATCGGCGCCCGCCCGCCGAACCAGCGGGAAGACGATCCCCTCGGGATCCGACAGGAGGGCGGTCAGCAGGTGCTCGGGCTGGACGCGCTGGTGGTCGCTGCCGAGCGCGAGCCGCTCCGCTCCGGCCAGCGCCTCCTGCGCCTTGTGGGTGAACGCGTTGACATCCATTGCTTCGATCAGACCTTCATTCGTTGTGCCGCATGCTGGTGGTCAGATGGACCGGCCGGGCCGGCGTGGCCCGGGGTCCTGCTCGTAGAGCACGATCGCCGACGAGTAGGGGACCAGGTCGCGACGGCTGGCGCGGCGCTCGCGATCCAGCTCCTGGCGGTGGCGGCGCGCTTGCGTGCGCAGCTCCGACTCCAGCTCGGCGACGCGCTCCCGGAGCCGCTCGATCTGCTCGGCCAGCTCCATGGCCCGCCGCACGCCGGCCAGGTTCACGCCCGTGCCGGTCAGCTCCTGGATCTCGCGGAGCCGCTGGATGTCACGCTCCGAGTAGCGCCGCGAGTTCGAGGTGGTCCGCTTCGGCCGCACCAGCCCCTTGCGCTCGTAGATGCGCAGGGTCTGGGGATGCACGCCGGCCAGCTCGGCCGCCACCGAGATGACGAAGACCGCCCGGTCGTCCGCCGGTCCCGTGGTGGGTCGCTCGGCCATCGCGCATCCCCGCTACTGGTCCATGCCGAGGTGCGACCTCGGTGACACGTCGGAGAGGGAGGCGAACTCGCGCAGCAGCTCCCGCTCCTTGCGCGAGAGCTTCTCGGGCACGGCGACCTGGACGGTGACCAGCAGGTCCCCGCCCGACTTGGCACGGCCGTTGCCGCTGACCCCGCGGCCCTTGACCCGGAAGGTGCGGCCGTTCTGGGTGCCCGCGGGGATCTTCAGGGTCACCTGGCCGTCGAGGGTCGGCACGGTCAGCTCGGAGCCGAGCGCCGCCTCCGCGAAGGTCACCGGCACCGTCATGGTCAGGTCCTGGCCGCGCCGGCCGAACAGCGGGTGTGGGGTGACGTGGACCTTGACGATCAGGTCGCCGGCGGGCGCGCCGGCGGCGCCGGGCTCGCCCTGCCCCTTCAGCCTGACGACGGCGCCGTCGCTCACCCCGGTGGGGATGCGGACCCGCAGCTCCCGCGTGCGGACCTCGGTGCCGCGGCCGTTGCAGGTCTTGCAGGGGTGGTCGATGACGGTGCCACGCCCCTGGCAGGTCGGGCACGGGCTGGAGAGGCCGAACAGGCCCTGGTCACGGGTGACCGTGCCGCGGCCGTTGCAGGTGGGGCACATCCTCGGCAGCGTCCCGGGCTCCGCGCCGGTGCCCTTGCAGGTGTGGCAGGCGGCCGGGCCGCGGAGCTGCAGCGGGATGGTCGCGCCCCTGACGGCCTCCTCGAACCCGAGGGTGACCTCGCTCTCGACGTCGCGGCCGCGCCGGGCGGCGCGCTGCTGGTTGCGCCCGCCGCCGAAGAGGTTCCCGAAGAGGCCGCCGAGCCCTCCGAGGTCGCCCAGGTCACCGAGATCCTCGACCCGGACGCGCTGGTTGCCGTAGCCGCCGCCACCCGGGAAGCCGCCGAAGCCGCCGAACGAGCCCGACCTGACCAGCCGTCGGGCCTCGTCGTACTCGGCCCGCTTCTTGGGATCGGACAGCACGCCGTAGGCCCGCCCGACCTCCTTGAAACGCTCCTCGGCGGACTTGTCGCCGTGGTTGGCGTCCGGGTGGAGCTGCTGGGCGAGCTTCCGATAAGCCTTCTTGACGTCCTGGGCCGAAGCGTCCTCGGGCACTCCCAGGATCGCGTAGAAGTCCTTCTCGAGATACTCCGGGTTGTTCACGCTCTACCTGGCTACCTTCACCATGGCAGGGCGCAGGACCCTGCCGTTGAACTCATATCCCTTGCGGATCACGTCAATCACCGTGCCCGCCTCGACGCCGTCCTCCTCGACGGCCACCACGGCCTCGTGCCGCTCCGGGTCGAACGGCTTGCCGGTCGCCTCGATGGCGACCAGGCCCTCGCCGACGAGCACGTCGTTCAGCTCGCCGAAGACCATCTCGACGCCCTTGAGCATGCGGTCGAAGTCCCGCGACTGCTCGGCGTGGGAGACCGCCAGCTCGAAGTTGTCGAGCACGGGCAGCAGCCGCGACACCAGCGCCTGGGAGGCGGAGGCGATCCGCGCGGTCTGCTCGCGCATGGTCCGCTTGCGGTAGTTGTCGAACTCGGCCTGGAGCCGGCGGAGGTCGTCGAGGTAGCCCTCCGCCTCGGCGCGCGCCGAGACCAGCTCGGCGAGGACCGCCTCGCTGGGCTCCTCCTCGACGGTGGCGGCGGGCTCGGCGCCGTCGGGCTCGTCCTCGGCCTCGGTGGCCGCGGGCACGGGGTCCTCCGACTCGTCGGCCTCGGCCTCCGCGGCTTCCGCGCCCGCCTCGGCTTCGGTGTCGATGTCCGCGCCCGCCTCGTCGGCGTCAGCATCGTCCGCGGTGCTCGCCGCCTCGCCGCCGGCGTCCTCGTCGGCGGCGGTCGCGGGCTGGTCGTCGGCGGCCACGCCGCTGTCGCTGCTCTCGGAGCCGGCATCCGGCCCGGTGGCCTCGGCCTCCGCGGCCTCGGCGGATCCGTCGGCGTCCGCGTCGGTGGCCGCGGTCTCACGGGTGTCGGAGGCCGCCTGCTTGCCCTTCTCGGACGCCGACGACTCGGCGTGAGCCTTGCCGTCCGCCCGCTTGGCGGTCTCGGTCTTGGTAGCGCCAGGCTCCGGGTCGACCTCTGCCTGGGCTCCGGTCAGGTTGTCCGGCTCAGGAGCACGGCTGGTGTCGTTGTTCACTTGATCGTCGTCCACCTGTCGCTTGGGTCGCTTCGGTTGCTGCACCTTGTCGGTCTCTGCTGGGTCGGCCTTCGCGGGATCCTCCATGGGATCGCCGCTCGGCTCCGCCTGGTGCTCCGACCCGCCGGAACGTGTGCGGGCGCGCCTTGCGAGCGCCCTGGCGACGTAGGCTCTCACCGCGCTGTCTCTCCTCCACGTCCTGGTCCTTCGCGGCGCGTCACTCCACGTCGTACCGGCCCGGCGGGCCGGGGCTCCCGGTCGACCCGGAAGCCCCGTCGCACGCTCAGGCTCCCTTCTGCTGCTGCTCCCCGTCGTCGATGATCTCGGCGTCGACCACGTCGCCGTCGCCCTGGCCCTGGCCGCTCGCCGCGCCGGTCTGCGTCCCGGCGCCGGCGTCGCCGCCGCCAGTCTGGGTCTGACCGGACTGCGAGGCCTGCGCGTAGACCGCCTCGGCCAGCTTGTAGCTCGCCTGCTGCAGGGCCTCCGTGGCCGAGCGGATGGCCACCGTGTCCTCGGTGGTCAGCTTCTCCTTCAGCGCGGTGAGCGCCTGCTCGACGTTGGAACGGTCGGAGTCCGAGATCTTGTCGCCGTAGTCCTTCAGGCTCTTCTCGGTCTGGTAGACGAGCTGCTCGGCGCGGTTCTTGGCCTCGACGGCCTCGAGCCGGCGGCGGTCCTCCTCGGCGTACTGCTCCGCCTCCTGGACCATGCGGTTGATGTCGTCCTTGGGCAGCGCGGTGCCGCCCGTGATGGTCATCGACTGCTCCTTGCTGGTCGCGCGGTCCCTGGCCGAGACGTTGACGATGCCGTTGGCGTCGATGTCGAAGG
>WNFV01007942.1_pt1 | contig 31996 bp, 32 predicted proteins | sample 5400101 | NCBI WGS metagenome assembly WNFV01 (sample SAMN13153361, study PRJNA577476) | soil metagenome | isolation source: 115 cm soil or saprolite under grassland replicate 1 | place: USA:California | collected 2016-06-15 | reverse complement strand
ACGCCGAATTTTTCTATGTAAAGCCCTCGCCAGCGTGCTGCCAGAAAATGCCCGAGCTCATGCACGACGATGAGCAGATTAAAGAGGACGAGCACCTCGAACAGGATTAGGACGACGCGTGCGATCTGGAGAACCATCAGAAATGTGATTAGTGAGTAGTGATTATCTTAGTGGGCGATTCGTTCAAACGTTTCAACGATTCAAGCCGCTTTCAACGGGTTAACGGTTCAACGATTTCACGCAACCCTGCGCTTCGCCACGCGCCCATTGATCGGCTTGCAATATGGCATCGAGGTCGGGATGCGCAATGCTCGCATGCCGGTTCATCACTTCTTCGACAATCTGCCAGATGCGCGGGAAACTCACCTGTCGATCTAAGAACGCTGCGACCGCCACTTCGTTGGCTGCGTTCATAACGGCAGGTAACGTGCCGCCAGTCTCGCCTGCGCGACGCGCGAGATTCAGCGCGGGAAAATCGTCGTAGCGAGGCGTGAAAAATTCTAACTTCGACAACTTCGAAAAATCGAGCGGTGGCAAAGTATTCGGGACGCGATAGGGCCACGTCACGGCGTATTGAATCGGAAAGCACATATCCGAATAACTCAATTGCGCCAGCGTTGAGCCGTCCGCGAATTCGACCATTGAATGCACGATGCTCTGTGGATGGATAACGACCTCAACCCGCTTCATCTCGACTCCGAAGAGCCAGTGCGCCTCGATCATCTCCAGCCCTTTGTTGAAGAGCGTCGCGGAATCGATTGTGATCTTCGGTCCCATGTTCCAGGTCGGGTGCTTGAGCGCCTGTTCGGGCGTGAGCGAATCGAAATCCCCTCGCGGCGTTTCCCGAAATGGTCCGCCCGAAGCGGTCAAGATGATCCGGCGAACCTCTGATGAGCGTCCATCCAAACACTGAAAGATCGCATTGTGCTCGGAATCAACGGGCAAGACATGCACGCCGTTATCACGCGCTTCGCGCATCACGATCTCGCCTGCCATTACCAGAATCTCCTTGCTCGCCACCGCGAGATCCTTGCCGGCTTCAATCGCGGCTAGCGCCGGTCGTAATCCACCGGTACCGACAATTGCAACCAAGACCATGTCGGCATTCGTCAGACAGGCAATCTCGCGCAAGCCAATCTCGCCCGAAAAAATCCGCGGCTTATACTCGAGCGCCTTGCGCAAGATTTCGACCTTCGTCTCATCGACCAGGCAAAGCGCTTCCGGCCGGACTTTGTTGGCGGCCGCAGCCAGTTTTTCGGCATTGCTGTTGGCTGCTAGGCCGACGATCTCCATTCGCTCCGGAATATCGCGCGCGACCTTCAGCGCGCTTTCGCCGATCGATCCGGTCGCGCCTAGAATAACGACTCGCTTACGCTTCATCTTTCGACAGAATGAACAGAATTAACAAAATGACTCTAGAAAACCGGGACCCAGCGCGGAATGCATCTTCATCGTCGGAACTAGTGACTCTGCCACACAAATCACAAGCTTCCGGTGCCTCTTCCATTCTGTCCATTCTGTTAATTCTGTCGGCTTCCGGTCCCTCTTGCATTCTTTCGACAGAATGAACAGAATTAACAAAATGACTTGAGCAAATCAGAAAGAGGCTTGCTCTTTCTTCAGGACGCGAAACTTTTTCTTAAACTCCAAGCGGTCTGCTCCGAAATTTAACAGCAGACCTTCATCGAGTCCCGTTGCGACAAGGTAGTTTACGAGCTGAACTTCATGCGTTTTCGCGAGCGATTGGCTCGCTTTCAGCTCAACGATCAGCGAGTCGTTTACCAACAAATCTGCCGTAAACGCACCAACGAGCTGGTCATCATAATGCACGCTGATGGGCCTCTCTGCTTCGGCTTTAAATCCGCCTTTCCGCAACTCCCAAATCAACGCATTTTGATACACCGACTCCAGAAAACCGGGACCCAGTGTCGAATGCACTTTCATCGCCAGACCAATGACTTTGCCGCACAAATCATACGCTTCCGGTGCCTCTTCTATTCTGTCCATTCTGTTAATTCTGTCAGAAATTCTGCGCATTACTGCACATGAATCACCAGCCGCAGATAGAAAAACAAAAGCGGCGCGGTAAAAAGCAGACTGTCGAGGAGATCGAGCGCACCGCCGATTCCCGGTAGTAGATTTCCCGAGTCCTTGACGCCTGTGCTGCGCTTGATAATCGACTCAGCCAAATCACCGATCACCGCTGCGAATCCAAGAAGCAATCCCAGTATGGTCGCATGCATCCAGGTCAGCGCGGATAAATGTCCCGGCATTAGCTTGAACAGCGCTAAACTGCAAAAGAGAGAAAAACCCAGCGCTCCGAAGAAACCTTCCCAGGTTTTTTTGGCGCTGATGTGGGGAACCATAAGATGGCGTCCAATCGCGCTGCCGGTCAGATACGCGCCCATGTCGGCGAATTTTGTGACCGCAATCAGGTACAAGACATAGAACTGTCCTGTGAGCACTCCATTGCTCAAAGGCGGCGTCAGATAGACGATCTTGGTGACGAAATTGAAGAGCCAAAGCACATAAAGCAGGCCGAACAACGTGTAAGCCATCGTTTGCAACGGTTCGTCGTGGCGTAGGCGCGCAAACATCTGGCGCGCAAAAACCGTAAGTAAAAAAAAGAGCAGCACGGCGACTTCGAAGTCGTAGGAACGGGCCGGCCCCATTTTGGAGAAGTAATAAAAACTGCCACCGAGCATGACGGCGCCGCAGATCATTCCTGTAATCTTGAAATTGGGCAGACCTTTGTGATCGAGCATCCGGTAAAATTCCAGGAGCCCGATCAGTCCGAACGCGCTGATCAACAGCCAAAACAAGATTTCGAACCCGGAGAATGCGATGAGGAGCGCGATAGACCAGAGCGCGATCGTGCTGATGAATCGCAAAACGAAGACGGAGCGGCGCGTAACCGCAGTCGTCCCAGTTTGCTCAAGGGTCNNNAAGGGTCACGGACATGCATTTGCATCATCCCCAAGGAACGAATCAGGCGCAAGCGAAGATGAGCCGCCGATTCGCGCGGGCCTATCCGGCGCGCTCGTCACATTCGACTTCGCACACGGCTTCGCCTAATTTCTCGTCGTGCAAAAAATGATGCGGGCCGTGGTGAAAAGCCGGGCCGAGCCGGGATTGTGGCTCGAGGAAGTTCCGGTTCCCGAAGTCCGCGGCGATGACGTGCTTATCCGCGTGCTGAAGACCTCCATCTGCGGGACCGACGTGCACATTTATAACTGGGACGCCTGGGCGCAAAAGACGATCCCGGTGCCAATGACCATCGGCCACGAATTTGTGGGGGTTGCCGATCTTGTTGGCGATCACGTGAAAGGGTTCGCGCGTGGCGATCTTGTTGTCGGCGAGGGTCACATTACGTGCGGGCATTGCCGGAATTGTCTTGCCGGGCGGCGTCACCTTTGTCCGAATACGCGAGGCGTCGGCGTGAATCGCCCGGGCGCATGGGCTGATTTTGTCGCGATTTCGCAATCAAACTGCTGGCACGCTGATCCCTCGATTCCGCTCGACGTGCTTTCGTGTTTCGATCCGCTTGGCAACGCTATTCACACCGCGCTGTCGTTCGATCTGGTCGGTGAAGATGTGCTCATCACCGGTGCTGGCCCAATTGGTTGCATGGCCATTCCAATTTGTAAGCGGGCCGGTGCGCGCCATGTCGTGATTACCGATGTCAATCCCTATCGTCTCGATCTCGCGCGCAAAATGAGCGCCGATCTTGCGCTCGATGTGCGAACAGAAAAAGTCAGCGACGCGATGCAAAAGCTTGGGATGAAAGAGGGCTTCGATATCGCGCTCGAAATGTCCGGCAGCTCAAAAGCTTTCGAGGACATTTTTCCCAACATATTTCACGGAGGCAAAATCGCGTTGCTCGGCATCATGCCCGGCAGCGCCGCGATCGATTGGAACCTTGTGGTATTCAATCAGCTCACGATCAAAGGCATCTACGGCCGGGAGATGTACGAGACCTGGTACAAAATGACCGCCATGATTCAGTCCGGCCTCGACATTTCACCGGTTATCACCCATCGCTTCCCTTACACGCAATTTAAGGAAGCGATCGAGCTGATGAAATCCGGCAATTCAGGCAAGATTGTGCTCGACTGGAGTGAACGATGAGTCAGCGGCCGCGGATTACGCGGCTATCGCGGATATGTCCGGGTAGCGCACGCGTCTCGCATGTTGGCGATGGTGTCTCGCCGTCGCGAACTTTTCTTGCGCTCCTGTAGGATCCCCGACCTCGGTTTAAAAAGATTGTTTCGGCGCGACGCCGAAACCAGCACGCGAGACGCGTGCGCTACCCATTCGCTAGCGTAGTGCGGCCGCGTCTTTATGGCGGCCTTCCAGCTCGAGCACCATCCGTTTGATGTGCTTGTAATTCTGGTGCGATTGGAGGAATTGCAAGCTTTCCTCCGGATCGCCCCATTGCAGAATTTGGATGGTCTCCTCGCGCGCGCCCCATGAATTCATTTCGCGCTGGTTCGCCATGTAGAGGTCGATCGTGTTGCGTCCAGAAAGCGCCCAGCCGTAGTCCTCCACGCGATATGTTTGTCCGGTAGAAAGCAAACGGAAGACTGTGCCGGCCGGCCAGCGCGACCAATCCGCCGCTGCGCTCCCGGGAACCATCCGCGCCTGAGCTGACGCTGTCGATCCTCCTTTCCTGGTTTTGGCGGTCCGTGTTGTTCGTCTCTCTGACATCGAGAATGGTTGCAGTTTCGGCGAATACGAAACGTGTCGCACTTCTGTCTCAACTGTTTCTTCTACGGGAATAGCCCGCGGAACTTCATATGCCGGGATCGCACGCGGCACAACTTCCGCCCTATGAATCGGCGCAGCGGCGGCGTGCAATTCGCCGCCGAGCGCGTTGTGATTCGTGTATTCGCGATGGTCCGATTCGGTGTGCGTGTACGCAGTTGTGCGCACATTCTGAAAATCCATTTTCGCGAGCGGCCGCTCATATTGTGGCAAGGCGCGCTCGGTGGTCCCGCAGGCACTAAGCAGAACAATAGCGATGAACGCCGCTAGAACGGCTAAGGCAAGATTACGACGCTTAGCGTGGGTCAAGGTGATCGCCGACAAAGTTATTAACAGTTATTCACAACGCTTGCAAGCCTGTTTTTCGGGATCTTTTGGCCACGGATTTTACACAGATCAAAACACAAATAGAAAAACAGGGAACCCTGTGGCGGCTCTGTCGCGAGAATCCGTGTCCATCTGTGGCTAACCGAATCTTTCGGTCCCGGATCGCCTTTCCTATTCGTGATATTCGCCTATTTTCCGTTCACTTATGATCGCCGAGTTCGAAAATCAGGTTTCTCAGACCCTCGAAGAAATTAAATCGCAAGGTCTCTTCAAAACCGAGCGCATCATCACAAGTCCGCAGGACGCGCACATCGCGATCACCGGCGGCAAACGCGTGCTCAACATGTGCGCGAACAATTATCTCGGTCTCGCCGATCATCCTGCGCTCATCGCTGCTGCGAAAGCAGCGCTCGATACGCATGGCTTCGGCATGGCGAGCGTGCGCTTTATTTGCGGCACGCAGGATATTCACAAGGAGCTTGAAGCCGCACTCACGAAATTCCTGGGCACTGAAGAGACAATTCTGTATCCGTCATGCTTCGATGCCAATGGCGGTTTGTTCGAAACGCTGCTCACCGACAAGGACGCGGTGATCAGTGACGAGCTGAATCACGCCAGCATCATCGACGGCATCCGCCTGTGCAAAGCACAACGCTTTCGTTACAAGCACAACGACACGGCCGATCTCGAAGCGCAGTTGCGCGCGGCCAAAGACGCGCGCTTTCGGTTAATTGCGACCGACGGATGTTTCTCGATGGACGGAACGATCGCGAATCTCGGAGAGATCGTTGAGCTAGCCGAAAAATACAACGCGCTCACCATGATCGACGATGCACATGCGACTGGTTTCCTTGGCAAAACCGGACGCGGCACGCATGAATATCGCGGCGTGATGGGCAAGATCGACATAATAACGGGCACACTCGGCAAGGCACTGGGCGGCGCGAGTGGCGGGTTCACCAGCGGGCGCAAAGAGATTGTCGATCTTTTGCGACAACGCTCGCGCCCATATCTTTTCTCAAACACCATCGCACCTCCCGTGGTCGCAGCGTCGTTGAAAGCGCTTGAACTGCTCAGCGCATCCACCGAATTGCGCGACAAGCTCGAAGAGAACACAAAATATTTTCGGGCAGGGCTGACCGAGCGCGGCCTGACGATCAAGCCTGGCACGCATCCGATCGTGCCAATCATGATCGGCGACGCCGCCAAATCGCAAAAGTTCGCTGCGCGCATGCTCGAGAAAGGCGTTTACGTCATTGGTTTCTTCTATCCGGTCGTCCCGCACGGCACGGCGCGAGTCCGCACACAAATTTCCGCCGCACATTCGCGCGAAGATTTGGAATTCGCCGTAAAGGCCTTCGCCGAAACGAACGAAGAACTGAGAGACCTGTAGAGGCAGCCGTGTCGGCTGCAGAATCAAAGATTGCGGGCGACGCGCCCGCTTCTACAGAAGGCAATCGAATCAGGTGGCGTACAGCGGCGCGTGGCGCAGATTATGGTGTGCATAAGATTGCCACCAGCGGTGTGGACTGGAGCGCTATTCGCGAGGATTTCCCGATTCTTCGCGAGCGGACGCATGGACACCCTTTAATCTATTTCGATAGCGCCGCGACCTCCCAAAAACCGCGCGCCGTGCTCGACGCGCTTCGCCGTTATTATGAGCACGAAAACGCAAATGTGCATCGTGGGCTGCACATGCTGAGCTCGCGCGCGACGGAAGCTTACGAAAAATCGCGCCAACGCGTCGCCGAATACATCGACGCTGCGGGGGCTGAGGAGATTGTGTTTACGCGGGGAACCACTGAAAGCATCAATCTCGTTGCCCAGGCTTGGGGCGGGAAATTTATTCGCGAAGGAGATGTGATTCTGCTCACAGAAATGGAGCATCACAGCAATCTGGTGCCATGGCAGTTGTTAGCCGAACGAACAGGCGCGCGGCTGCGTTTTGTGCCGGTGCGCGATGATGGTACTCTCGATCTCGATCAACTCCCGTCGTTGTTCACGCCAGAGGTAAAGCTCTTTGCCTTCACACATGTTTCAAACTCCCTTGGCACAATTAATCCGGTTGCCGAACTCTGCGCCAAAGCGCACGCGGTCGGCGCGCTCACGCTGGTGGACGCGGCGCAGAGCGCGGGACACATGCCCGTCAATGTGCAGGAGCTGGGCTGCGATTTTCTCGCCTTCTCCGGACACAAAATGTGTGGCCCGACTGGCATCGGCGCACTTTATGGACGGGCGGCGATCCTGGATTCGATACCGCCATGGCACGGCGGCGGCGAAATGATTGTAAGCGTCACTCTGGAGAAAAGCTCGTTTAAGAAAACGCCTCACCGGTTTGAAGCCGGCACACCGAATATAGCGGGCGCGATCGGTCTCGCGGCCGCGATCGATTACATCGAGCGTATCGGACGCCCGGCAATTTTCGAACACGACTCCCAACTTGCGCAGTATGCGGTCGAGCGTCTCACGGAGTTACCTGGCATGCATGTTCTCGGGCCAACTGAAGAGCGCGGCGCGCTGGTTGGATTTGTAATGGACGCGGCGCATCCGCACGATCTCACCACATTCGCCGATCAGTACGGACTGGCTTTGCGTGGGGGCCACCATTGCAACCAGCCACTGATGCGGCGTTTCGGAGTATCTGGGACGAGTCGTGCCAGTTTCTATTTTTACAACACGAAGGAGGAAATCGATCGAATGATTGAAATCCTCCATCAGGCCGTGCGCTTTTTTTCATGACGACCGAAATCGAAGAGCTTTACCAGGAAGTCATTCTCGATCATTCGCGCAGGCCTCGGAATTTTGGAGAGCTAGCCGATGCTGCGGTTCGAGTGCATGGGGATAATCCGGCCTGCGGCGATGAAATTCATCTGGCCGTAAAGTTCGACGCCAGCGGGGGCCTGGAGGATATCAAATTCACCGGGCACGGCTGCGCGATCAGCCAAGCGTCGGCGTCATTGATGACGATGAAGTTGAAGGGGAAAAGTCGCAGTGAAGTGACGGAAATGCTTCGTGCATTTCACGACCTCGTGACGGAGGCAACCAGCGAAGCGCCAAAGACATTGGGTGATCTTCGCGTGATGAAAGGCGTGCGAAAATTTCCGCAACGCGTGAAGTGCGCGATGCTCGCTTGGCGCGCAGTAGAGCAAGCATTTGAACTGGGCGCGGGCGAAACGACGGTTTCGACCGAACCGGCGTAACGCTGTTAATGTCGCATGGGAAGCCAGCGGCTTCCCCTACAGGGCGTCCCGAGGAAGTTGATGCCCAACGCCGTCCTCCCACAGAATAATCTGCGGTTCATCCTTCGTGCAGCGCGATGTTGGCACCCACCCAGGTTTTGTCGATGTTGAAATCGACGCCCATCATTTTGCCCTGGCTCATGCGGATAACGTTATTCACGAGCGTGGGATGCGGATCTTCGTCCGGCCACACGAACATCATGCGGATCTCGGCCTTCGATTTCTGCCCATCGACCGTCGGCACGAAAGGCGCATAATCAATTTTCCTCTGCAGAATCCATTCATGCGGATGTTCCAACGTGGCGATTTTCTCGCGCGACGGTTCCATGTCCACGCCGTGCCCAGCAAATGAATAAAGCGGCTTCAAAACATAATTGTTGATCTTATCGTCGGCGGGAAATTCGTCGGCGAGGAAAGCCGGCGACGTGTGCTCGGTCTTGAGAAACGGCAGCGAATGTTTGCTGATTCGGAAATACCAGTTCGGATGGCCGACCCACACGACGTCGAGATCGTCTTGAAACCGAAACGGCAAATGCAGATCGGGCCGGTGAATCAGTTCGTCGAAGATTACGCGATTATAAATCCGCTCGATCTGCACTTCACGTCCGTCGCGTTCGTAAAATAACTCGCGGCCGCGGTTCTTGATCTGCGTCACACAGAGGTGGCGGATGCCAAGAAGTGTTTCCGTGGCGGCGAAATCGACTCGCGTTTTTTGCTTTTCCGGTTCGATCTCCAGCAGGACAACGCTTTCCGGGGCCGAATCGGCGATGATCGTGCGGCGTAACAGATCGAGATAAGCCTTGTCTTTGATTCCGCCAAATGAGGAGGTCCAATTTCGCGGAATCGCTGGATATGCCTTGCGCAGGCAATGGAGCAGCAACAACTGAAAACCGAACAGGGTAGGAAATGCTTGCAGCTCAATTAAGCGCGGGACGAGCCGGTCCCCTTCCGCGCAAATTGCGAAATCGACCACGTGAAAATTCGGATGCAGCGATTCATTTGGAACTTCCAATCCTTTTGGAACCGCCGATGCCGCGTGCGTCGCGAATTCGGGCGTCCGCGTAAGAGCGACAATCTCATTCGCCGTACACGTTACTTCATCTGTGAACTCGCTCGTCAGGAAGATGGGCGTCTCTGAAATCCGAAAATCGGCCGGCCATTTTTCAGTTTCATTCACGCAGCGCACCAGCGCCGCATATTTTGCCGGCGTAAAATCGGCGTTGAAAGCGGCGCGAAGTTTCGGATCCACAGTTATGGTCCGCAGCGCGCTACTCGCCGTCCGATTGCTCGACAACGCTATTAATGTGGACCGGGCCGAGAATTACAGCGGGGCCTTCGTCCAAAAACACAACCACAAGATTACCACGTGGCGAGAGGTGCGCATTATCTTGGCTGGACACCGGATATTCATGTCCATCGGATGTCCGAATCGAAAATGGAACGAACGGGATTCTCTCAAGATGTTTCCGCACGTCGGCGATCATACGGCGAATTATATCAAAAATCTTCCGCCGTGCATTACCTGTTCGCCATTGAACCAGATGTCGAAATCGCGGCCGACGCAGTCGATATGAGTTTTCGAAGCCCAGTTTGCGCCGGTGTGCTCTGCGTAAGGATGACCAAAGGCGATATGCACGCCGGGAATTTTTTCGTCCTGCAAAATATGGCCGATAACACGCGTGCAGGCCGTGTTGGTGCCGATGGCGAATTCCCCGACGCGATTGCTGTTTTCATCCGTGTTGGTGTAAGCGCGAAACTCGTCGCGCAAATCCTTGTTCTCGGAGCGCAGCGAGCGGATACGATTATTTTCCACTTCGATTGTGAGCGGATTGGATTCGAGATCGCCAAAGCGTTCGCACAAGTAGTCGCCGACCACGCCGTCCACGACGAATGTGCCGTTGGTGTTCATGGGCGTAGTGAAAATTTCGCCGCCGGGCAGGTTGCCCCATTTGTCAGGCGTAATGATCCCGCTGGTCTTAAGCCATTTCAGCTTTGGCGAAAGTTCCGCTTCGAATTCGGTACCGCTTGGTGTCTTGCAGGTGATGCGGTCGACTTGGCGCGCCCGGTCGATCAAACGCTGGCTGAGCTCATCGATCGCGTAAAAATCGGCGCGCATGCCTTCGAGCATGATCTGGCGATTGATGTTCACCATGTGGGCGTGCCGGATCCGGTGATGGTTCACGACCGCCGTTATTTCCGTGCGTGCGCCGAGTTCGCCCGGCTGGGCTCGCACTGCGAGAATGGAGACCTGCGAGCACGCCAGATCATCGAGAATGATCTCCGGCATGTACTTGAGCGGCCGCGGCGCATGATGCTCGAGCACGAATAAGCTGTAATTTGAACCGACGCGTTCCACCTCCCTCTGCAGTGCCGCTGCGATTTCACGCGTGGCCGAGTCTGTAATAATGGTGGTTCTCTCCTTCGGCTTCAACCGAAGGCAGACATCAATCGCGTTGCGCGCGCCGGGGATTAATTCCGGATCAATCGGATGGAGATAAACTCGGTCAGGCATGGAAAGGAAGTTTTCAGAATTACGCTGAAATCGGGAACAGGCAAATCTCCTGTTTTGTCGTTTCGAGACCGACACCATCTGAGAACACCATTCGCCGTTTTATCTTTTTTTCTCGTCTTGGGATAATGGCTCAAGTTATCACTGGTTTCCCAACAAAGTGAGCCGGAATTGTTCATGCCAACATCAAATGCCACTGGGTCCGCCAGTCTCACTGTCGGCGAAACGCTGACCAAGTTGGCAGTTGATCCCAAAACCGGTTTAAGTCCGGCTGACATCCAGGAGCGTCTGAATAAGTACGGGCCAAACGCGCTCGCGGAAAAAAAGAAAAGCAGCCTTTCGGCGTTTCTCGCTTATTTCTGGGGGCCTATCCCCTGGATGATCGAGGCCGCGGCCCTGATGGCCTTTATCGTAGGGGATTGGGGCGATTTAACGATCATCGCCTCGCTCCTGCTGTTCAACGCCTTTTTAGGGTTTTGGGAGGAACACGAGGCCTCCAACGCACTCGATGCATTGAAAATGTCCCTTGCCCTGAAAGCGCGGGCATTGCGCGGCGGAAAATGGGAGGAAGTCGATGCGCGGACATTGGTGCCTGGAGATATTATCCGGTTATACTTGGGCGACGTTGTCCCCGCCGACTGCAACCTAATCCATGGCGATTACATCAGCATCGACCAATCGGCCCTGACGGGAGAATCCCTACCGGTCAGCAAGAGATCGGGTGAGGATGCTTACTCAGGCTCCATCGTCAAACAGGGAGAAATGATCGCAGTCGTTACGGCCACTGGTGGGAATACGTTCTTCGGGCGCACGGCGAAATTAGTGGCTCGCGCTGGAAGCGTCTCGCATTTTCAGAGAGCCGTGATGAAGATCGGCAACTTCCTCATCATTTTGGCCTTGGGGTTGGTCGTGATTTTGGTGGCTAGCCGTCTTTTCGATTTGCGCGGCCACTACGACCGGGCAGTCTTGTTAAGGCTGGCCGAGATCGTTCTTATCCTTCTGGTGGCATCAGTGCCCGTGGCGATGCCCGCAGTCCTTTCGGTGACCATGGCTCTTGGGGCCCGAAGGCTTGCCAAAAGTAAGGCAATCGTCTCTCGACTGGAGGCGATCGAGGAATTGGCGGGTGTCGATGTACTCTGTTCCGATAAGACCGGTACGTTGACCCAGAACAAGTTGACCCTTGGCGAAGCAGAACCCTGGTCTGGAACAGACGTCAAAACATTAATTCTGATGGGGTCCCTGGCTTCGCGCGCAGCGGATAACGATCCGATTGATCTCGCAGTAATGGCCGGTCTCAAAGACCCATCTGTTCTAAAGAGCTATCAACAGGAAAAATATGTTCCCTTCGATCCGGTGGACAAACGCACCGAGGCAACAATCAAAGATGCTTCCGGAAAAGTCTTTCGGGTGACGAAAGGCGCGCCACAAGTGATTCTGGGACTGGCAAAACTCGCGGGGACCGATTTGGAGAAAGCGCAGCAGGCGGTGGACGGTCTTGCCGGTCGCGGCTACCGCACTATTGGTGTGGCTGTTGCCCGGGACACTGGTCCTTGGGCGTTTCTGGGAATTCTTCCATTGCTGGATCCACCTCGACCGGATTCCAAGAGCACCATCGCCCGGGCCCGGGCTTACGGGGTTCAGGTCAAGATGGTGACCGGCGACAACGTCGCGATCGCCCGGCAGATTTCACTGGAGCTGGACATGGGCGCAAACATTCAGCCAGCGACGGAACTTTTCCCCAGCGATGTCACGAAAGGACAAATCCCATTAGACGCTGCGGAGAAAATCGACGAGGCCGATGGCTTCGCCCAGGTCTTTCCCGAACATAAGTACGCCATTGTAAAAATATTGCAGGAGAACGGTCATATCGTCGGTATGACCGGCGACGGCGTGAACGACGCTCCCGCTCTCAAACAAGCCGATGTCGGCATCGCCGTTTCTGGAGCAACCGAAGCGGCCCGGGCAGCGGCAGCTCTCATTCTGACCGCCCCTGGCTTGTCAGTCATTATCGAAGGGATCGCGGAAGCCAGGCGGATCTTCGAGAGGATGACGAGTTATGTGCTGTATCGAATCGCCATGACCATCGCGATCATGGTGTTTGTCGTGCTTGCATCGATCTACTACCATTTCTTTCCGCTCACCGCGATCATGCTGATCGCGCTCGCCCTCTTGGATGACGTGCCCATTATGACTATCGCCTTCGACAATGCCAGCGTGCCGCCTCTACCGGTGAAATGGGAATTGGATCGCGTGCTAGTAATTTCGTCGGTGCTGGGACTACTCGGAGTTATTCAGAGCTTCGGTCTGCTCTACCTCGGCGATACAGTGCATCATCTCGACCATCCACATCTCCAAACCATGATGTTTCTGCAACTCGTTGCCGGTGGTCATCTGATGTTATTCGTTACTCGTACCCGAGGAGTCTTTTGGAAACGACCATATCCGAACCCGAAGCTTTTCTTTGCGATTATCGCGACCCAAATCGCCGCGGTGCTCATGTGCAGCGAGGGCTGGCTGGTGCCTTCAATTTCTTGGGGAATTATCGGCTTTGTGTGGGCCTATAATCTGGCGTGGATGGTGGTCCAGGACGTCGTGAAGCTCGGGCTTTATGGAATTCTTGATCCTAGCCGGTCGTGGAAGAAATCTCTCTTTCAGCCCCTCCGAGCTCCGGTGACAGGCGGGGCAGAGGCAGCGCGGTAGATCGAGAAGATAGAAGAACAGTTCATGTCCAATTACCTGAAAAAACTGATCGTGGAGCCCGACTCCAAGATTCGCCTCAAGCATTTCGACCCGGGTTACCACGGCAAACACGAGTCACGCGAATCAGCCCTGCCGGAGATTCAGACGAACCTGCAGAAAATGGAGCAACTCCAGTATCTGATGTATGCAGAAAATAAGCACTCGCTTCTCATTATTCTTCAGGGACTCGACGCGGCAGGCAAGGACGGTGTCGTCCGCCACGTCTTAACGGGAATGAACCCGTCTGGTTGCATCGCATCTAACTTCAAGCAACCCACAGCAAGAGAGCTCGCGCACGATTTTCTCTGGCGCGTGCATCCCCATGTGCCGGCCAAAGGCTCGGTCGCCATCTTCAATCGCTCTCACTATGAAGATGTGCTGGTGGCAAGAGTGCACAATCTCGTTCCGGAGAAAGTCTGGTCGAAGCGCTACGATCAGATCAACGATTTTGAACGTCTAATCGCCACTGAGAACAACACCACTATCCTCAAATTTTTCCTGCACATTTCCAAAGAGGAGCAACTCGAGCGCTTCAAGAAGCGATTGGACGATCCTGCGCGCCAGTGGAAGATCAGCGATTCCGATTACAAGGAACGCGACTATTGGAAAGATTACATCGAGGCGTTCGAGGATGCGCTCAGTAAAACGAGCACCGAGCGTGCCCCCTGGTTTATCATTCCTGCAAACCATAAATGGTTCCGTGATTTGGCGATTTCCCAGATCATCACCCGTGCGATGGAAGAAATGAACATGCAATTACCTAAGCCGACCGTGAATTTAGCCGAAATTCGGCGGGAATATCATCAGGCGGCCGGCGCGGAGAAATCAGGCCACAGGAAGAAGAAGTAGGAACGTCTCATAACCAGTGTGCCATCTTTTGTAATCGGATTGGGATCGTATCCTTCACCTTTATTGGCCTCCGATAAGCATTTCGTTGTAGCCACGGCGCTGCTTGCCACGCCGAAGCGCGGCGAAGGCGGGTGTCGCCGTGCCTGGTGGCAACATAGCCCGCGCCTCGACACAGCGAGGCGGCTACAACAACGCGAGGGATTCCAAACCATTGAGTGAAATCACCGCATCGCAGCGTCTGACGTTGTTATTGGATGAGTCGCCGCTGAAGCCCATCCAGCGATGGCTTTGGCTGCTCTCGACCGGAGGGACGTTGCTTGATGGCCTCGCCATTTTTGCTCTCGGCGTCGCGATGCCCCTCATCATCGCTGAGTTTCATATCAGACCCGGGGTAGTCGGGCTTATTGGCGCGGCTCTGGTCTTGGGTGCTGTTTTCGGGGCCGGAATTGGCGGGCCCGTCGCGGATCGTCCTATCGGAGCCGGACAGCCCGCATTGGCTGATGGCTCGAGGCAAATTTGTTGAAGCGGCACACGCTTTCATTCGGATCATGCCCGAGCAGCGCGAGGCAGTCCTGCAGCTTACGAGCGGCGTTGGGGAGAAGAGCTTCGCAGATTCGGTCGCACAAGCGAAGGCGGCCGGAATCGCGATTCTATTCTCGCGCCAGTATCGGGCGCGCACGGTGCTGGTAGCCGTTCCCTGGTTTTTGATGGATATCGCTACCTACGGGGTCGGGCTTTTTACCCCAATTATCCTGGGTGCGATCACTATCTCCGGCGACGCAGGTGGCGTCATCACCCGTGACTTCGCTGACGCGAGAGGAAGCGCTCGGCATGTTGGTCCTTATGATCGCAGTTGGACTGTCGAGTTCTCCCGCAGGCGCAGGACACATTCCGTTGGTGTTCGCCGGTTTCATCCTGTTCAACCTGCTGATGAACGCCGGCCCAAACGCCACGACGTTTACGCTCGCGCCGATCCTGTTCCCGATACAGCTGCGAGCTACCGCCAGCGGCTTCGCGGCTGGCGTTGCGAAAATCGGAGCGACCCTCGGCGTCTTCGTCTTACCAATCTTAAAAGGTAAATTCGGCGTCCCCGCGATTCTGGGAATGATGGCCGCTGTCAGCGTTCTGGGCCTCATCGTTACTCTGGTTTTTGGCCGCGAGGATATCGAAGCATGATTCGATCGAAGGCTTCGCAAAGAATTGACGCCCGCGATATAATCACGATGCGTGCCGCGCGACAGTAATTATGGATCTCGCTACCACATATCTGGGGATGAAGCTGCGCACGCCGCTCGTCCCCTCAGCTTCACCGCTCTCTGAGGATTTGGACAAGATTAAACGGATGGAGCAAGCCGGGGCATCTGCCGTCGTTCTACATTCGTTGTTTGAAGAACAAACGGAAGCGGATGCGGCGACCGGTCCGGAGTTTCGAGTCGGGCCAAAATCTTACCTGGAGCATATCAGGCGGGCGAAGAGCTGCGTGAAAATTCCGATCATCGCAAGCCTGAACTGCACCACTCTTGGAGGTTGGATTAGCTATACGCGTCAGATCACCGAGGCCGGGGCCGATGCGCTGGAACTCAACATCTATAGGATACCGACCCAACCGAAAGTTACCGGCAGTACAATCGAGAAAACATATATAGATGTTGTTAGAACCGTGCGAGCGGCTACCAAAATCCCGCTGGCGGTGAAACTCAGCCCATATTTTAGCAATTTCGCAAACATGGCCCAGTGCTTCGATGCGCTGGGTGTGGACGGTCTTGTTTTATTCAACCGATTTTACCAACCCGACATCGATCTCGAGAAGATGGAGGTTACGCCAAATCTCACACTTAGCGTACCCGCTGATATGCGCCTGTCATTGCATTGGATTGGGATTCTTTACGGAAAAATTCGCGCCAACCTCGCCGCAACCAGCGGAATTTATCAAGCACCCGATGTAATCAAGATGGTGATGGCCGGGGCAGACGTGACGATGCTCTGCAGTGCCCTGATGCGTTATGGTATCGAGCATATCCAAAAAATTGAGATGGAGACCGCCGCATGGCTGCAGGACCATCGATGTAGTTGCTTGAGCGAAATCAAAGGCAGAATGAGTCAAAAGAATTGCCCGGATCCCAGCGCTTTTGAACGCGCGCAATATGTGCGCGGTCTCTCGAGTTACACTTCGTTATTTCCGATGCGGCGATGACTTGCCGCCAATCAGGCTGGCAACGGAACCGACCTAAAGCGTACTGGGCTGGATTGATGATTTGATCGGATTCAGGCCTTCATTTGTTTCGGCGACGATTTGATCGACAACGGCTTTCATATCTTGAGTACGTTCCCACACCATAAGCTGTCGATCCGCGCCGGTGCCTTCGCGCAGAATCCGTTCGATGTGCGCCATCTCGGCATGATTGCCGAGTTCATCCACTTCGGTACCGATGAACTCAAGCATTTCATGCAGCAACTCGCGCTCGTCCATTTCGCATTTACGACCAAAGTCGATCAGCTTCCCATCTAACCCGTAGCGCAATGCCCGCCAGCGGTTCTCGTCGATTAGTCGGCGCGGATAATTGCGGAAGGTCACATTGTCGCGGCGCAACTTTTGCAGCTTGGCGACGATCGCTTGCATGAGGGCGGCCAGCGCGATGGTGTCGTCCACGCGTGATTGCGCATCGCAAATGCGGAACTCAATCGTGTTGAAAAACGGATGCAGCCGGATGTCCCACCAAATCTTTTTTGCATTGTCGATGCAATTTGTGGATACGAGCAGCTTCAGGTAGTCCTCGTACTCGCTCAAACTTTCGAACGCATCAGGGATTCCGGTGCGCGGAAAACGCTCGAAGATCATCTGCCGATAAGCCTTCAAACCGGTATTCTGCCCCAACCAAAACGGCGAGTTGACTGAGAGCGCGTAAATGTGCGGCAGGAAGTAGCGCGCCTGATTCATAATATCGATCGCTTCTTCGCGATCGGGAATTCCCACATGGACGTGCAAGCCAAAAATCAGATTGGCGCGCGCGATTTGTTGCATGTCTTTCACGATTGTCGCGTAGCGCTCGTCGACGGTGATCAATTGATCCATCCAATGCGAAAACGGATGCGTCCCGGCTGAAGCGATCTTGAGCCCTTGCTGTCCGGCGACCGCCGCCAGCTCGCTGCGAAGCTCGATCACTTGCTGACGCGCCGAAGCCGTGTCATTGCAAATTTCCGTCCCAAGTTCCACGACCGATTGATGCATCTCCGGCTTGATGTGCTCTTTCAAAATCATTTTGCCGCCGGCCAGAATTTGCTGAATGTGCGAGCGCAGTTCGCGCGTCTCCGGATCGATAATCTGGAATTCTTCTTCGATGCCGAGAGTGAAAATGTGGTCCTTAGTCGCCATGCTGGTTGATTTCCTCGATCACTTCTTCAGGCTTCCACGCGTTACCCCTCCAGATTTTGTCGATTTTGCCGTCTTTGTCGATCAATGCGGTAGCGAGACCATGCGAAATGGTGCCGCCTTCGGTTTGCCGGTAAACAGAAAAGGCGCGCGTGATCGCGTCGATCTCCGGTTCTTGACCGGTGGCGAATGTCCAAACCCTTGAGTCGGCCTGATGAGATGCGGCATAGGCATTCAGAACTTGCGACGTATCGAACTCGGGATCCAGCGTAATGCTGAGCAAACGCGTCTTAGCAAGCGTGCCGCTGCCCGTTTTGACTGCCGTTTGCAGCTCCTCGAAGTTATTTGACATGCGTGGACAAAAATTCGGCACATTAACTCGCCTGAATTGTCCTCGCATCATTGTTTTGTTTGCTCTGTGACGGTAGCCGACAAACAATCTCTTGGAATTTCAACCAGACTCATACTGCACTCTCTATTACAAAGAATCCTGTCTCGCTTCCACCAGAAGTCACGTTGACGACTGGAGAATTCGAGAGCCGCACCATCGCGCCACACACCTTCCCGGAAAACAGAAATGGATTGGTATCAACGAACATCGGCTGAAGTTTCCAATCGATCTGGTTAAAGATTGGAAACTCCTCCAGGGAGAGATCGACCGCCTCTTGAACGACGTAATCGGTCGAAAGCGCCGTTGTGATTGCGTTCTCCCATGTGGGTTCATCCAACTGCGGTCCAAAGTAGACGCCGTGTCCCCCGTAGTCGTCGTTCGGCTTGAGCACTAGTCGCGCTCGATTTTGCCGAACAAAATCCACAAGCCCGACACTGTCGCCGTGGTAAGTGGTTCGCCGTTCCGCCATCCGTCGCGTCCACGGAATGGAACGGGCAATGGCTGCGCGCTCTTTGGAGGTGAACCAACTTGCGTAAGCTTCGTCGGTCAGCAGTTCGAAGCTGGCCTTCTTATGCATGATTTTGCACCGGAACGGATTTACGAGACAAACATGATGATTCACGCACGCGCGCACCAGAGGATGTGTTTCATCGTACCGGGCGAAGAATTCGTGAATGATTATCCGTTTGTAGACGAGATCGATTTCAAAATTACCAGAGCGCAGCCGGCCGCCATCGTATTCCAATTCGTCCGGCGAACAGATGATCGTGCGCACGCCACGCGCCACGAAGTGATCTCGCAGCAGGATGAACTCGTTCGCTGTCGGCAAATTTTTCCAATCCACAATCGCAATGGTTGGCATGCCACTGCCATTCCATTCGCGGTAAACCGCCAACAAAGTAGCGAGCAGTCTTTCTACGGGCGAGAATTGTTGCAGACGATACCGCTGCGCGAGGATCGACATTGCTGGCAGCTCGAACAGCACGCGATTTAGGCCTTCCTGGTCAGAAAGACTCGACGGATTCTCCGCGTTGTACTCGACAAATTTGATCTGTTGTCCGTGAATGAAGCCGTCGAGTCGAGTTGTAACGGCGGCGCCTGTAAATCCAGGATCGATACATGCGACTTTCTGTTCCGCGTGAGTTAGACCAAGGTGTGCCATTAACGCGGGAGATTGCACCGCCGCCGCAGCGATCTTTTCCAGCGCACCTGCGATCAACTCTGCCCCTGCCCTCAGCGTCTCAAATTGTGGCCGTTCCAACAGGTGCGGACGCAGCGCTACGCTGATTGGCCGGTCACCGTAAACCAACCGGTTCGTTTGCATGGCACTGTGGAGTCGTTCAAAGACCGACGGCGCTAATGTTTTGTCAGATCTGAGCAGATCGTGGTATTCGGCGATCACACGGTCACGGAGATCACCGGTATTTGTTGCCGCCTTTTTCAATAATGGGGCGTCTTCGTTTCTCATTTCAGCGATTTAGCTTGATCGGAGCACATGCGAGCTGCTTGGCAAGCCTTGCGATTCTCCAATCATTTGTTGTTCAGCCTACAAGTCGGCCGCACTGTCGGCGCGTAAGAATTCAGGGTGCCAAGGCATATCGCTGCAGATCCTCAGCGCAAGAAATGCACACGATTCGCCAATCGGCGCCGAGCAACCATTCCTTAGCCGACGAGAATCGATGCAAATGAAAGCTCAATTTATGGAACCCGAAAGGGTCGTGGAATTAGTCCCGCAAATTTTAAATCTTAAAAAACTTCTCGTGCCAATCGATTTTTCGGCCATGTCGAAGCAAGCGTTTCAGTACGCGTTGCGATTTGCCGAACAATTCGGGTGCGAAATCGTTCTGCTGCATGTCGTCGAGCCAGAGAGCGTCATCGCCGGCACGCCGCTTGCCATCGGAGTTTTTGCGCAGCCGGAGGACGACACGATGGCGGCGGGAGCGGAGTTGGAAGCGCTCGCAGCACCCTCTCGCAATCGTCCGAACTTCGTTACGTCAATAGTGCGCACTGGGCATGCACCCAACGAGATCAACAAAGCGGCCAAGGAGCTGGACGTCGACCTTATCGTGATCGCGACGCACGGCTTTACCAGTTGGCGGCATCTGTGCATCGGCGCTACGGCTGAGCGGGTCGTGCGCACCGCCCCGTGTCCGGTTCTCGTCGTGAGAGAGAAAGAACACGACTTCATTTAAAATACACAGAGTGTGAAAACGAAAATCAAATTGCACCCTGAAGAGACAGTCGGCCTGAATGGCTGCGCAACTTCCAAAAGTTCAGGGAATCTCGTCTGCCGGTACCGGCGGGGACCGTTTGGATTTTCCTGCGGTTTGAGTGGAGCGCGCATAGATCGAGCGAGACACAGGCATTTTGCCTGTGATGCGTCGAGCCAACAGAAAAGGAGAGGCTGATGCACGCAGAGGCGCGAGCGAAAACGCAAGCAGGATCAGAACCGATGGTCACGCGCGTGGCGCTTCATCCTTTTCTTGCCGGCATGAATCGCGCGCAGCTCGCCTTGCTGACGGACTGCGCGATGGCAACTCATTTCAAGAAGGGACAAACGATCTTGCGCGAAGGCGAGTTCGCGAACCGGTTTTACTTGATCGAGAGCGGCAAGGTCGCGCTTGAATCCGGCGCTCATTTCGGCGAACCGATGGTAGTAGAAACGATTGGCCCGGGAGATTTGCTCGGGTGGTCGTGGAGCGCGGTCGAGCCGACCACAGCGATCTTTTTCTACGGCACTATTCTGCGCGAATATTGTGAAAAGGATCATTTCTTAGGCTACGAACTATTCAAGCGAATGAGTGTCGTGATGATGAAGCGCTTGCAGGCCGCTCGTAAACAAATGCTTTCCGTCCAGTGCACGGCGCCTCTCTAGGGCCATCACGATTTTGTTGATGGCGTCGGCTGGGGTTTGCGTTAGATTGCCCGCCGCCTCAACAGAGAGTTTCTTTCAGTTTGAATTCAGCCAGAATTACCACGCCTAGCTTAGACACCGATGGTGCCAAGGAAAACAGGCAACTCGTTGATGCCCTACGCCGTTCCAAGTTATTTCGCAATTACGAGCAGGTCTTCAGCGAGGCGACAGGACTGCCCTTAACGCTACGTCCTGTTGACTATTGGCAATTGGAACATCAAGGGAAGAAGCATCAGAATCCGTTCTGCGCCATGCTCGCCGAGCGCCCTGCCACGCTGGCGGTTTGTTTACAAGCCCATCAGGATATTATTGACCACACTGGATTAATCCCGCACACCGTCACCTGTCCCTTCGGGTTAACCGAAACGGCAGTGCCAGTGAGACTCGGGGCACAGATCATCGGATATCTGCGCATCGGCCAGGTGTTACGTCACATGCCGGCTAAATCGGAGAGCACAAAAGTGAGTCGCGAATTGGAGCAGTGCGGAGTGCGATTCACGGGCGAAATTCGCAAAGCGTGGGAGAAAACTCCCATGATCCCGCCTGAGAAATACAATGCAATCGTGAGGCTTCTTGCATTCTTTGCCGATCAACTTTCGGCGTTGAGCAATCAACTGATGATGGAAAAGAGTAATGCCGAGCCACCTCTTGTTCTTAAGGCGCGGGAGTATATCGACAAGCATAAGACCGAAGAATTATCGCTGGCTGACGTCGCGAAGGCGGCTGGAGCGAGCGTATTTCATTTCTGCAAAGTTTTTCACAGAGCCACCGGGTTGACGTTCACCGATTACGTTGCCCGGGTGCGTTTGGAAGATGCGCGGACCCGGCTTCTCAATCCGAACCTGCGCGTCAGCGAAATTGCGTACGACGTGGGGTTCCAATCGCTTACGCAATTCAATCGCACATTTAAACGCGTCTTTGGTCAATCACCGAGCGAGTTCCGCGAGCGCTTATCGTCACGCGCGGGCAAAACCGCGTAAATACGCCTGCACGGAATTTTAACGCAATTGCGGTCAGCCGGTCCGCCTAAGTCCTTACGATGCTCGCTGGAACCGCAGCAAACGCAGGCCGTTCAAAATAACAAGAACTGTGCTGCCTTCGTGGCCGATCACGCCAGCGGTGAGATTAATCTTCTCTGCCAGTGCGGAAACAATCAGGAAAAGGATTACGCCAAGAGAAATTACAATGTTCTGGCGAATGATCGAGCGCGCGCGCCGGCTCAGACCGAACGCTTCTTCGACATTCTCAATCTTGTCGTGCATCAAGACTACGTCGGCCTGTTCCAGTGCGGCGTCGGAACCGCGCGCCCCCATACCGATTGAGGCGTCCGCAGCGGTGAGGCTCGGTTTCCCAGCGACACGCCAATCGTGAATACATTGCAGTTTGCCTTGCGGACTAAGCTCCGCACGCACGTCAGTGATCCCGACATGGTCAGCAACCATCGCTGCCGGACCCGGGCGATCTCCGGTCAGCAGCGTCACTGACAAGCCTCATCGCTTCAAAAAAGTAATCACGCCTTTCGCAGCTGGCCTGATCTGATCGCGCAGATAAATCACGCCGAGCGCTCGCTCGCCCCCGATCCACACTTCCGCATCGTTCGTTGATGCCATGGCTGGTAAGGCGATGCCGCGGTCGCGCATTAGGCGTCGGCTGCCGACGAAAAGTCTCTTTTCAGCAATTGAAGCCTCCATTCCTAGTCCGGCAACGTTCAAGAAATCTGTTGTTGTTAGCAGAGGTAGCTTGCGCTTCTCCGCCTCAGCCGCGATCGCCCGCGCCAGCGGGTGCGTGGAAAAGTGTGCAACCGACGCCGCAATTTGAAGAACGCCACCTCTGGTTTGCAGCTCAAAAGCGTCGATTTTCGACACGACAAGTGCGCCTTTCGTCAGTGTTCCGGTTTTATCGAATGCGAACTGAGTTGCTCCCGCGAGATTTTCGATAGCCACACCGCCGCGAAACAAAATGCCGCGGTGCGCACCGGCTGCGATTGCAACGAGAATCGCCGACGGGATCGACAGCACTAGCGCGCAAGGCGACGCGACCACGAGCACAGTCATCGCGCGATAAAACGCATCTGTGATTGGACGTTGGAACAAGAGCAGCATGGCGAAGACAACGACACTCAGAGAAAGCGCGACCCACGTGTAGTAGCGACTAAAGGAATCGGTGAAGCGTTGGGCCGGCGCTTTCTGCTGCTGCGCCACTTCGATCAGCGCAAGAATGCGATTGAGCGCGCTGTCCTCCAGCTCGCGCGTGGCGCGGATAACTGATTGACCATCGAGGTTGAGCGTGCCGCCGCTGACCGCATCGCCGATTTCTTTCGCGACAGGAATCGCTTCACCGGTCAGCGCGGATTCATCGGCCGAGGTCGCCCCTTCGATCATCATGCCATCGATTGGGAAAAGTTCGCCCGGTTTGACGAGCAGTTCGTCACCGGGGCTGACCTGCTCCAACGGCACTTCCATCCACCGGTGACGCTCACGACGACAGGCTTGCTTTGGAGCGACCTTGAGTAGCGACTCGATTGACTTGCGGGTACGATGATTCGCGAATTGTTCAAGCGCGTTACTAAGCGAAAAAAGAAAGAGCAGCGTGGCACCTTCGGTCCATGCGTTCACAAACAGCGCGCCAACCGCGACGGCGATCATCAAGAACTGGATGTCAATCTTGCCACGCTTCAGCGCGTGCCATAGATCCTGTGTCGCAAACCAACCGCCGGTGAAGTACGCGCCGGCAAAACAAACCAGGCTGAGCGCTGCGCTGGATCCGGCGCGCTCAAGCACAAAGCCAATTAGCGTGCTGAGTCCGCATGCGCCTGCGAGCACAAGCATAACGCGGTGGTCGCGCGCAACTGGTCGGGGGAACGGACGATTTCGCCACGCCGGCAACGGAATGCTTTTCCAAATTACCGTCGGTTCGTTCACCGGATGATCCCGATGAATTTCCGTAGTGTACCTGTCGATCTTGTGCAGATGCAGCGCCGGTGATTCGCCGTCGGCCACGATGGAGACATCCCATTCTCCAGACAATTCCCGGCGAACTGCCGACTTGATCCGCTCCAACGTTTCTTCGGAGGGTGCTTGATAAAACCCAACGGTGACGCCGTGGCCCTGCGAATTAAGCCGGACCTGCTTGACGGCCGGGTACTCGCCGATCAACCGGGCCACGCGCGACCACGTATCGCGACTTGGCTCGACGGTAGCCGCATTCGAGGAACTATTCTTCTCCATACCAAATTATTCCCTGTCATTGCAGATATCATCTCGGCGGCACTTGTGATTCGCTGCGCATTTCTTGCCGGTGTATCGCATAACGACCGCAAAAAATGATCGATCTTTAGCAAGCGAGGACAAGCGACGTCCTCAGGACCACGCAACGATGAATCATGACAACGGCAAATCTTTACTGCCAAGAGCGAATTCCGGCGCCTGCTGCTCAAATTCAGCTCAAAAACGAACAAACCCTAGCCGCGACCAAAGCAAAACAAATAAATGCTCCGCTTGTTCTTCTACTAACGCGTGATTGCAGTTTCGAAAAAACAGTGTCTGAAGCGCTCCACAATGCTGTTGTTCTAATTGCGCGAGACGTCGACGAAGCCCTGCAAGATATCTCAGCGCACAGTCACGAACTCAATCTTGTCGTAATCGATTTCGATGACGGCTGTCACGGCATGACCTTACTCAGCGCGATCAACAAGTGTCTCGAAAAGCTGCCAGTGATTGTTGCCACTTTGAGTGACACCTACCATGCTGCGGCCGTGGGATATGCCAATGGGGCCGCTGCCTGTCTGGCAAAACCCATCACGGCAACGGAACTGGAAATCGTGATCCGGCAACTGCGCGACGCGAAACTCGAACTAACGATTGCGTAATCAGGAAGGTCAATATGCTAACGATGAGGGCCAACGTATTTCACGGCCCAAATGATATCCGAGTCGAAGAAGTGCCGCGCCCAATCGCCAGCGCTGGCGAAGCAGTCATTCGGATAACCCTGACGACCATTTGCGGCACGGATCTCCACATTCTTCGAGGTGAATACCAGGTAAAGCCAGGACTCGTCATCGGACACGAACCGGTCGGCGTCATCGAAGAACTGGGTGCAGGAGTTAGTGGCTACAAAATCGGCAACCGTGTTCTGGTTGGGGCCATCACACCATGCGGCCAATGTCGCGCTTGTTTGTCAGCGCAATGGTCGCAATGCGGTCACGGCGACGGAGTCGAAGCGGTCGGCGGCTGGCGTTTCGGCAACACCATAAACGGCGCGCAGGCAGAATATTTGCTGGTCCCGAATGCGCAGGCCAATCTTGCGAAAATTCCGGATGAATTAAGGGACGAACAGGTCGTCCTGCTTTCCGACATTTCCTCGACCGGATTCAGCGGCGCCGAATCCGCAAACATTCGCATCGGTGACACGGTGGTAGTCTTTGCCCAGGGACCGATCGGACTCTGCTCAACCGTGGGCGCGAAGCTGATGGGCGCGTCATTCGTCATCGGCGTGGAAGGCGATCCTGTGCGCATGAAGATGGCGAAACAAATGGGCGCCGATGTTGTGCTCGACCCGAAACAAGTGAACGTCGTCGAAGAGGTGAAGCGGCTTACCAGCGGCGGCGCAGATGTCGCGATTGAAGCTCTCGGCATTCAAGAGACTTTTGAGAATTGCCTGCGTTGCTTGCACCCAGGCGGCACCCTCAGCAGCCTCGGCGTTTATTCGGGAAAACTCCAAGTGCCCCACGACGCATTTGCAGCGGGCATTGGCGATTACAAAATTGTGACAACGCTGTGTCCGGGAGGCAAAGAACGGATGCGCCGGTTGATGGCAATGGTGCAAACAAAACGTTTTGATCCCACGCCGCTGCTTACACACAAATTTTCACTCGATCAAATTGTTGAAGCGTACGACCTCTTCGGATCGCGTCGAGACGGCGTTCTGAAGGTCGCCATCCGGCCATGAAACACGGCCTTTCGAGATGAGATCGAAAACAATGCTCGCAAACAAATCCAGATCACGGGTCTCAAGACGTGAGCAGCCTCGTAAACGAGACCGCCAAGCCTTGCAAATTCGCAACGTTCTTGTTCCCGTGGACTTTTCCGCGCCATCATTGAGCGCAGTTCAGTTCGCACTGCCGTTGATCGCAAAGTTCGGCGCTCAACTGCACCTCGTTCATGTTTTCGGGCGGGAATTTCCGATTACCACCCTCGTCGCTATGCCGCTCGTTTTTACGGAACTGGAGATCGATCGATCTGTCCATTGGCACCTGAAAGATGTAGCGAAAAAATATTCGATCGCGTTGCCGGCAGAAAATCTCCACGCGCTGAAGGGCCAGCCTTTCGAAGGGATCTGCCGGCTGGCGCGCGACATCAAGATCGATTTAATCGTCCGCGATCGCGATCTCTCAAGCCGGGCCACGAGTTTCCGCAAAATTCTCGTGCCGATCGATTTTTCGGAATGTTCGATGAAGGGACTGGCCTATGCAAAGGCTTTCGCGAAGGAGTTTAAATCCAGGCTTGTCTTGCTGAATTCGGTTCACTTCCAATACTACGTCGCGAGTGACGAGTATGGGCGATACGACCTGCCGCGGCTTATGCAGTCCGTCGAGAAAACGGCTCGCGAACAGATGCGCGATCTGGTTGAAAAAACCGATTGGGGCGGCCTTCAGGTTGAGACATCTCTGCAAACTGGTCATGCCGGGCAACAGATCTGTGATGGTGCTAGGGATTGCGCTGCGGACCTCATCGTCACTTCGACTCACGGAAGAACCGGTTTTAAGCATGTCTTGCTTGGAAGCACGGCCGAATACGTTGTTCGACATGCGCACTGCCCGGTTCTTGTGGTGCCCAGCCATGAACGCCCGGCATTAACTTCAACCAAAACACAAACATGAAGCATCCAATCCTCATCAGCACTCTGGCTGCCATCCTGTCGATCGGCAGCGCATTTGCCGCTCAACCCTCGAAATCAAAATCGCAAACGGAAGCTGTAAATCCCCAGCCGCTTACGTACGCGAATGTTGTTTCACATTTCAAAGCAGCTCAACTGCGTGTCACTGAAGTGCAAAAACGTTGCACCATCTTTTTCGAGGGCGAATTCAGGAGCGCCGACGTCTATAACTATGGCATTATCATTGTGGAAAATTCCGATGAAGATGTGCAAGTGACGTTTTATCTGACCGACGCTCATGAAATGAATTGGGTAACCGAGTTTCTTGATGCGCCGTTCTTCGCCCGCGGTGAAACAGAAAAGCTTTTTGGCCTTATCAATTCCGAGCATGATGTTCGCGCAGAAAATCGGGCGCTTTCGCGTCGATTTTCATCTTTGGCAGCCACGCCACGCGCAGATCATTGTCTTTAGCTTCACACCAGTTCAAACACAGAAAGGTTGAATCAAGATTCTAAGTTTGAAGCTCTCGGGATCGAAAGCGCCGCATTTTCCGGAGATCGCCTACGACGTGGGGTTTCAATCGCTCACGCAATTCAATCGCACCTTCAAACGCGTTTTCAGACGATCGCCGAGCGATTTCCGCGCGCGTCTTGCGTCAAGCAAGCGCACAGGCAAAGCCGCGTGACGGCTGATCGTCGGATTAACAAGCCAGTCGCGCGGAGTACGCGATGAATGTTATTGCCATTCCGGCGGGCGCTCTTAAGCATCGCGCAATGATTAACGTATACAGCGCCATCGTCGCCACCACACCCAATACAATCAGGTATTCCATTTTGCTTACCTCTTATTTGTCACTTCACCAAAAACTGCTGCGTTCTGCTCGGACTCGTGCGGAGAGTTGACGCATCCGGGATACGGATGGCCCCACCGATCGCATCGGCAACCATGTGCTTCCGTATCCGACTCCAAGTCGTTTTCCGCTGTAATTGGAACATGCCGAGCCTCGCGAGCCGGCGGACTCACTGGTTTCGGGAAAGCACAGCATTGATCGAGATATTCATCCATCGTTAGAACAACATCTGTTTTCATGACCGTTCCTTTCGCGGTCCAGATTACGATCGCCGCCACCGCCGCGCTGCGCGGGGATTGGCTTTTACTTTGCAAAAATTGCGCAACGCGAAACGCCGAATTCTCAGACGCGTGACAATGCTCTTAGCGCGCCGGGTCATGCACTGAGGTGTGGTGGGCCTAGCGTGCGCGTGCGAGGGGCTCGCCGCTCCGGTGACACACTTCACCTTAGAGCCTAAATCGCCGGAATTGTTCTCGCGATCGTCGGTTTAATTCCTTTGCGACGTTAACCGACAGCGGTTTCTCGCAATTTCAACCAGAGTCACACTGCATCCTCGATTACGAAGAATCCTGTTTCGCCTCCACCAGAGGTGACGTTGACGATTGGCGAACTGGATAGACGAACCATCGCGCCGCAGACGTTGCCTCGAAAGAGGAATGGGTTCGTGTCAACGAACATCGGCTGCAGCTTCCAATCGGTCTCGCTGAAGATCGGAAAGACTTCTGTGTGCAAATCGATCGCTTCCTGCACGACGTAATCTCCTGAAAGCGCGGTCGCGATGGCATTGTCCCACTCGCGCTCTTCCAATTGCGAGCCGAGATAAACGCCTCGTCCCCCGTAATCGTCGTTTGGTTTGAGAACAAAAAGCGAGCGATTTCTATGGATGAATTCGAGCAGATCGATCGGGCGTCCCTTCCGTGTCGTCTTCCGGTCGGCAACACGTCGAGTCCACGGCACCGAGCGACGGATCGCTTCCTTTTCGCTGTGTGTAAACCAATTTTGATGCTCGTCGTCGGTGAGCATCTCGAACGCGGCCTTCTTGTGCACGATTTTGCATCGGAACGGATTCACGAGACAAACATCGTGGTTCACGTATGCGCGGATGAGTGGATGCCTATCGTCGTAGCGGGCGAGGAATTCGTGGATGAGTATTCGTTTATAAACAAGATCGACGCGGAAGATGCCGGATCGCAGTTCGCCGCTCCGGTATTCGAGATCGTCTGGCGAACAGATGATGGTGGGAACACCATGGGCCGTGAAATGATTCCGCAGTAGAACGAATTCGTTGGATGTCGGCAGGTTCTCCCAATCGAGAATCGCTATGTTCGGCACAGCCGTGCCGCCCCATTCGCGATAAGTGCTCAGCAGCGTTTCGAGCAGTCTTTCGACTGGTGAAAACTGGCGCAGACGATAGCGCCGGGCAAAGGTCGCCATCGCGGGGAGCTCAAACAACAGGCGATTCAGCTCCTCCTGATCCGAAAGACTTGAAGGATTCTCGGCGTTGTATTCTACAAATTTGATTTCGTCCTCGCGAACGAATGCGTCGAGCCGGGTTGTTATAGCAGCCGTTGAAAACCCCGGATCGACAAGTGCCAGGTTGAGTTCGGTATCCGTCAGACCGAGTTGATGCATCAGACCCGGAGATTGCACGAGTGCGGTTGCAACCTTTTCCAACGCACTCGCGATCCGCTGCGCCGTCTGAGTAAGCGTGTAAAATTGTTTCTCATCAAGGAGGTGTGGCCTGAGCGCAACGCCGATCGGGCGCTCCCCGTAGAGCAGCCGGCTGATCCGCATCGCGCTGCGCAGCTTCTCGAAAACCGCAGGAGACAGCGCCTCATCTGCCACGAGCAGGTCGTGGTATTCGGCAATCGCCCTCTCTCGCAAGGCATGCTTCGTTGTTGTGCGTGTGTTCAGGAACTCGGCCAGCTGATCGCCAAATCTAAATTCCACCGACTGATTTGAACAAGAGCTTTCCCGCAGGATCGGCGTCTTCCCCTTTTGCATAAGATAGGAAACCTAATCAGCGACGCGTTGCCATCTGCAGTCTCGGGGACGGTTGGAAGCACAGCCACCCTTTGCCGCCCTTCATTTCGGCTACCGCAATAACTGCACAGCAAAACGCAACTGCGGCACCTCCTTCCTACATAGCAGAGAACAGCAATCGGGCATCATACTTCGCGATCGAGCTGGTGCACAGTGTCTCACCGTGCACCAGCGGTCGCTATTGCGCATTATTGCACTTTCACTTCGATCGGTTTTGGCTTTGGCATGGCGCGTTTTGGCAGATGGACCTGCAATACGCCGTCATGAAACTCAGCCCTGATCTTTGCTGGGTCCGCATCTTCGGGCACGGTGAACGTGCGCTCAAACCTGCCGAAGAAGCGTTCAAGCCGATGGAATTTTCTCTTCTTCTCTTCCTTTTCGACTCTGCGCTCGCCGGAAATTGAAAGCATGCCGTTTTCGATTGTTACTTTTACGTCATCCTTTTTCATTTCGGGCAGGTCGGCCTTGAACACGTACTCGTGATCATCTTCGATGATATCCACCAAGGGTGACCAATCGGGTAGCTTCAGGCTCTCGCCGTTCTTCGGGAAACGAATGGGGAAAGTAGGAAAACCGCCAAAGAACGTGCTTAGGCGGTTCTGAACTTCGTCCATCTCCCGGAACGGATTCCATGTTGTGAGTGTCTTCATAATTTTTAATTCCTTTCTCTACAAACAGCCACCCCGACCGCCTGCCACGCTCACCATAATTTGCGAGAGTCTGTGCAGATTTTGCGCGTGCCAAAACGCGGCTAAAAGAACGGCAAGCATTTAGGAATCCGCGCGGAGCGACCTGGCCGGATCAGTATGCTGGCAAGAATTGCTCAGTTCTTCGCAAGATTCGCGCAGCGTGCTCGATCGGTGTCGTGTTGAATGCTCACCAAGAAAGGCAACAGATTATGAGAGTAGAACACGTAATGACTCACGATGTGCAGGCCTGCCGTCCGGAAACCAATCTATCGGCGGCGGCAATGCAGATGTGGAAAGGCGATTGCGGCGTGCTGCCGGTTGTGACCGCTACTGGAGAAGTCGTCGGCATGATAACCGATCGGGATATTTGCATGGCGACAGCGACCAAGCATCGCGACGCAGCGACTATCCGCGTAAAGGAAGTGATTTCCGGACAAGTTTACGCGTGCTCGCCCGACGCGGACATTCATACAGCGCTCAACGTCATGCGACAGAAGCAGGTGCGCCGGCTGCCGATTATCAATGGCGAGGATGGGAAGCTGGTCGGCATCTTGTCGATAGATGACGTCGCGCTCAAAGCTGGAGGTGCTCTCAGGAGTGACTTGTCGGCTCAAGACTTGGAGAACACGCTTAGAGCCATCTGCGCTCATCGGACACTTGCGTTGGCGAAGCCGCTTCTGGAGCCCGGGACGCAAACGGCCATGGCGTAAACGCGTTAGCCGCAACTGTGAAGCGAAGGAGTTCGTCGAGATTCGGGTTGGACTGGCCGAAATCCCGCCGCTTTGGCACCGCAAAAAACGCCCACCTTTTCCCAATAGCGGCGTGGCGCATTTCCGTCAGATCGATTCTTCTTCTCCAAGAACTCGGCAACCTCACTGCAAGAAACAATCATGACGAATGATAATGAATGCTGCTTTAATCCACCCTGATACGATCACAAAGTCGGAACTAAAAGAGTTTGCGCCAATCGTTGCTCCGCAAAAACCGAAACCGCGCGAGCGTCTCTTCTCGGACCGGACCTATCGCATCGGAAGCGAAAACGCGTTTCGGATCGGTCCGCAGATTCGTGAGTTGGAGCTTCAGGGCCACAAGGTCATCAAGTGCAACCTGGGCGAACCCGATTTTCCGCTGGCCAAACACATCGCAGACGAAATCAAACGCCAGATCGATCTCGATCTTACCCACTATTGCGATCCACAAGGAATTCTGCCGTTGCGCGAAGCGATCGCGCGCATTGTCTCACGCACACGCAAGATCGACGTCTCCCCGGATCGCGTTGTTGTATTTCCCGGCGGCAAACCGCCAATTGGCCTCACTCAGCAAACTTACTGCAATCCGGGCGATGAAGTGATTTATCCGAGTCCCGGTTTTCCGATTTACGAATCGTTCACTGGCTATGTCGGCGCGAAGCCGGTGCCGCTTCATCTTCGCGAAGAAG
>WNFV01001684.1_pt1 | contig 32002 bp, 31 predicted proteins | sample 5400101 | NCBI WGS metagenome assembly WNFV01 (sample SAMN13153361, study PRJNA577476) | soil metagenome | isolation source: 115 cm soil or saprolite under grassland replicate 1 | place: USA:California | collected 2016-06-15 | reverse complement strand
AGCGTCGCGCAGGGTGGCCGGCCACTGACTCCGCTACACCGCCGAAGGCGGAACCGCGCAGGCTGTGACATTCCCCTGATGCGCCACGGCAAGCGCGCATGGCTAATAGCTGGTACCGTCTCGGCACGACTCCTGCATTGAGCCCCTGACGGAAAGAGAGTGGTCTCACACCCCACCCTTATGGAACTCACCCTCATTTTCTCATTGTTCGGCGCGCTTGCCCTGACCCTGGTGGTTCCAGCAATCCGGGGCATGTACCGCCGTTAGCCGTTATCCGCCTGGGCCCGCTGCACCGGGTCGTTCTTCGTCCACCGCCGGCCGCCTGCGTTAGCATTTCCCGACTGCTCGTGCTGCGCCGTCCTTTGGTCCTGGCCTTGCTCAGCGCCGCTCTGATTGGCCTACCCGCTGCCACGCGAGCCGAAAATGCCATTGGCCAGTGCGGGGATCCGCTAGCGCCATACGCGGAAGTTCAGATCGACACGTTCCCGCGCCTCGGCCTCGAGATAGCACGGACACCTGAAGAGCACAACGTAGGGCTGATGTTCCGTGAGTCGCTCCCGAGCGACGCCGGAATGTTGTTCGTGTATGACCGGCCAGCGACCGAGGGCTACTGGATGCACAACACGTACGTGCCACTGTCGATCGCCTGGATCGATCAGCTAGGCACGATCGTCGACATCCAGGACATGCAGCCCCTGACGGACGACGTCCACTACCCAGCCGCGGCGTACTGGTACGCGCTCGAAGCAAACCAGGGTTGGTACCTGGAGCATGGCGTCGGCGTCGGCCAGGTTGTGACCTTCTGCCTGGGCTAAGACCTACTACGCATTACGGCGCGGCCGTGCTCGGCCGGACGGGCCTAGGCCTGAATGGCTGCTTCGAGCGTGCTGAGCAGCTCGCGCGGCGCGGTGCCCATCTGCACATACGCTTGCGCCCCCGCGACTTCGGCCAGTACGCCATCCGCTCGGCGTCCGAGCGCGACAATGACCTGCGCCAGGCGTTCGTTCTGGACGGCGCGAATGGTCCAGCAGCCGCCCAGCCCTGGTAGCTCCTGATCGATCAACGCCAGATGCGGATGATGCGTCCGTGCGACGTCGAGCGCTTCTTCGCAGGTTGAGGCTTCGCCCACAACCTGGAACCCTTCACGGGCGCTGAGCATGGCCACCAGGCCTTCACGGATCTCGTAGGACTGAACCGCCACGAGCACGGTCGTTGGGGTGCGGACTGCGCCGTTCGCCGATGAGACGTGCCCGAGCGCTCCGTTCCGGAGAGTCACCCGCATATTCTGTGCGCAGGCACCTGTTAACAGACCGTTCCCCGGAGCGTTACCGACCCGTACCTTAGGACGGGGGATTTTTCCTTCCGACCCGTATTATTCGGCCGTCGTGTCACAGGTCGTCGCGACAAAGTCGCTCTACGAAGAGATCCGCCGCCTGCGCGCGCTGGTCAGTTTTGGTCGACAGGTCACTGCCGAGCGTGACCTGCACGCCCAGCTGCGCCTGCTGTGCCAGGCCGCCCAACGCACGACGGCTGCGGCGGCCGCGGCGGTGCTGCTGCGCGATCCCAGTAGCGGCGGCGTGGACGCGATCGAGACCATCGGCTTCCCACCCGCGGACGAGCCCGCCTGGCGAGAGGCCGCGCGCGGTCAGTGCGACACCGAGATTGCCCAGATCGTCAAGGTTCGTCGGCCAGTCGCGTTCGAAGACGTCGGCTCCGACGACCGCCTCGGCGCCGTTCGCGAGAGCCTGCTGCGGGCTGGGTTGTGTCGCGCCGTCGGCGTGCCGCTGTTGGTTGGCGCGGACCTGCTCGGCGTCGTTGTGACGTACGGTGGTGCGCCAGGCAACGTCTCCGACGAGGATGTCGAGTACCTGACCTCGCTCGCCGAACAGGCCGGCCTGGCAATCGAAAACGCGCGACTGTACCGCGAGGTGCGTGACCGTCTGGCTGAAGTCACCGGCTTGCAAGCTGCCAGCGCGGCGCTCGTCGAGGAGCTGCAACCCGAGCGGTCCCTGCGCGTCGTGGCCCAGCAGGCGTTGGCCCTCTCGGGCGCCGCGACGGTCTCGATTGAGCTACTGCGTCAGGGCCGCTGGGCACGCTGTCGGCGTACACGCGCCACCCGAACGCGTTTCATACGCGCCAGGTCGAGCTGCTGACCACGTTCGCCAACCAGGCCGCGATGAGCCTCGACAATGCCCGCTTGTACGGCGAGCTGCAGAGCCGGCTCGAGGAGATGGTCGGCTTGCAGCGGCTAGGCACGCTGCTGCTCGAGGAACACGATTTCGATCGCGTGTTGCAGGCGATTTGCCAGCAGCTGCAGCGGTTGACCGATGCTGGCGGTGTTGGCCTGGCGCTGCTCGAGGAAGATCCGCGCTACCTCGAGATGCGCACCGTGGTCGGCCCGTCCGCCAACGCGCTGCGTGGGGCGCGCATCCCAACCGAGGGCTCGTTCGCGGCGGAAGCGCTGCGCACCAATCGTCCGCAACGCAGTGACGACGCCCAGAACGATCCACGCGGCTACAAGCACAGCCTCGTGCTGGGCAACACGCGCACGATCCTGTCAGTACCGATGAAGACGCGCCAGCGCACCGTTGGCGCATTGAGCATCTACAACAAACTCGGCGAGGGCGGCTTTACTGATCGCGACGCCGATCTAGCGACGTTTTTCGCCAACCAGGCCGCGGCAGCAATCGAAAATGCTCGGCTGTACGAGCAAACACGCGAATATGCAGTGGTCGAAGAGCGCAATCGCCTCGCGCGCGATTTGCATGATTCGGTGACCCAGAGCCTGTTCAGTGTCACATTGTTGTCGGAAGCCGCGCTGAGTCTGCTGGATCGCGACCCGGCCAAGGCGCGCGAGCGCCTCGAGCGGGCCAACGAGCTTGCCCAGGGCGCGCTGGCCGAGATGCGCGCGTTGATCTTCCAGCTGCGGCCGATGACGCTGCAGGAGGAAGGCCTGTTGTCGGCGCTCAAGAAGCACCTGGCCGCCTTGCACAGTCGGCACGGCCGGGTGATCGAGCTGAAGGTCAGCGGTGAGGCCCGCCGCATGCCGGCGGCGATTGAAGATGCCGCGTTCCGCATCATTCAGGAGAGCCTGAATAACGTGGTCAAACACGCCAACGCGCCGCGGGCGCATGTGGAGCTGCAGTTCGGGACCGATCTGCTGCGCGTGTGTACGTCGGATTCTGGTGTTGGATTTAACCCCGCGGCGCGCACACGCGCGCACGCCATGGGGATGGCCAGCATGCGCGAGCGTGCCGAGTCGGTCGGCGGGCGTTTGTTTGTCGAGAGCGCGCCAGGTCAGGGAACGCGCGTGTCGGCGGAACTGCCGTTGCACGATGCCGAGTAGCACCGACGCGATCCGCGTGTTGATCGTGGATGATCATGGCGTCGTCCGCGAGGGTTTGCGTGCCTATCTGGAGCTCGAGCCGGATATTCAGGTTGTCGGCGAGGCGCGCGACGGGCTGGATGCCGTTCGCCGCGCGTCGGAGCTACAGCCGGACGTGGTGCTGATGGACCTGGTCATGCCCAACATGGACGGCATCGCCGCGACCACGCGCATCAAGGAGCAACAGCCTTCTACCCACGTGATCGTACTGACGTCCTTTCTGGACGACGATCGGGTGGTGCCCGCGATCAAAGCAGGTGCGACCAGCTATCTGTTGAAGGATGTTGCCGCGGCCGACCTGGCGCGCGCGATCCGCGCTGCCCGCGCGGGCCAGGCGCAGCTGCATCCCGAAGTAGCCAAGCGTTTGATGCAGCAGGTCACAACGCCGCGCAAGGCGGATGCGAGCGCGCAGCTCACCGATCGCGAACGCGAGGTCTTACGCTTGCTGGCCGAGGGCCGCAGCAACAAAGAAATCGCGCGCTCACTGGTCGTCAGTGAGCGCACGGTCAAAGGACACGTCTCGAACATCCTGGGCAAACTGGGCCTGCAGGACCGCACCCAGGCCGCGCTGTACGCCGTCCGCAACGGCCTCGCCAGTGCTCAGTGATCAGTGGTCAGTGGTCAGTGGTCAGTTGTTAGCTGGCTGACGACGCCGGCTCGCCACGGACTTGAACTGACCACTGGTCACTGACCACTGACCACTGATATCGTGCTGACCGCCCCCGCAAATGCTGCTCCGCTGCGGACTTGCCTCTCTGGCCGCGGTAGCGCTGTTCCTATGCGCCGCTCCGACGCGGCCCACGTTTGCGCCCGTCGCCCGCGCGGCTGACCTGTCAGCAGCCGTGCCGGCGGTCTACGTCCACCCGCCGCGCGAGCAAACGCCCGGCAAGCCGTTACAAGTCCTGGTCGCGCTGCACGGCATGGGCGGCACCGGCGAACAGATCGCCAGCAAGCTCGTCGCGCAAGCGGATCGCAATCAGTGGCTGCTGATCGCACCAACCGTCAACTACGGCGACTGGACCGATCCCGCGCAGATCGCGCGGGAAGAGCCGCTGCTCATCCAGTGGTTGGCCGATTACCTCGACCGTCTGCCGGAGATGATGGGCACACCATTGCGGCCACGCATTCTGCTGCTGGGCCACTCGCGGGGTGCACAGCTCGCCCACCGTTTCGCCTTGTTCCAGCCCGAACGGATCCTGGCCGTGGCCGCGGTCGCCGCCGGCACCTACACGCTGCCGTTCGAGCGCAACGGCGACGGCAAGGCGATCACGTTTCCGTTCGGCATCTCAGACCTGACGACGATCTCGGGCCATGCGTTCAGCAGGACGCGATTCATCGAGGACACCACCTTCTGGCTCGGCGTCGGCACCGAAGACAACAACCCAAACGAGCTGCCGCGGGCCTGGGACCAGTACCTGGGTACGGATCGAGTCCAAAGGGCGCGCGCGTTCCAGGCCGCACTGCACCAGCTTGGCGCACGCTCGGTGCTCGTCGCGTTTCGCGGCGAACGCCACTCCTTGACGCCGGACATGGCCGCGAGCGCGTGCAGCTTCCTGCGCAGCCTCGACCTCGAGCAGAGTGAAACCCACGCGGTCGACTCGGTCGTCGCGGACAAAGCGCACGCCCGCGGCCGCTTCTAGCGTTACTCGCTTGTCATCCTGAGGCGAGGCACGAGCCAAAGGATCCGCTTGCCGATACGCCCGTGCCCGCGGATCCTGCGCAAGCTCAGGACGACAAAAGGCTAGTTCCGGTCATCTCGGCCGATGGCCGCAGGCCCATCAGCGCCAGCATCGTCGGCGCGACGTCGGCAAAGATGCCGTCTCGCAAACGGGCCGTGCGCATCTCGTCAGAGACCAGAATCAAGTGGACGGGGTTAGTGGTGTGCGCCGTGAATGGGCCGCCGTCCGCGTCGATCATCTGCTCGGCGTTGCCATGATCCGCCGTGATCAACGTCGTGCCCCCCAGTTCTCGGACGCGATCGACAACCTGCCCTGTGCAGCGATCCACGACTTCGAGGGCTGTGATGGTCGCGCGAAGCACGCCCGTATGGCCAACCATGTCGGCGTTGGCGTAGTTGAGCACCACCAGGTCATAGGGCGGTCGGCGCAACAGCTCGTCGGTGATTTCGACCGCGCTCATCTCTGGCTTGAGGTCGTACGTCGCGACCTTCGGCGACGGGATCAGTGCGCGATCCTCGTTCGCAAACGGCGCCTCACGACCGCCATTGAAGAAGTACGTGACGTGCGCGTACTTCTCGGTCTCGGCGATGCGCAACTGCCGCAGCCCTGCCGCGGCCACGACTTCAGCCAGCGGGTGCTCGACTGTTTCGGGTGGAAACGCCACCGGGCAGCGAATCGTGGCGTCGTACTCGGTCATGCACACGTAGTGCACGTTGACCATCGGCTGGGCCATGCCTTCGGGTGCCGAATGGGTGAACGAGCGCGTGATCTGGCGCGCGCGGTCTGGTCGAAAGTTGAAGAAGATCAGCGCATCGCCATCCTCGACCCGACCGACCGGCGCACCATCGCCGCCCACGATGACGGTCGGCTCGACGAATTCGTCTGTAACGTCCCTGGCGTAGCTGGCCGCGATAGCATCGGAAACCGCCGTTGCCGTCGGACCGGTGCCGCTGACGTAGGCCTGGTACGCGCGAGTAGTCCGCTCCCAGCGATTGTCGCGATCCATGCTGTAGTACCGCCCAATCACGGTCCCGATCCGGCCCACGCCGATGCGCGCGAGCTCCTGCTCGAGCTGCGTCAGAAAGCCCGCGCCGCTGCGCGGCGGCGTATCGCGTCCGTCGAGGATCGCGTGCACCACCACCTGATCGGGCGTCAGGCCCTGTCGCTTCGCCAGCTCGACTAGGGCATACAGGTGCGTGTTGTGGCTGTGCACACCGCCATCGGCCAACAGCCCCATCAAGTGCACCTTGTGACCCGAGCGCTTCACTTCGCCGAGCGCCTTCAACAGCACCGGATTGCGAAAGAACGAGCCGTCGCGAATGGCGACCGAGATGCGCATGAAGTCCTGATAGGTCACGCGGCCGGCGCCCAGGTTCTGATGGCCGACCTCACTGTTGCCCATCTGCCCGGGCGGCAGCCCGACTGCCTCGCCCGAGGCCTGCAGCAAACAGTGCGGGTACGTCGCCAGCAACTGGTCGAGCACCGGCAGCCGCGCGAGCTGTACGGCGTTGCCGAATCGCCGCGCCGATGCCGGGTCCTCGTCGCACACACCCCAGCCGTCGCGAATGATCAGGACGAGCGGCTTCACGCGTTCAGCCTACGCCGACGCCGCGGCGCCAGCGTCTGACTGGCAATGATCAGGGTGTCCGCCCAGATGAATCCGGCCACATAGCCCGCGAGCACGTCACTCAGGTAGTGCGCTTGCAGGTAGATGCGGGAAATCCCGACCAGGATCACCAGCGTCAACAGCCCGATGACCACTACCCCGCGCCACACGCCGCCGAGTAACTGCCACACGAGATACGTCATGAAGAAGTAGAAGGCCGCCGAAGTCATCGCGTGGCCCGACGGAAACGAATACTGCTGCGCGTCGATGAAGCCGCCAACCGGCATCGGTCGGATACGGTGAAAAAGCGCCTTGAGCACGTCGTCGAGTAGCTGAGCGCCACCCACGACCGCGATCAGCAGGACGCCGGCACCCCAGCGGCGCTGCCACACGAACAGCGCCACGAGCAGCAGGCTGAGCACGGTCACGATCTCCGAGCCGAAAAGCGAGAGCGTGTGCATGAGCACGTCCATCGGCGCCGACTGGTAGCTCAAGATAACCGTGCTGGCAGTAGTGTCGAACGCCACCGTTTGCTGCTCGAGCACCTCGTCGGCGAGGCGGATGAACGCATACATCGCCACCACGCCGACCATGAACGCCAGGCCGATGAGGGCGCCGAAGCCTGCAACGCGCTCTGGCTGGTGGCCGAGTTGATCGAGCCAGCGATGCCACCCTGCCTCGGACTGCTGCGCAATGACTGGGTCAAGCTTTGATTCCGGCGGGTTAGTCACCCTTGCCACGGCCAGCAGCGAGCGCAGAAGCCGTGCCCCAACGCGTCATCCGCTCGACATCGATGGCGATAATCGGTCGGTCGTCGAGGGCCATAGCGCGGTACTGCGGATACTTGTCGCGTAGGGCGCGGACAGCACTGGCATGCTCGTCGCCAGCGGTGAGCACGCGCCCTGTGCCTTCCAGCAGCGCGAAGCCCAGCCGTGACCAGTCCTCGTCATAGACATCGGCGACGATCGCCACCCGCGGATTGGCCAGGATGTTTCTTATGCGGCGTAGCTGCATCGGCCCCATGCTTTTGGGCTTCTCGTCGAGAGCGATGTAGATGCACGCGTCGATACGCGCGAAGCACACCGGCACCACATGCGGGCGCCCGTCGGTCGATGCGGTTGCCAGATGCGCCACGCGTTGTCGGTCGAGGAATGCCGCGTCGTCCAGGCCGGTCACGGCGGCGCTATCCTGGCGCCATGGCCGACCAATTGTCCATCGGCTGCTCGCTGCCGACCAGCGGCCCGGCGGCCGACCCGAGCGCTCTGGGCGCCCTGGCCCAGGCCGCCGAAGCACTGGGTTTCGATTCGATCTGGCTCTCCGACCACGTCGTGGTCCCCGAGCGCATCAGCTCATCCTATCCGTACAGCCCGGACGGTCGGTTCCCCACCGGACCGACCCAGCCGTACCTCGAGCCGCTCACCAGTTTGAGCTACCTGGCCGCGATCACCAGCCGCGTGCGGCTCGGCACACACGTACTGGTGCTGCCCTATCGTCACCCGCTGCTCACGGCCAAGATGATCACCACGCTCGACAACCTGTCAGGTGGGCGGATCGACCTGGGCATCGGCGTGGGCTGGATGCGCGAGGAATTCGAGGCGCTCGGCTCACCCAGCTACGAGCGCCGCGGCGCCGTCAGCGACGAACAGGTGCGGCTCATGAAAGCCGTCTGGACCCAGGATGTGACTGGTTTTGAAGGCCACTTCTACCGATTCGAGCCCTTGGGCGCCCACCCCCGTCCAGTGCAGCAACCGCATCCGCCGATCTGGGTCGGCGGCCACACGCGCGCTGCTCTGCGGCGCACAGCGCGACTGGGCGACGTGTGGCTGCCTATCGGCGCACGCCCGCCGGCGGACCTGCCGCCGCACCAGGTCGCCGATTTGTTCAGCGGCATTCGCGCTGAGGCCGCAAGCGTCGGCCGCGACCCACACGCACTCCAGGTCTGCTTCAGCACGGCGGTCGGTCTCGACGCCGCCGAACGGCGACCCTTCAACGGCTCGATCGAGCAGATCGTCGACGACTTTCGCGGTTATCAGCAGGTCGGCGTCTCGCGTTTCATCGTGGCCATGGGGCCGCATCCGCCCGCTGAGTACGAGCGGCGCCTGCGCCGCTTCGCCGAGGAGGTCCGCCCCGCGCTCACGGCCACGGCCGTCGCCTGATGCTCCTGAAACAGCCGACGATCGCCGCCTTCGAGGAGGCGACCGGCTGGCATGTCCGCCCCGAGGGACTGTGCCGCGACGACGTCTCCATCCCAATCGACAGCCTTGACATAAAAACCTTGGCGGCAGCCCTGCGCATGCCCCTGGTAACCGATGACGCCAACGGCCTTTGGGCACTCGGCCCGCCGTACGGCGGCAAGGCGCTGGCAACCGCCACTGCACCCAGCCTCGTGCTGCCTGACCTGAATGGCCAGCCGTTCGACCTGGCAACGCTCAAGGGCACGAAAGTGCTGCTTCTCGCTTGGGCGTCCTGGTGAGGCTGCCGCCATGACCTGCCCGTGTGGCAGACCATTCGCGAGGAGCTTCACCCGTTTGGCTTCGAGCTGGTCACCGTAGCCCTCGACACCAGCGGACCGCAGGCGGCCGGGCCATGGATCGAGCGTGCCCAGCCGCGCCACCCGTCGCTGATCGACGCGGCCCACTCGCTCGATGCCCTGCTCGGCATCGTCAACGTGCCCAGCGGCGTATGGATCGACGAACTCGGCACGATCGTGCGCCCGCCCGAGACGGCATATCCACGCCGCCCCGCGTTCCTGGATCGGACGCCACAGCCTGACGATCCGCAACACGTGGTGGAGCGCCTTGCGCTGGTAAAACTGTTGCGTATCGACGCCGACCGCTACGTGGCCGCCCTGCGTGAGTGGGTCGCCACCGGTCGCTACGCGCTGTCGCCCGCGGACGTCATTCAGCGCAGCCGTGGGCGGTCACTCGAGGACGCTACTGCCGCCGCGCACTTCGAGCTCGCGCAGCACCTGGTGCGGACTGGCCGCGCGCAGGCTGCCGTGCCCCACTTCCGCGCCGCGCACGCGCTCCAGCCCGACAATTGGACCTACAAGCGCCAGGCGTGGAGCCTGGTCGATGCCACCCAGGGCCCCTCCTCCGTCTACGAGGGTGACTGGCTGTCCGACGTGCAGCAGATCGGCGCCGAAAACTACTACCCACCCCTGCGGTTGTCAGGATGACAGGATTTTGATCTCCTCGATCACCCGATCTACCTGTTCCTCGTTGGTGAGCAGGCCCGCCGCCAGGCGCGCATAGGACGTGGCGTAGGGCGTCATAGTCGCGATGATCTTGCGCTCGTGCAGTCGGTCCACCACCGTCTGTGGCCGCAGATTGCCCACGGCGAAACAGACCAGGCCCGCGGATAACTCTTCGCTCATCGGCGTATAGACCCGCACACCCGAGATGCCCGCCAGGCCCAGTTTCAGCCGCGCGTTCAACGAGTGGATGCGCGCAGCAATGCGGTCGCGCCCGATCTGCTGGTGCAGGTCGAACGCCTCACCCAGCGCCCAGCGATGCTCGAACGCGTGGAAGCCGCCCGGCGTGTGCAGTGAGCCCTCGGACCGACCGTCGCCGAACGTCGGAATTGTCTCGCGTACGTTGGACCAGGTGCGCGCGCCCCGTCCCCAGACCAGCCCGGTCCCGCGCGGGCCGAACAGCCACTTGTGACAACCGGACACAAAGAAGTCACATCCGAGATCGGACACGGCCACGTCCTCGACGCCGAAGCCGTGCACGCCGTCGACGCACAACAACACCCGGTCCGCCTCGGCCCGCCCGCTGTTCGCCTTGCTGACCACCTCGGCGATGCGCTGGAGCGGCAGTTTCAGGCCGGTACTGGAATGCACCCAGGTCACTGCCAGCACCCGGGTGCGATCGGTCAAGCCGTTGGCGACCGCCTGCACGATGTCGTCCGGCGTGACGGTCTCTGGCCGCTGGTACAGCGCGATGCGGCGCAGCCCGGCCCCGCTGCGCTCAGCGGCCAATCGCAGCGACTCATGCGTGCTGTAGAAGTCGTGCTGCGTCGTGAGCATCTCCTGGTCGGGGCGCAAGACGAGGCCCGTGTACAGCAGGCTCAACCCCATGGTGGTGCTGTCGGTCAGCGCGATGTCCGTCGTGTCGGCGCCCAGGTACGACGCCGCGCCGCGCAGCGCCGCCGCTTCGAGCGGTCCCTGCTGCTGGTGCAGGTAGTCGACCAGGTTGTCGTCGAGGCCGCGCCGATGCGTCTCGATCGCTTGCTGGACGGGCGCCGGGTGCGAGGCGAGATACAACCCGCCGAAGTGCAGATAGTCGGGGTTCAGGCTGAACAGTCCGCGGACCGCGTCCCAATCCTCGACCTGGCGTGCCGGTGCCGCGCGTGCGGCGGGCAGCGACGCCAGTGCACCGGCGGCAAACGTGAGCCCGGTGCGAACCAGGAACCCGCGCCGGTCCATCACCGTTTGTCTAGCTGGAGGTCGCGAGCCGACGCAGGGCAGCGCGCAGCGCTGTCAGGTTGCGGTCGACCTCGGGATACCAGGGCGTGCTCAGTTCGACCAGGATGGCTGGAATACCGCTTTCGCGCAGCCAGACATTCATGCTGCCACTGGCCGAATAGCCCAGCGGACTGCGCTGGCCGCCGCCCTGGCCTGCCCCGCCGGGCCAGGCGTAGCCGCTTTCCTCGGCATAGATCGCCGCCATCTCGCCCGGCTCGCCGTCGCGTGGGCCAAACATGAAGCCGCCGGCGCTGTGATAATTCACGACCAGCGACGGTCGGACTGCCAGCACCCAGTCAGCCAGCGCGCGCGTCTCCTGCTCCGAGAACGGCTCAGGCCCACCAAGGCCGACACGGAAGCGGGCGCTCGAGTCGTACGCGTCCGCGCGCCAGTCACTGCCACCCCAGTTGCGGTTCGGGTCGACTCCGCTCAGAAACTGGCGGCTGCCACTGGCCAGGCCGTCCGGATTGGCCGCGGTCAAGATGTTGAGCTCGATGCCCGCGGGGATCGCTTCCTGGTTGGCGGTGAAAAAGTCCAGCATCGATTCGACGAGCTCGACGGTGTTGCGCTCCGGGCCGCCGTGCTGCCCACCGAGGATCAGCACGCGTTTCGGCCCGCCGCCCAGTTGGTACACCGTGAGCTGCGCACCGCTCTGCGACGTGCCAATGCTGAATGTGGTCGGCTCGGCAAATGCCGATGGGGTGACCGCCAGCGTTGCTATTACCGAAACCATGCCGACCCACAGCAGGCGCATCTAGCCGATGATCGCCGCCTGGCGTGCCACTTGCAACCTCGCAATTCAGACCACTAGTATCCGCGGCCACCGATGGTTGTTCAGCCACCCGTGAAGACGTTGCGCGGCATGCGCTAGCTCGTGCTCGAAACTCGCGCCCCGCGAACGAGTCCCGAGCCCGCGCCAGCGCCCGTGCTCGACGGCGAACGGCACGACGTCCGTTCGCTCGCGTTCGCCTTGGGCGGCACGTTCGTCCTGCGCTGTGCCTCCTACGCGGCTGGGCTGATTATCCCGGTCTCACTCGGTCTGCGCAGCCGTACCGACGCCGACATCAACCCGATGTACGCCTCACTCATCGGCGTCGCCTTCTATTCGGCTGAGCTCCTTGGCGCGCCCGTCTTTGGCGCGTTGTCGGACCGATTCGGACGCAAGCCGTTCATGCTCCTGGGGCCGATCTTCGGCGGAATTGCCATCCAGCTGCTTGGGATTACGGCGGTCATTCCCGTCTTCATCCTCGTGCGCGTGCTCGAAGGCCTATCAACGGCAAGCTCGGCGCCCGCCACACTCGGCTACATCTCCGCCCAGACGGCCGGCTCCGATCGCCTGCGCGCGCGGATCATGGGCTTCTACGAAGCGGCGACCGTTGTCGGTCTCGCCTCGGGCGCAGCTTTAGGCGGGCGACTCTACGACCATTTCGGCGGTATCGCCTTCTCGCTCGTCGCCTTGGTTTACGTCCTCGCGCTGCTCTTGTTTGCAGGCGTCAAGCGCCACGGCCGGCTGGCGCCGCCGCGCAGTGAAGGCGATCACCGGGGGCTCCTGCCGCGCCTGCTCAATCGGCGCATCATGCGCTTTGCCCCAGCCTGGCTGGCGGCCAACGCCGTCCTGGGCGCGTGGCTCAACCAGGGACCGTATCTCGCGGCGGCGGCGCCCGATCCCGCCCAGTTCCTGATGCAGCAGCGCAGCGCTGGCGAGATCGGCATGGCCAGCTTGATCTTTGGCGTGGTCTTCACCGTCGGTGCCGTGGCGTGGGGCTTCATCATGCCGATCATCGGTCGACAAAACACGCTGCTGTGGGGCGTCGGCGGCCTCGGCGCGGCTAGCCTGGCTCTGTGGGGGTTGAACAGTCTGGGCGAGAGCCCAGAGCGCAACGCCATCACGCCACTCATCGTGCTTGTGGTGCTTGGCGTCTTCATCGAAAGCGGCTTTACCCCGGCCGCGCTGAGCTACCTCGCCGAGATCGCCGAGGAGCACGCTCAGGATCGCGGTTCGGTAATGGGCGTGTACTCGGTGTTGCTGTCGGTCGGTCAGCTGACCGGCGTCGGCGTCGCCGGCCCATTTGCGAATGCCGCCGGGATCAACGGCCTGATCATTCTGACTGGTCTGCTGACGCTGATCGCGCTATTCACGGTGCTGCTGCTGGGGCGCGGCGGGCGACGTCTCGTACGCGCTTGAGCTCCGCTGGCAGTACTTCTCGGAATCCATCCATCACCGACCGTGGGCGAAATCCCAATTCGCGCCGCGCCTTTTCGTTCGAGCCGAGATAGCTCGTCCCGGCGGCGACCCCGCTGCCGGATGGTGGCTAGCCGAGGATGAGCACCCGGCCTTCGCGATCCGCCACGACCAATGACCCATCTGGACGAATCGCTGGCGCGGTCCACACGGGCGCACCGGCGTCGAACTCGAAGACGGCCTTGCCAGTCGACGTTTCGATGCCGAACACCTTGCCGATTGTGCTGCCCGTGTACAGCACGCCATCGACGTCGAGTGCGGGCGAGTTGTACACCGAGCCCGGCATGCCGAAGCGCCACACCAGCGAGCCATCCTGTCGGTTCACGGCATAAATGCCGCCTTTGTTCGCGCCAAAGTAGAGCGTGCCGTTGTCGGCGCTGAGCGCCGCCGTCGACCAGATGCCGGCGACCTCCCGCTCAGCCTCGAACAGCCACAGCAGCTTGCCCTCTGGCGTCAGGGCGTAGAAGTTGCTGTTGTTGGCGCCCACGTAGACCATGCCGTCGGGCGCCACTGTGGGCGACGCCCCACTGCCAGTGCCATCGGCGCCAGCGGGCGGCACGGCCGCCTTGACCAGCGGTCTCCGCCCCGAGTAGTCGGCAAACACGAACTTCCAGCGCACGGTGCCGGTCCGTCCGCCGCGCCCAGGGGCGGCGACGGCGTACAGCTTGCCGTCCATGCTCGATACGTACACCGTGTCGCCCTCGGGACTCAGCGCCGGTGCTGCTTTCAGCGCCGGGCCAGTCTGGGCGGTCCACAGCACCTCGCCCTCCGGACTGAGCGCGAACAGCCAGCCGGTACCGCTGATCACGTACACGGTTCCGTCCGGTCCCAGGGTCGGAGACGATGTCTGCCGCCCTGGGCCAAGGTTGACTGCCCACAGCACTTCGGCTTCAACGCCATTGCCCGTCGGAGCGCGCAGCGCGTACAGCGTGCCTTCGATGTCGGCGCGCGTGCCTGGCCTGCTGAAACCAAGGTAGACCGTTCCGTCAGGCGACAACGCGGGCGTCGCGTGCCACGACGACGATTCCGGCGGATGGCACCGCCACGCTAATTCCAGCGTCTGCCGCTGCGTCCCACCGCTGGGCCCCGTGCGTGGGTCGCGCAAGGCGAACAGCACGCCCTGGTGATTGGCCAGGTAGACGGTCCCGTCCAAGCCGACCGCGGCCGAGCTCTGAATGTCGGGTTGTGGCGTCGCGCCGTCCTTGACCTGGAAGTTGCCAGTGTTGAACGAGCGCATGAGCTTCGGCTCGCGCGGGCCGCGGTTTGGGCTGCGTCCCGTGTGCTGGGCGTCCATCTGGTACATCGGTCGACCGACCTGGCGCGGCGCCGGCGCAGGCGTTGGCTCGATGACGGCCGTCGGGAGCGCCGTTGGTGCGACTGTTGGCGCGATGGTCGCGGTTGGCTCCAGCAGGTCGAGCAGCGCCGGGCCCGCTGCTGCTGGGGTGGCTGAGGCACTCGTCGGCCTTGTGCTCAATTCGGCGCTGCACGCCGCCACAAGCGGCACAGCCGCCAGCGCGGCAAAGCGACCCAGGACAACACGGCGGGTAAGGCGCATTCGTCAACTCCGATGCTTCGACTCATGAACGCGCCGGTTTCGGCTTTTTCGCGGACGCCGTGGACCCGTACTCGAGGCTAACGAACTTACTTGGCGGCCATGGCGTCGGTGTATTCCTTCTTGATCTGGTCGCCAGCGTCGCGCGACCAGTCCTTGACCAGCGCGTCCAGGTCGCTCAGCGGGCGGATGCTGCGAAGGATCTCGCGCACGCCGTCGTTGAACGCGACATCGGCCACCGCGCCCTTTGCATACGACGTCGCCGAGTAGAAGCCATTCGTCGGATCGTCGATACCCAGCGGAATGGTCGCCTTTTCGGCTTCGTTCGACGCTTGCGCATACCCCGCCAGGCCCGCCTGGTAAAAGACCCACGGGTGCTGGGCGACATATCGCCATGGCACATAGCCCGCGCGGGCGATCCCCTCGGTGGTCGGCTTGGGATTGCCCTTTTCGTCTGTGGTGTAGTCCTGGCCCTCGAGGCCGTACGTCAGCAGCAGGTCTTCCTGGCTGCCGAACGGCGAGGCCAGCCAATTCATGATCCGCAGCAGCTCTTTGATCCGATCGGCCGAGGCCTTCTTGAGCACGTTCATCGACACGAATCCCGTGCCGAGGTACTGAATGGGCTTCGCGCCGTCCTGCGCCGAGAACGGCTTGACCATGTTGTACTTCACAGGTGGATTGAGCTGCAGCCCACGCTGCCAGAAGTCGACCCACGAGTTGCCCTGACCTTCGACCGAGACCGCGATCTTCTGCGGCACGAAACCGTCGGTCCGCGACTGGGTCCAGCCCGGCGCATCCGGGTGCATCAAACCCGAGGACATGATGTCGCGCAAGTACCCGACCGCGGCCTTGTACTCCTCGGTTTCGCGGTCGCGGATCAGCTTGCCGCCCTCGAGTTTCCAGCGGTTCGGCACGCCGAACATCTGCACATAACCGCCCAGCCCGAACAGCGCGTCGTTGTTGCCAACGTTGCCGATCGCCCAGCGATTCTCGTTTGGCCGGTTGAGCTGAGTGAGCGCGCGCTTGAAATCGTCGGCGCTCTTGGGCACGTAGTCATGACCAAGGATCGGATCCCACATCGAGTCGTTCTTGAAGAAGTTGCCGCCGACCGGCGGGATGGAAGTCATCTGGCGATGGATCGGGATCAGGTACAGCGAGCCGTCGACGACCGAGACCGAGTTCTTCCAGGCGGGTGTGGGCAACGCGGCGAGGTACGGGTATTCCTTGGCGGCGTCACCCGACAGATGCGGCGTCAGATCAGCGCACTTGGCCTTGAAGAACCCGGGCAGGTTCGGTGCGATGCTGTAGCCAAAGAACAGGTGCATGATGTCCGGTAAATCGTCGCCGGACATGACGGTCGGGAACTTCAGTCGATAGTCCGCACCTGGCGAAATATTCATTTTGACGTCGCTGTTGAGGGCTTTATTCACTGCCTGCCACGTCGGATTCAAATCTGGCGGTGTTGGCAGCGGGAAATAGCCCGCGATCATCACATTGACAGTGCTGCCCGTGCCCGGTGCTTTGTCGTTGGCCTTGATCGGGTTGCTCGGATAGTTTTCGAATGCGTCGCTGTACAGCGGGTTCGTTTCATGGAAATCCGGCTTTGGGCCGTTCGCAACGGGAATATAGGTCGGGAATTTGCTCGCGGCGCCGCCACCGGCACCGCCTGCCGCACCGCCGCCGCCCGCTGGCGCGGGCGCCGCGGGCTGACCCGGTGCACAGGCATTGAGCAGTGGCAAAGCCACCGCGCCGGCCGCAACGCCGGTCAGGAATCCACGTCGGCTTAGTCGGTGCTGATCGCTTCGATCGCTCGGTGCCACCGTCACACCCCCTCGAACGTCATCGGGTTGCGAGGGCGTGTCCAACCTGACGCGTCCCCAGCAGCGACTTCTTCGCGACTCTACGCTACTCCAGGCCGAGTGTGTCAACAAGTAAGTCTCTGTTTACACACTTGGGCGCTGATGTGGTTCACACACAGGTTTCGGCCCGAATACATGTGCCGAGGCATCAAATTCGAGTCGATGCAGTCGCGTGATTGTTGTCATCACGTACGTCGCCCAGCGTGTTCTGTGGATCGGCGACGGCGTCAGTGTTGCGACTGTCGTCCACGGTCGAGAGGAGCCAGTAGCTGCGGATGGTGGCCGTGCCGCCGGCGGGGATGGTGCCGCCTGTGCAGGTGAAGACCTTGCCAGTGTGGTAGTTGATGTAGCTCGTTGCGTAGTAATTAGCCACAGAGCAGGTGAAGCCACTGTCGGCGAACACGCCGATCAGTTCATCGGGACCGCCGTCGTCGAAGTACTCCCACTTGGTTGCCTCCATCAGGACCGCACATCGCGGTGACCGCCGATACGCTGAGCAGTGAGTTGCACAGAAAAACTGACCCTGGTAGATTCGCTCCAATGACCACTCGCGTTGAGACGCGCGCGCTCGAGTCCAGATCGCGCTTTCACTACGCCTGGGCAATCGCCGCGATCACGTTCCTGGCGCTGCTCGCCTCGGCCGGCATCGGCTCCACCCGTGCCGTCCTGGTCCTGCCGCTGGAGCGCGAGTTCGGCTGGGATCGGGCAACGATCTCGCTCGCACTGTCCATCAACTTGCTGCTGTTCGGGCTGTGCGGGCCATTCGCGGGTGCCCTGATGATTCGCTTCGGCGTGCGCCGCGTGATGGTCTCGGCGCTGACGACGCTGGCCGTCGCGGTCGGCCTGAGCATGTTCATGCAGTCCGCCTGGCAGCTCGTGGCGCTGTGGGGTGTCCTGGTGGGCGTCGGTTCCGGCGCGATGGCGCTGGTTCTCGGCGCCACCGTCGCAACGCGCTGGTTCGTCGAGCGACGCGGACTGGTGACCGGTCTCTTCGCCGCCAGCACGGCGACCGGTCAGTTAGTCTTCTTGCCGTTCCAGGCCGCGGTCGTCGAATACGCGGGCTGGCGCACGGCAATCGCCATTGTCGCTGGTGTCGCGGTCGTCGTTGCAGGACTGGTCGCGGTGTTCATGCGCGATCACCCGTGGCAGATCGGCTTGAGGCCATATGGCGCGCCGGATAGCGTGCCGATCGCGCCGCCGGGCAGCGCCGGCCCGGTCAGCAATCCGTTCCGCATGACCGTCTCGACGCTCGGTGAGGGCGTCCGCACCCGCGATTTCTGGCTGCTGGCAGGCAGCTTCGCGGTCTGCGGCGCGACGACGGTCGGGCTGATCAGCGTGCACCTGATCCCTGCTTCGGTCGAGCACGGCCTGACCGAGGTGACTGCCGCCGGCATGCTCGCGGCGATGGGCTTGTTCGACATCCTCGGCACGACCATCTCGGGCTGGCTGTCTGACCGCGTCGACGCCAAGAAGCTGCTGGTCTGGTACTACAGCCTGCGCGGCCTGGCGCTACTGTTCCTGCCCGCGGCGTACGACCTGGGTGTACCCGCGCTGGCCGGTTTCGTCGTGTTCTACGGACTCGACTGGGTCGCCACCGTGCCGCCAACGGTGCGGCTCGTGGCCGACCGCTTCGGCAAAGAGCGCGTCGGGCCGTTCTTCGGCTGGGTGTTTGCCGCGCACCAGTTTGGTGGCTCGCTGGCTGCGTTTGGCGCAGGCGCCGCGCACACGTTTCTGGGCAACTATCTGGTCGCGTTTGTGGTCGCCGGGTTGCTGTGTTTGATCGCGGCCGGGTTGGTGATAGGCATCAGTGGCCCAGCACAGCGCATTCAGGCGCCGGCGCGCCCGCTCGAACCAGTACCCGCGTAGGCACCCCGCTCGACGTACTCGAGCGCGTGCTCGGCAGCTTCCTCGAGTGACCACAATCGCCCCAGGTCGAAAGCGTTGCCGTGCGCTTCGGGCGGGCCGAGTCGCCGCTCGAGCAGCAGCCGCTCGGTCGGACTCAGCGGCACGCCGATGACGGCTCGTACAGTCGCGGCGGCGCCTGCGAAGCGCAGCGCGGCCTCGGCGTCTCGAACGGCGGCGAACGCAGCCACGCCCTCCAGCGCTTGCGCCAGGTGGTGTCGATTGCCTAGCTGCTGGGCCAGTCCGACCCCTTCGGCCAGCAGCGAACGCGCCCGCAGCGTGTCGCCCATCGCCGTGGCGACCATCGCCAGGTTCAGTGCGGCGCGCTCGATGAGATACACCTCGCCTACGGCTTCAGCAGTCGCCAGGGCAGACTCGAGCGCACTGAGAGCCGAAGTGAGCGCGCCGTCCAGGAAGCTGACACAGCCAATCGTGGTGAGCGCCATGCAGCGGATCGAGGGAAAACCATTATCCGTGGCCACATCCATCGCCGCCCGCGCCTGCTCGAGCGCGGTTGGGCAGTCGCCGCGTAGATACGCGGTCAGCGCGGACAGCGACAGGCTCAACCCACCTATGTAGTGGTCGTCGCCAGTGCGGCTGGAGCGGCAGGCTTCCTCGAGCAGCGGCTGGGCAATGTCGAACTGGCCGAGCATCGTGGCAGCGATGCCCAAGGCGGCCAGGGACCAGGCCATCCCGTTGTGATCGCCGAGCTGACGCCTCAGCGTGAGCGCTTCTTGCTGATACTCGCGCGCAGCGGCGAAATCGCCCTGGGTCCACGCCAGCGAGCCCAGGAAGTGCAGCGCCTTCGCACGGACCCATGGCGAGCCGCCAGGCAGCGCGAGCGCTTCGAGCAGACTGGCGCGACCTTCACTGGCGTGCCCGCGGTACACCAGCAGCCGGTACAACGACGCGCACAGTCGTTGCGCGCCCTCAGCATCGGCATGCGCGACGAACCAGCGTCGAGCCGCGCGGAAATTGTCCAGCTCCTGCTCGAGCCGATCGAGCCACGTCCGGCGCGCTTGACCCAGCGCTTTCGGCTCCGCGGTCTCGACGAACTGCAAGTAGTACCTGGCATGGCGCTCGAAGACCGCCTGCACCACAGCTGGCGCGCGCCGAGTCAGGCGATCCTGTCCGAACTGGCGCAGCACTTCCTGCAGGTGATAGCGGGTCGTACCGTCGGCGCCTGGCTCCGCGACGACGAGCGACTTGTCCACCAGTTGGCTCAACAGGTCGATCACGTCGCCCGGCTCGAGCCCGTCACCGGCTGCGACGTGCTCGACGGCGTCGAGTGAGAAGCCGCCGGCGAAGGCCGCGATGTGCTCCAGGAGCGTCCGCTCCGGTTCGGAGAGCAGCCCAACGCTCCATTCGATGGTGGCCTGCAGCGTGCGGTGCCGAGGCGGCGCGGAGCGAGGCCCGGTGCTCAACAGGCCGATAGCGTCGTCGAGCCGCAGCGCAATCTCCTCGAACGTGAACGTTGGTACGCGTGCCGCGGCAAGCTCGATGGCCAGCGGCACCCCGTCGAGTCGATGGCAGATCGTGGCAATCGCGCTGCGCGCTGTTTCATTCAGCGGAGGCATACCCAGCGGCGGCTGCGCACGCTCCAGGAACAGCCGCGTCGCGCCATGCGCGGCCAGTGCTTCGATCGAAACTGGCTGGCTAGGATCAGGCACCGTGAGCGACGGGACGCGCCAGATTGTCTCGCCCTCGACGCGTAGTGGCTCACGGCTCGTCGCCAGGACCCGCACGCCAGGGCAGTCACGCAGCAGTCGGCCAAGCAGCATGGCGCTTGCATCGAGCACGTATTCGCAGTTGTCGAGGACCAGCAGCAGCGAGCGGTCAGCGAGAGCGACGCACAACGTGTCGAGCAGTGGCCGCAGGAACTGCTCGCGTATGCCGAGGGCGCTCGCGACGCACGGTAGGACCAGCGCGCCGTCGGCCAGCGGGCCGAGCTCGGCGAGCCACGAGCCGTCCTCGTACTCGACGGCAACCCGGCCCGCGACCGCCAGCGCGAGGCGAGTTTTGCCGATACCACCGGTCCCGGCGAGCGTCACCAGGCGCGAGTGCCGCACGCGCGACGCGACTTCGGCAACGTCTTGTTCGCGGCCCACGAAGCTGCTGAGCGCCACCGGCAATGGCTGTCCAGTGCCCGCCTCGAGGCCCGTCAGCGTCGCGTCGTGATCGCGGCCGAGCGCGTGCGTCAGGCGCCGCAACGTTTCGGGGTGTGGTGCGCGCCGCGCGCCGCGCTCGAGGTCCTGGATGCCGCGCGTGCTGAGCCCCGCCTTTTCGGCGAGCTCCTCCTGCGTCAGTCCGGCCGCGATGCGATGGCGGCGCAGCGCCGCCCCGATAGCAGCCACCTCAGCCGCCATGCCGTTCCCCGATCCGCTGGTGTGGCCGCCATACTAACCCAATCACATGGCCTAGAGTCTGTGCACGAGCGCGCAAACGCAGTTGACGATTCCTCTTATCATGGCCGGCCATCGACACCGTCAAGATTTCCCATCCCGACAAGGTCCTGTTTCCGGAGGACGGCATCACCAAGGGCGAGCTGGCCGCCTACTACGAAGCCATCGCGCCCTTCATGGTGCCCCAGATCAGCGGACGCCCGGTCACCATGGAGCGCTTCCCGTCCGGCATTGGCCACCAGGGCTTCTTGCAAAAAGATGTGTCCAAAGGCTTCCCGGCCTGGCTGGAACGCGTCGAGGCGCCGAAGAAGGGCGGCTCGGTGCACTACCCGCTCGTGAACGACGCGCGCTCGCTGCAGTGGATGGCCAATCAGAACTGCATCACGCCGCACGTGTGGACCTCCCGTGTGCCGAAGCTCTACCAGCCGGATGTGTGCGTCTTCGACCTGGACCCGGCTGAAGACGACCCGGACGTGCTGCGCGCCGCCGCCCTCGCCGTGCGCGACCTGCTATCCGAGTTGCACTTGCCATCGTGGGTCAAAACATCTGGCTCCAAAGGCTTCCACATCGTGGTTCCACTCGACGGTACGGCCGACTTCGACGAGGTCGCCGCATTCGGCCTGGCGGTCGCCCAGCAGCTGGTGCAGCGCGACCCCGACAACCTGACCCTGGAGTTCACCAAGGTTGACCGTGCCGGCCGCATCTACGTCGACGTTGGTCGTAACGGCTATAGCGCCACCTTTGCCGCCGCGTACGCGGTGCGCTCCAAGCCGGGCGCACCTGTTTCGGCGCCCTGCACCTGGGACGAGGTCGAGCGTGGCGATGTGGAGCCGCGCAGCTTCAGCCTGCGCAGCATGCCCAAGCGGATCGACGCGGTCGGCGACCTGTGGGCGGACCTCGACAAGCACGGCCAAGCACTGGGTCGGCCAGTCAAGCTCCTGCAGTCCAAGGGCTAGCCGCCAGCGCGCCAGCTGGGCAGGTCGCAAACCAGCCACCGCTCGAGTGGCGGAATGGCGGCGCGCGTCAAGATTAGGGGCATGTTGCGACTGGCTGTGAGCCTCTGTTCGGGGCTCGTCCTCGTGCTGTCTTACTTCTGGCTGGCCGGGGTGCCGACCACCCTGGCCGCTGAAGAGCAAATCCTGGCCCCTGGAGATCCGCCGCTTACTCGTGACGTCTCGGACGTGGCCGCAGAGGTCGCTCTGTTCACGCCCGCCGTCGACCGACTGGGTCCCGGCGGACGTCGCCATTTAAGCCCTTGACAGGGCCCGGGCGGCGTCGTATGTTGTTGTCAACCAATTAGTTGATCAAGCAGGAGGTTGAATAAAGTCGTCGACACCCATCGCCAGACCGATGACGACCTCGACCGAGCCTTCATGGCTCTGGCCGATCCCGTGCGCCGCGCCATCGTCGCCCGCCTGTCGCGCAGTGACGCCACCGTCAACGAGCTCGCCGAACCCTTCGCCATCACCAAACAGGGCGTCTCCAAGCACATTCAAGTCCTCGAGCAGGCCGGTCTGGTCACTCGCTCGCGCGACGCCCAACGCCGTCCTGTGCACCTCGATCCCGCGGCGCTCGAGCGGCTGACCGCATGGATCGATCGTTACCGCCTGGTCGCCGAAGACCGTTTCCGCCGCCTCGATGCCCTCCTCGACAACCTGCCCAACAAGGAGTACGACGACCAATGACTCACCCAACCACCATCACCGTTGAGCCCGGCCTGCCCTTCATCGACTACATGCGCGAGTTCGATGCGCCCGCCGCGGCCGTCTATCGCGCGCACGTCGAGCCGGATTTGTTCGTGCAGTGGATGGGCCCGCGCACGATGAAGATGGACGAGGTCAAGCTCGACGCGCGGCCCGGTGGACGCTGGATGTATGCGTTCCGCGGCGAAGAGGGCGGCGATCAATACAGCTTTTTCGGCGTGTTCCACACCGTCGAGCCCAGCAAGTTGATCATCCAGACTTTCGAGTTCAATCTCGCGCCGGGCCAAGTAGGCGTTGCCACCCTGAGCTTCGACGAGGTCGACGGGCGTACCCGACTGTCAGCTCACGAGGTGTACCCATCCGTCGAAGCACGCGATGCCGCCGTTGCAAGTGGAATGGAGTTCGGCGTCAAAGAGGGTTACGAGCGCCTCGACGAAATGCTGGCGACGCCATGACGCGCGCTCTGCCAGCACACCCCTTAGCGGCCATGCAGGATCAACTGCGATACACGCTCCGGATGGCGCACGGCGTACGCCGCTGCCAGCAAGCCGCCCACGAACGCCCGAGCGCTCCAATCGACTCCAGCCCCAGATACTTCCGCAATTGGTCCAGGTCGTCGACCTCGGAATCGATGCTGACATCGTCCGGCACTACGTCACGCGCCGACGCGCCCCGCCCGCGCTGGTCGTAATAGATGAGCCGGTACCCATCAGCGAGGCGATCCATTTCCGGGACCAGGTAACAGTGATCGAAATCCGGTCCACCGTGCAGCAATACGATTGGCGGCCCGTCACCAACCTCGCGGAAGAACAGCTGCGCACCGGACACCGGGATGTAGCCCTCGCGCATAACTAGACGGCGAGCGGCGTCCTTGCCCACAAGCGTTGTGAGGCGCGCCGCGCGCCCTCGACAAGCGTCTGGAGCTTGGCCCAGGCGATCGTCGGATGAACGCGTGGTCGCGCCCGAACGGCTGTGCCGAAGCCGCAGTCGGTGCTGGCGATGACGTTCTCCTTGCCGACCACGTTGGCGAAGCGCACGATGCGCTCCGCGACGAGATCCGGATGCTCCACGAAGTTCGTAACGGTATCGATCACACCAGGAATCAGCACCTTGCCGTCCGGCAGCGGATGCTGTTCGAAGACGCTCCACTCGTGCGCGTGGCGTGGATTGGAGCCCTCAACGGACAGGCCCTGGGCATTGACGCGATACAGGATGTCGATGATTTCGATCAGTGGAATGTCGCGCACGTGCGGCCACTCGCCGTTGCCCCAGCAGGTGTGCAGCCGGATCCGCTCGGCCGGCAGTCCCTCGATCGCGTAGTTGATCGCCTCGACGTGCTGCTCGAGGACCTTGCGGTAGTCGTCAAACCCGCGGTCTTTGAACTCCAGGCGATTCCACCCCATTGCCAGACCCGGATCGTCCAATTGGAGCACGAAACCAGCCTCGACAATGGCGCGGTACTCGTTGCGTAGCGCCTCGGCCGCGGCCATGACGAACGCTTCGTCTGATGGGTAGTAATCGTTGGGAAAGTTGAGCCAGATCTGACCTGGCGATACACCTGGCATGAATGCTTCGATTGGCGCTACCTCGGAAAGGGCCGCCCGGAGGTTTGCGATGTCCTGCTGGATGTATGTGGGCCCGACCCAGGCGATGGGCGCGTTGCACGCCGGCAGCTCGAGCGATGGTGTGCCCAGTGACTCGTAGTATTCCGGGAACAGCAGCGGTTCGACGCGCTGCATGACCGAGCGGCGCGGCCCGTCGAAGCCGCTCAAGCGCTCGGTTGCGTACCAGGAAAACGCGACGCGGCCCATCTCGCCATCGGCCAGTACGTCGATGCCCGTCTCCGCCTGGCGACGGACGGCGTCCTGGACGGCGGCACTGACCCGGCCCTGGTATTCGGGCTGAGCGCGAGCTTCGCGCTGATCGCGGGCTTCGAGCAATTCGACCAGCTGGGCTGGCCGCGGCAAGCTGCCGGTGTGCGTGGTCAGGATGCGGTCAGTGCTGCGCTGCATTGGTGGAGTCCCTCTGCCGCCCGAGGGTACCCCGTCGCGCGCAGCCGAGCCGCCCCGACTGTCGCCGACGAGTAACGTTAGCGGCGACCATGCTCGTGCGATGGGTGCATCGCCGCCTGCTTGACTTCTACGGCCGACCTGCCTGGGAACCCGCCTATGCGCCTCTCGACGAGCTGATCGGCACGATCCTCTCGCAGCACACCTCGGACCTGAATTCGCAGCGGGCCTTTGCATCGTTGACGAACACATTCAGTAGCTGGGAGGTAGTCCGCGACGCGCCCGTCGCACAGGTTGTTGAAGCCATCAGGAGTGGCGGCCTGGCCGTCGTCAAAGCCCAACGCATCCAGGCCGTGCTGCGTGCGCTCACGGACGATGACGGCCAGGTGCGACTGCCCGATCTCCGCCGCATGCGTCGCCAACGGGCCGTGGACCTCCTGACGAGCCTGCCCGGAGTCGGCCGCAAGACAGCGGCATGCGTCCTCCTGTTCGGCTCGCACGTGCCCGCACTACCCGTCGATACCCACGTACATCGCGTCGCGCTACGCGTGGGACTGGTCCCGCTCCGCACCAGTCCCGAGTCGACCACGGACGCACTGGAGTCCGCCCTCGATCCCCGCGACTATTACGCGTTCCACGTCAACGTGATTCGTCTGGGCCGCGAAATCTGCAAAGCGCCGCGCCCGCGCTGCGAAATCTGTCCACTCCGCGAGCGCTGCTACACCGGACTCACGCGCTCAGGCGGGTCACGAACACGTACTCCGCGGAGTGGTCCGTGAACGGCTCGCGGGCGAAGCCGCCGTAGAGCGCCTCCACCTGGAGACCGGCCACATCGATCAGCCCAAGCCATTCATTCCTGGTCGCCCACCACAGTGAGCTGGTTTCGCCGGTGTCGCGGATAATGTCGACCCGGTTGTCGCCGGCTGCATAGCGTACCGTGTGCGCGTACGGCTGCTCCTGGCGCTGGCCGTCGATGCGCGCGGCGATGCGGTGGTCGAATACGAACGCATTCCAGGCGAACCGTGCGGCCGGCCGGAGCGAGCCGGCGACGCGCTCGAATGTGCGCCGGCGATCGGCCCAGCTTGGCAGGTGCAAGAGTGCGCGGAATGGACAGTAGATGAGCCCCGCCGGCTCGTCGAGCACGAATTCGCGCATGTCGCCCGCACGCAGGTCGAGCTCCACGCCCGCCTTGGCCGCATTGGTCCGTGCTTGCGCAAGCATCGCCGGCGATGAATCAATGCCGATCACGCTCCGACTGGTCGCTTGCGCCACCGGAATCGCGACCCTCCCGTTGCCAATTGCCAGCTCGACCAGCGGCCCATCCGCCGCGCGCGCGAGCGCGATATAGAACGGCACGTCGGCCGTCATATGCGCCGACCATTCCTCGTAGTTGCGCGCGAATGCCTCAGGCCAGCTCATCGCGGCCCCTGCTCAATTGAGGGCCGACGGCGATGGCCTGCCCGCTCGGCGGCTGTGCCGCCTGGCCGGCCGCGAGACGGTCAAAGTACGGCTCGAACCCGGCCGGCGTGCACAACACCAGAATTCGCGCATCGCGTCCGCTGAAATTGGCGAACGTGTGTGGCGTATTCGTCGGAGCGAACGCGAAGCTGCCCGCGGATGCGGTGACTACGCGGTCGCCGATCTGCACCTCCAACTCACCATCCAAAATATAGAAGCCCTCGGCATGCATGGGATGCACGTGTAGTGGCGGTCCGTCGCTGTCACGAGGAATGGCCATGTCGATGACTGCCAGGTGGCCATCACTCTGCTGCCCGCGGACAAGGACCTCAATTGGCTGCGTCGTCGGTTCCGAGAATGACATAGCCATCCTATTTTCTCGAAAACTGCGCGCTCGTCGAAATAGAGCCGCTGCGCGCGGCGACTTCACCCGCGGGGCACGGCTATTCGGCGCGGCTGAGGTGTGGCGAGGGCCGGCGGGCGCCGCTGTCCCACCTTACGAACGGCGCGTCTACGAATGAGCCCCGGCGCGCATCCGCGAAGATCTTGACGCCACCGCAATCTCGGCGCGTGGACCCAGCGCCGAGCGAGGCGCCCCGAACACGCTGTCGCCACCCTCAGGCACCGTGCGCTAGCCTTTCACACCGGTCATCGTAATGCCCTCGACGAAGAAGCGCTGGCCAACCACGTACAGCAGAAAGATCGGCGTCAAGCTCAACGTGACGCAGGCCATCAGAATGTGCAACTCGGAATTCATCGCGCCCGAGAACTGCGCGATCACGAGCGTCAGCGGTCGCAGCGAGGGCGATTGGACGACGATCAGCGGCCAGATGTACATGTTCCAGGCCGCGAGCGCCGTGATCACCCCATAGGCGGTTAGCGCGGGCCCGGACAGCGGCAGGTAAATCCGCCAGTAGATGTCGAACGGGTTGGCGCCGTCGACCGTCGCGGCGTCGCCAAGTTCCTCGGGGATGCCCATGAAGAATTGGCGGAACAGGAACGTACCGAACGCGCCCTGCGCCAGGATCGGCACGACGAGCCCCTGGTAGGTGTCCTGCCAGCCGAGCCGGGCGACGATCACGAAGGTCGGAATCATGGTGACGACGAACGGAATCATCATCGTGCCGAGGTAGGCGACAAAGAGCGCGTTCTTGGCCGGAAACTTCAGGCGAGCAAACGCGAAGCCGCCCATCGTCGTGACCAGTCCCTGGCCCAGCACGATGGCGGCCGTGAAGATGACCGAGTTCAGGAAGGGGCCGATGCCGAGCCGCACAACCGCGACGGCGTAGTTGCTCCACACGATCGGGTCGGGAATCCAGCGCGGCGGGAAGGCGAACACCTGGTTCGGCGGCTTGAGTGAGGTCGAGAGCATGTAGAGAAACGGCATAACCATGAAGAAGCCGCCGACGATCAGGGCGAGGTATACGAGCAGCGCCCACCGGTCCAGACGCCGGCCCCGGGCGGTCCGCGTTGATTCAGCCTGTGCAACTGCCATCAGTAATGCACCCACCGCTTCTGGAGCCACCACTGGATAGCGGTAAATGTGAGGACAACCAGGAACAGGATGTACGCCATCGCCGAGGCGTAGCCCATCTGGAAGTAGGTGAAGGCGGTCCGGTAGATGTTGAACACGAACACGTTTGATGCGTCGAGCGGACCACCCTGACCTGACGTCATCACGTTGACCATGTCGAAGGCCCCGATCAGTAGGCTGATCGTCGTGATGACCAGGACGAAGAACGTTGTTGGGGTCACCAGCGGCCAGGTGATGTGGCGGAACTGCTGCCAGCGGTTGGCGCCGTCGATCTCGGCCGCCTCGTACAGGCTGCGCGGGACGGTCTGCAGCGCCGCCAGGTAGAAAATGATGTTGAGCGGCACGCGGTGCCAGATCGTGGCGATGATCAACGCGGGCAGCACCAGCCGCTCGTCGAACAGCCAGTCCTGGCGCGGTATGCCGAAGAGCCCGGTGAACTGGTTGATGGGCCCGGCTTGGCGGCTGTAGATCCATTTGAAGATGGTGGCTGTAGCAACAGCGGAGGTGACCAGCGGTAGGAAGTAGACGCTGCGGAAGAAGCTGGTGCCGCGCACTCCGGTGTTGAGCAGGAAGGCCAGGCCGAGCGGCAACAGGACCGACACCGGCAGCGCACCCAGGGTGTACACGAGCGAGTTGCGCACCACCTTCGGCGCGAGCGGATCGCCGTACAGAAAGTACGTGTAGTTGTCGAGACCGACGAAGACGGGTGGCTCGATGATGGTCCAGCGGAAGAAGCTGATGCCGAACCCGAACAGGATCGGGACGAAGGTAAACGCCAGGAACAGCACCACATTCGGCCCCAGGAAGAGCAGGGCCCAGACCCAATCGCGCGGGATGCGCCGCCGCGTGGCCGACTGCGCGGCACGCGCGGGCCTTGCCTCAGTGACGCCAACGCTCATGGCTACCGCCGCGCTTGAAGGATGGTGGTTAGCTCCTTGTCGACGTTAGCAACCACCTCCTCGACGCTCGCCTTGCCGAGCACGATGGCGACGATGCCGTCCGTGACCGCCTGGCGGAACGGCCCAGTCGAGTAAAAGGGGATCCGCGGCGGGGTGGTGCCGTACTGAAAGGCGTCGACAAAGACGCTGTTGTGATGAGGCGGGCCGGGCAGGTCGCGCCAGAACGGGCTGTTGTAGAAGCGCTGCATCGCCGGCACCGAGCCGTAGGACGAGGTGATGATGCGCATACCCTCCTCGCCGTACATGAACTGGAGGAACGCCCAGGCCGCGTCAGGGTTTTTCGCCTTCGCCGTAAGCGCGAAGCCGAACGTGCCCATGCCGGCCACCCGCCTGGCCGGTCCCTTCGGAAAGTGCATCACGTCGAAATCGTCGGTCAGGTTCGCGCGCAGTGTCGTGCACCACAACCGCTGCATCAACGAGATGGCCGCCTGGCCGGAGGCGAAGACGTTGCCGGCCTGGTTGTTCATCGTCTGGATCAGCGTCAGCGGCGCCCAGTAGCCGTCGATCATTGGCTGGGTCAACTTGCGGAAAGCCGAGATGCCGGCAGGCGAGTTCAGCATCGACGTCGATTGATCGTCGGAGACGAACAGGCCGCCTTCGGCCAGCACCATGGGCACATAGATGTACCACTGGTCGACGTTCATTGCAGCACCGTAGACGGCGACGTTTTCCTTATTGAAGCCTGGCGCATCGCCCCGCTTGCCGCTCTGGTCGACAGTCAGGCGCTTGTACAGCGTCTCGAAGTCGGCCCAGGTCCAACCATTCGGATCCTTGGCCGGGTCGAAATCGAGCGGCGGCGTCACGCCTGCTTCCTTCGCCATTCTCAAGTTGATGTACGGGATGATGACGTCGCCCTGCTTCGGCAGCATGTGGAGCTCGCCGTCAACGATCCCAAGGTTGAGGAACGTCGGGTCGAAGTCCCGCCACGGGAACCCATATTTCTCGGCGAGCGGGATCATGTTCTGGGTGACCCCGTTGTCCTTGTAGGGCTTGGCGAAGTTGTCGCTGGTCTGAACGATGTCCGGGAGCGTGCCGGCTGTGATGTAGGTGAGCAGCTTCTGGTCGATGTTCGTGCCCGACTCGGCCGTGACCTTGACCGACAAGTTCGGGTTCAGCTCCTTGAAGCGCGTGGCCAACTGCTCGTAAATAGCCACGTCGGCCGCATTGGTCTGGGTGGTCAGGAAGGTGACCTCGTAGTTGCCAGTGATGACGGGCGCGGTTGCTGGTTTCGCGGGAGCGGCCGGGGCTGGCGATGCGGCGGCGGCCGGGCTCGCGGCAGCGGCTGGGCTCGCCGCGGTGGCTGGACTCGCCGCGGTGGCTGGACTCGGGCCCGCCGCGGGTTTGGGCGCCTCGGTCGGCTTGGCAGCGCCAGCCGCCGGGGTCGCCGGCACCGGCGGCGTCGACGGTGCTGAGCACGCGGCCAGCAGGGCACCGGTCGTACCAAGGACGGTCGTCAGCATCGACCGCCGCGTCAGCATCACAGATCGCGGACGCATAAGTCTTCCTCCGCTCCATCGCCTGTGGCCGTCGACGGGGGACCGCGACCAAGCCACCGTACGTTATAGGGTGCCGCGCTGCGTTAGCGTGGCGCATCGAGATGAACCGAGGTGTGCAGAAGGTCTGCGGAAGCGGGGAATCAGGCGAGCCCAAGGCAGCTCGACCCTGCTTGGGCGCCGCTGCGGCAGCCAGCTTTTGCGCTGGTTGTGGCTCGGTGTGCTGATTAGCAGCGTCGGCATCTGGATGGAGACGGTCGGCGCGCAGTGGCTGCTCGTCGATGCGTCGAACGCGGCCGATACGTCTGGTTCGAGCCCGTGCGACGCATCCTGCTGCGGGCGATCCTGTTCGCGGCGCCACCGACGGCGCTCTGGGCGTATGCTCAGCGCGCGAGGGGACGCGGGCGAGCAACCTGAGGACGGGGGCGGGGCGAGCTTGACGGGCACGGACGCGACGACGTTTGGCCAACTGTTGCGCCGCTATCGTCTCGCGGCGGGCCTGTCCCAGGAAGCGTTGGCGGAACGGGCCGGTCTGAGCGCGCACGGTATTTCGGACCTCGAGCGAGGCGCTCGGGAGCGACCCTATCCGGCGACGGTGCGGCTCTTGGCGCAGGCGCTGGGCCTCGACCAACCCGGGCGGGAGGTCCTGCTGCAACATGCGGGTCGAATGGGTCGATCGTCGGGCACGCCAACGCACAGCCCGGCCGCCGCGGCCGAATTGCCGGTGCCGCTGACGAGTTTCGTAGGCCGCGGACACGAGTTATCCCAGGCCCGTGGCCTGTTGTACGTCACTCGTCTTCTCACCCTGACGGGCCCAGGTGGAGTTGGCAAGACGCGCCTGGCGGTCCAGCTGGCGCACGAGCTCTCCGCTGACCTGAACGGGGGTGTGTTCTTCGTCCCTCTCGCTCCAATTAGCGACCCTTCTCTGGTCGCCCAAACCATCGCCGACGCGCTCGGGGTGCGTCAGGTAGCTCATCTCACGCACGGTCAGGCCCTGCAGCAGCACCTCGCTGACAAGCAGCTCGTCATCGTGCTCGATAACTTCGAGCACGTGCTCCACGCCGCACCACTCCTGCCAGAGCTGCTATCGACGTGCCCGCGATTGAAACTGCTGGTGACGAGCCGATCCGTGCTTCGCGTCTCTGGGGAGCGCGAGCAGATCGTCGCGCCGCTGCAGCTGCCGGACGCCTCAGCGTTGCCCTGGCCTGAGCTCATCGAGAGGTCCGAGGCGGTCCGCTTGTTCCTGGAGCGGGCGCATGCGGTAGCGCCCACCTTTGGGCTCACAGGTGACAATGCCTTGACCGTCGCCGAGATCTGCCGTCGTCTCGATGGCCTGCCACTGGCAATCGAGCTGGCCGCCGCGCGTCTCAAGCTGCTCCCACCGCGCGCGCTGTTACAGAGACTCGATCAACGGCTGTTGCTGCTCATGGGCGGCCCGCGCGACGCGCCCGACCGTCAGCAGACGCTGCGAGCCACGATCGACTGGAGTTACGAGCTGCTGTCGATCAGCGAGCGCGCGTTGTTCCGACGACTGTCGATGTTTGCGGGCGGCTGGTCGCTTGAGGCGGCGGAGGCGATGTGTCCCGAGTCGGAAGTGCTCGAGGGCATGGCATCGCTGATAGACAAGAGCCTGATCGGCTCCGCCGCCGTGCACTCACCCGAGCCGCGGTACTTCATGCTCGAACGATCCGCGAGTATGGCCTCGAGCACCTCCAAAGCATCGGCGAGGCGGGCGATGCCCACCGCCAGCA
>WNFV01007711.1_pt1 | contig 32010 bp, 39 predicted proteins | sample 5400101 | NCBI WGS metagenome assembly WNFV01 (sample SAMN13153361, study PRJNA577476) | soil metagenome | isolation source: 115 cm soil or saprolite under grassland replicate 1 | place: USA:California | collected 2016-06-15 | reverse complement strand
GCTACGACTCGCGCCTGCACCACATCGGCCTGGGCGCGCGCCACCGTCAAGCCGATCGTGCTCTTCGTTGCCGACCGTGACGTCCGGATCGTGACCGAGGACGGTGAGCTGCTGCGACAGCTGGTCCTCGATCCCACGCGCGACTACCAGCGGCAGTCGGCGTGAGCTCTACGATGCGCGCGAATCGGTCTCCGATGTCTCGACACATCGTCGCCGATGTCTCGACACATCACATCGGTGGGCAGAGAGGGAATCGAACCCCCACAGCCAGAGGCGGCTGATCTACAGCCAACGCGGCGCCCGTCGTGACCGAGATCCGAGTTTTCTAACGAAGTCGCAAGAGCTCTCGGCCACACGCGTCGATTTCACACATGAGTCAGTTGCCCATTTTGTTCAGCAGGGAGCGGAGGCTGACCCGCCTCATAGGCTCGCACCCAACGCACACTGCTCGATCGAGTCGCGGTTACGGCTTCCGCCTCGCCGCCCGTTTTTCGCGTCTCGTGACGGGTCTGCGGCGCGTGGTGACGCGCGAGATTCGGGTCGCTGCCGACGTGAGAACGGGGATGGGCACCGGCCGTAGCGCGTCCCTGAACTCCACGACCAACTCTGCATCAAGCGCGTCGCCGACGCGCTCCAGCGTACTCAGGGTTGGATAGGTTCCGCCGCCTTCAAGACGAGCGATGACCGATTGTGTCGTGCGCATGCGCGCCGCCAATTCGCCCTGACTGATGCCTCGTGCCTCGCGCAGAAGACGCACACGCTGGGCGAGTCGGTACGCGTTTCGAGCGCGCAGGTACCCTACTCGCGCTCCGCTAGTGCGCGATCGCTTCCCTTTGAGCTCAGACCACTGTGTTGGACTCATCGTCGTCCTCCGCGGTGTACCCCTTCTCGATGCATCGATGCATGGCGGCGTCCGCCCGGTCAATCTCTTGTGTTTCGCGTTGCTTTGACTTCTTGAATACCGTCATCAAGATGATCCACCGACCAGTCGCGACGTAGTACGAGATTCGATAGCGTTCGCGGCCAATGTAGAAACGCAGCTCACGGAGTTTGCCTCGGAGCTGCCGCGTGTACGGCTCTCCCAGGGCGACACCCTCGCGTTCGAGCAGGTCTACATAGAACTGCGCTTGCCCGAAATCCTCGTCGCCGAGACGTGACAACCATCCATCGACCTCCGGCTCGAGCTCTACCGTACCCCCCATGACATAGCAGAATTGCTATAGTACTTGCGGCCACGCGAAGATCTCTCGGGGGTGAACGGCCGTGCCTCCGGTTCGGTCCGGGCGAAGAAGAGCAGCGCCCCCTTGAGCAGGAAGCTCTCGCGATAGCGCGAGATGCTGAGCCGAAAGACAAAGCGCTCGAGGAAGTACAGCTTCAGGACCGACTGGAAGTCACGGCCCTGCTCCTTCGAGAAGTTGAAGAGCCGCTGGCGCACTGAGGCGTCGATATTCCGGATCGTCCGGCTTTCGGGTCAGGTCAGCGCCTCGACGTAGGGCCGGATGAGTCGCAGCACCCCTGTCGCTCGGGCTATCTTGAGGAGGTCATCGACGCGGCGCCCCGATCGGCGTCGCACATAGGCCTGCAGCGCCTCGATGGCGATGTCCTTCCCGACGATGCGGCGGAGCCGGAACGCGTCGCAGATCGCCCGCTCGGCGTTGAACACGCGCAGCTCCTGACGCCGCGGCCCGCGCTTGCGCTCGAGGCCGAGGCGCATCAGGCGAGGCCGGAACTCGTAGAAGCGGATCGGTGGGTACGCCACCCTCGGCCGCCAGTGATCGCGCGGGATCGCCATCTCGATCGCGGCGGGATTGGCGGTCGTGAACCGGTGGTAGGCGAGCGCCGACGTGAGGCAGATGACGCCCTCCGGCACCGCGGCGCAGGCCTCGAAGAGAGTTTGGTCGGCGGTCTCGGGGGCCTCGGTCGAGCGGTAGAGCCCAGCCCGAGCACGCTCGATCACACCTTCGTCCTGCAGACGACGGAGCCAGCGGGGATGGATGCCGTCAGCATCGAGGTCCTGACGGCGCAGCCAGCCGCTCCGCTGCAGCTCGCGAATCAGGTGCTTCCTAGTGTCGGTCTTTGTGTCGCGCCTCATGTCAGAGAGTGTGGCACGAAACCTCCTCCCTACCAGCACAACGGAGACAGATTCGTGCCACCACCCTCTCGGAGCGTCGGGCTGTCGCGGACCTCCCTTGCGTCTCGCGGCAGGATGTCCGAGCCTCCACTCCATGCGGAGCATGAGGTGAGCTCGGCCGTCCCAAGCCTTCGCGCGCTGCGGCGCGCCGCTGCGCCCGACGTCTTCGCGCGTGGCGAGGAGTACTTCGCCCAGGAGCGCGTGCGGGGCCTGGTCGTCGATCCGGGCGGCGCTGCGGCCGCTACGGTCCGCGGCAGCGCCGACTACCGGGTCCGGCTGTCGCTGGAGCGCGGTGCCCTCAGTGCCACGTGCACGTGCCCGTTCGCGGCGGACCGTGGCTTCTGCAAGCACGCGGTCGCGGCGGCGCTGACCTGGCGCGAGCGGTCGCATGGCGGTGAGATCTCCGCACGCGAGGGAGCGAGCCGCGATCGAGGCGACGAACTCCAGACAATCCTGGCCGCGCACCCGAAAGGTGACCTCGTCAACATGCTCCTCGAGATCGCGAACGAGGACGACGCGCTGCGCGACCGCCTGCTCCTTCGCGCGTCGCGGGAGGGTGCCTTCGACATCGCGACCTACAAGCGCGCCATCCGACACGCCGTCGCGACGGGCGGCGGCATCCCCTACCGTGAGGCGACCGATTACGCCAACCGGGTTGAGGAGGTCGTGCGTGCCGTCGCGGAGCTCGCCCGGCGCGGGCACGCCGCGGAAACGATCGAGCTTGCCGAGTACTTCCTCGCGGCGCTCGAGCGGCGCATCGGCGACGTGGATGACTCCGACGGCCTCATCGGCGGAATCGTCGAGCAGCTCTGTGACCTTCACCTCGCCGGCTGCCGCAAGGCCCAGCCCGACCCGGTCCGGCTCGCCCGGCGCCTGTTCCACTGGGAGCTGACGTCGGAGAACGGCGTCTTCGCGGGCGCGGTGACGCGCTACGCGGGCGTCCTGGGAAAGGACGGGGTCGCTGCCTACCGCGCCGCGGCCGAAGAGGAGTGGATGAAGGTCCGGCGACTCGGGCCGGGGGACGACACCAAAGAGCGCTATGGCGAGCGCTTCCGCATCACCGAGGTCATGAAGGCCCTCGCACGACATGACCACGACGTCGATGCGCTCGTCGCGGTCCTCGCCCGTGACCTGTCGTCCTCGTACAGCTTCGTCGAGATCGCCCAGGTCCTACAGGAGGCTGCGGAGCATGACCGCGCGCTCGAGTGGGCCGAGCGCGGCGTCGCGGCTTTTCCGGAGGCCGATCCTCGTCTGCGCGACCTACTCGCGGAGGAGTACGCGCGGTGCGCCCGTCACGACGACGCCCTGCGTGTCATGTGGGCGGAGTTCAGCGAGCGGCCCTACCTCGAGGCGTACCAGAAGCTGAAGCGCCGTGCCGACCGCACGGGGTCGTGGCCGGACTGGCGGGCCAAGGCCCTCGCGCTCGTACGCGAGCGCATCGACGGCTCGCGTCGCTCCGGCCGGGGCGCGCGGTGGCACGACCGCACCGACCATTCGGGTCTCGTGCGCCTACTCCTCTGGGAGAGCAACTTCGAGGCAGCGTGGCACGAAGCCCAGCAGGGCGGGTGCTCGGGAGATCTCTGGCTCGCACTCGCGCAGCGGCGCGAGCGCGAGCACCCCGAAGACGCGCTGGCCGTGTACCGCTCGCTCCTCGAGCCGGCGCTCGCGCCGAAGAACGACGCGGCGTACGCCGAGGCGACCGCGCTCCTGCGCAAAATGAGAGACCTCCTGCAACGGGCCGGGCATCGCGGGGAGTTCGCGGACGAGCTCGTCGCGGTGCGGGCGGCGCATCGACGCAAGCGAAACTTCATGCGCATGCTCGATGTCCTCGAGTGAACAAGGGACGCCAGACCGCGCGAACGGAAAGACAACGTGGGCGATCAACTTCACGAGCGTCGCGGCACCAACGTCGTGGTCGGCAGACAACCGCCCCTCGGTTAATCACATCGCGCGGGTCAGCCGCCTTTCCGATAGCCGTGAAGGCTGCTCTCGTCTGCGAAGACGATGTCACGACTCGCCCTCACGGGATCGGAGACAGCAGTCGAACCCCGCTGCGATGGGCGGCTGATCGGAGATCAACCGCGCTCCGCGCAGCCAGCCGCCTTTCGCGATCGGCGTAGAAGACGAACGACGGGCCGAAGAGGCCCGTCGTCATTGATACGAATCGGTGGGCAGAGAGGGAATCGAACCCCCACAGCCAGAGGCGGCTGATCTACAGGCATCCGCCCCAGAGCGCTCTTGTCGCCGGCGAACTCTCACCTTTACGAACAAACTCGCGTGTGACCTACTCGGAACGTCAGGGGGGTCATCCGCCTCAAAAAGTCAGGGGGCCGGGGGAACGACCGACCCCGCTCTTTCTAAACGAATGCAGCTTGAGTTCAACCCGTCAGCGCAACGTCGTGTTCGAGGATAGCGGCCGGCGTGCGATAGCCGAGGGTCTTGCGGGGTCGAGTGTTGAGGCGCCGCGCGATCGCATTCAGTTGTCGCTGGCTGTGACGTGAGAGGTCGCTGTCCTTCGGCAGGTACTGCCGGAGAAGTCCGTTCGTGTTCTCGTTCGTCCCGCGCTGCCAGGGGCTGCGCGGATCGCAGAAGTACACCTTCACGTCGGTCGCGATGGTGAAGCGCTTGTGCTCGGCGAGTTCCATCCCGCGGTCCCAAGTGAGCGTGGCGCGCAGCTCCTTCGGGAGGGTCCTGACCCGTCGGCGCAGCGCGCGCTCGACGGTCGTGGCGTCCTTGCCAGTGACCTTCAGCAGCATCGTGAAGCGCGAGCGGCGCTCGACGAGCGTCGCGACGTGGGTGTTCTTCCCGCCGGCCAGCAGGTCGCCTTCCCAGTGACCGGGGACCGCGCGGTCCGCCGCCTCGGCGGGCCGCTCGCGGATCGAGACGGCATCAACGATCGCGCCGCGGCCCTGGCCGTGCCGGGTGGCCTGCTTCGCGCGCATCGTGCGCTTGGTGCGCAGGTGCGCCCGGAGCTCCTTTCGCAGCACCCCGCGGGCTTGGATGAACAGGCTCGTATAGATCGTCTCGGCGGACACGCGCATAGCCTCGTTCGCCGGATACGTCTGGACAAGCCAGCCGGAGATTTGCTCCGGCGACCACTCGAGGGCCAGCTTTCGGGCCACGACCAGCCGCAGCCGCGGGTTGCGCGCGAGCAGGCAGAGCTGCGGGCGTCGAGCGCTGTCCCAGGCCCGTTCATCGGCCTGCACGGCGCGATAACGACGCAGCCCACCGCCGCGCGCGATCTCGCGGCTGATCGTCGAGGGAGCCCGCCCGAGAGAGGCGGCGATGGTGCGCAGCGAGCGTCCTTGCGCGAGGCCGCGCGAGATCTCCTCGCGTTCGAAGAGCGTCAGCGCCGAGCGGCGTCGTGTGCGCGTGCGCGGGACGAAGCCGCCGTTGGCGCTGACCACGCCGTGGATCGATCCGGTCTGCTTCTCGAGCGCACGCCCGATCTCACTGAGCGACTGACCGGCCTGCCACCGCCGCCACAGTTCCCGCTTCTGTTCCACCGACAGGCCCGGTCTGCCCAATTGCGCCACGTCGATCCCTCCCGTTTCGCGCTCGCATCATCGATGCGTTGCGCTCACGGGTCGAATTCACCCAGAGCTATCTCCGGGCAATCGCAGCCCGTAGCTTGCGCGCCATATCGGACAAGAGGTCCGCGAGCGCGCGGGTGTCATCGGCCCGCACAACGATGCGCTGGCCTAAGCGGTATGCCGAATCGCCCGAGCGGTCAAGATACTTCTGGTCGACGATACCTTCGCAGTGCGCGAGCAGATGTCGCTGCTGAAAGGCGCGCGTGAGGCCGCGCATCTGCTCGGGCGATAAGAGATCGGCGTATCCGACGCCGATAGCATCGCGCCAGAGGTCGCTCGCTTCATCGATGCTCTGGAACGCGTTGGGTCGCGCCGGCGCGGCGTTCGCGATGGCGGCATACGACGCCTCAGCGAAGCGTTGGAACGTGCCAACGAGCTTTACGAAGCCGTCTTCAACGATCCGACGCGCGAGATCGCTCGCCTCGCCTCGCTCGAGCAGCGCGCTCAGACTGGGGATCGCATCGACGCTCTTGCGGACGGTCGCGATGGTGTGGTCAAAGGTGGCTACCGCCGAGTTGTGCCCGCACGACGGACAGAAGAACGCGGCGCCAAGCGACGCATACCGGCACTGGCACTCCTCGCAGGTCCAGCGCTGACGAAGGAGCTCGGCCGCGCGCATTGGCATCAAAACGGGGAGGGCGCTGGGCTCGTGGGACATCCGCATCGAAATGAACCCGTCCCGCGGCTGCGCGCGATTGAACTCTTGCGCGCTCTGCGCAAGGCCAGCCTCGATCTCGCCACGTGCGTAGCGCAGTCCCGCCTCGCATATTTGCGAGCGCTGGGCGGGATTGTGCCATTCAGGCGCCGCTGCCTCGAACCGGCAGGTCGGGCAGTACACAACCTCGTCGCGGACGCTACTCCGCCAGTCCTCGAAGAGGACCTTGAACTCAGCTCCGCACTCGGCCGAGGGGCAGATGCGATCGTAGTAGCCCTCGTTGTCGAGAGCGATCGGGATCGAGATGCGCACGCCCGACTCCAGCTGGCGGATGCGGCTCAGCAGCGGGTCGAACAAATCTAGGGGGTCCGGTGTTCCTTGGCGTGACGCACGACTGTCTCCCGACGGCCACGCTCGAATAGCGGTGTCACCGGGCAGTGGCAGCCTCCCGACGGGCACGCGCCAGAGAGCACCATCACTCTATTGTCGGGGATGCGGATCGCCCTCCTTCCTGACGCATCACTGAACCTTTGTCCAGGTCCCGCAGCGGGCAATCCCGAAGCCTTATCCGGCGCAGAGATGGTCACGCGCGCGCCGTTATCGGTGTGAGGGATCGATTCGAGCCAATTTCCTGGGTCGGTGCACTAGGGCAGAAGTGGGCTGGGCGCGTCAGATGGGGCGAGGACATGGACCGTGAGGCGTGCGCGACTGAGCGCGACGTAGAGCAGCTTGCGTGTAGCGGGCTCGTCCGGGAAGAGCCGGGCGCCGCAGTGCGCGAGCACCACGTGGTCGAACTCACGACCCTTCGCGGCGTGAATTGTGTACACGCCGCGCGTGGGCAACTCGGTGCGCCGACGTGATCCACCGGTCTGCTCAGCAAACTGCTCGTATGTCGCGGAGGTCCGGCCCAGCCGACCGATCGCGCGCAAAGTCGAGAGCATCACCGGTCGCACGTCGGCAGGCGCGTAGATGAAACCGCCGACCACTTGACACCATGTCGTGAGGGTTGGTTTCTCGTAGAGAGGGCGGAGCCGATCGACGATCGGTGCGGCGCCCTTCGCGATCTTCGCCGTGCGCACGCCGGTTGACGTGCACGCGCGGCCGATCTGACCGAGCACCTCCCTGTTGAAACCGGAGCAGCACAGGGCCAGTAGGTCGACCGCTACGAGAATCAGCGCGCGCGCGTCGCCGTCGGCTTGCGCCGCGGCGTACACGGCCTCGTGCGCTTGGTGCATGTCGGTCCCTTCGAACATCTCGAATCGCCACAACAGCGCCTGCAAGCCCCGCCGATGCGCACCTGTGTACGTGAGCACGCCGACGGATCCACCTTTGCCCCGGACCGCGCTGTTGAGTGCTTCCTTGATCTCCATGACAGGGGCGGTCCGGTTTGGATTCGCGAGCGACTTGTCCGAGAACCCCGCGACACGCTCGATCATCACGCACGCCGGCGCGGCGGGTATGCGGCGGCCGTCCCTCAGTGCAATGCGCGCGTCGAGCAACCATCGCCCCAGTTCCGGCGCGTCCTTCCAGCGCTTCGGCAGGGCCAATTCTTCCACGAGCTGCGTGCGCCCGGCTAACGAGGTCCAGTCGACGAGCACCTGCCCATCGAAGTCGTAAATGGCCTGCATTGGGTCGCCGAAGTAGCGGACGCGCGCTCCGTGCGAAGCGAGCAGATCAACCAACTCTTGCTGCGCCTCGCTCGCGTCTTGGTGCTCGTCGCAGATGACCCAGGGCCCCCGGGGATCTTCGAACCTTCGGGTTGGGGGCGGAGCGGATACCCGAGCCCAAGTGTCCGAGCGTAGGGAGCGAGCAGTTCAGTTGCGAGCGCGTCGAATGTTGTCGCCCGTACCGGTGCTTTCGCCGCGCGCGACCGCGAGCGAAATTCGTCGACGGCCGCGTTCGTGTGCGCGAGCAGCAGAATCTCGCGACGGTCCGGCAACGCGTTCGCCAGGTCCAGAGCAACGTCCACGGCCTCGTACGTCTTGCCGGTGCCGGCTGGCGCCTCAACCAAAACGGTGTACGCGTCGGATCGGAGGGCCGCGCGCGCGGCCTCCGCGGTCACAGCTGCTTCTGGACCTCGGCCCAGAAAACGTCGATAACGCGCTTGATCTCGGGCGGAAGCCCGAGGTCGAGGAGCTTCGCCCCGAGCGCGCGACCACTCTCGACGGTCTTGAACCATCCCCTCCGCCGGTCATCGTCAGCAACGAGCACCTCCGACCCCATCGCAGCCGCAAGGGCGCGCCGTGTCGCATCCTCGCCAATGTCGGCCTTCAGTTGGTCCAGGTCGGCCTTGCCCTTCCGGGCTGCCTTTTCCCCGATCTGCTGGTGAATGCTTTCGACGTTCCGACCTGTCTCAGCCGCCGCCAATTCCACGATCGCTGCGAGCTTGTCCCATGGCATGAATCGCGCGATCGCGTCTTCGATGTCGCACGCGCCGTCCCAAGTGCCGTAGGCGCACAGGGCATGCGTCCTGAGCTCATTGCGGCGGCCAGCGTGACGCTCCTCGTTATCTGCGAACACGGCGATCCGGATTCCGCGACTAAGCAGCGCCTTCGCCGGCGCGAACATCGACGGCTGACCATGCATGCGCACGAAGCCCAAGCCGAGCGCGTCGATGTTTTCGATACCACTGGTCTGCGCCACGTCCGATAGCAGCCGGGGCAAAAAGCCAAACTCGGTGTCTCCCTCGCAAAGGATCGGTAGCCGCGATAGCAGCGCTTCACCCCGACGAAAGTAGCTGGCGTCTGGGAAGTCAAGCGAGGTCGGTGAGGATGCATCGCCGACGAGTCGCCAAACCTCGCGATCTTCAAGGGCCGAGAGCGTCGCAGCAGAGTGCGTGGTCATGAAGACCTGGCCGTTCGTACCCGCCAGTCTCCGGAGCTCGCGGACCTGGGCGCGTTGTCGGTATGGCTCCAGTCCCGCCTCAGGCTCATCGATGACGATCACTGGCGCATCGCCCATAAGTGCGGACGCGATCGTGAACAGCGCCAGCTGACGGGTCCCTTGTCCCGAGAACGCGAAAGGGATCGAGGCGTCGCCCCGGCCCGTGGTCAGCCCGACCATCCCGATCGCCGACTGCCCCGGCGGGGAGAGGAAGCTTAGTCCGAGGTCGCGCGGGAGACCGCTCCGAGCGAAAGATTCTGCGAGAACCCCGAGCTCTTTCTGCGTCTGCTCGGGAACGTTCAGCGCGACGGCAGCCTTAGCGAAGGCGTCGGCGAGCTGGGCCCGCATCCCTTCCGCACCGACGGCGCGCTCGAGCAGGCTGCCACGACCTAGGCGCAGCTCGGTCGAGGCGCGATCGCCGCCGGACACGCGAGCGAGCAGCAAGGCTCGGCGGAGTGACGACGAGAAGGCCACACGATCTCCGCTCGATGTGCTGAGCGTGTGCTCGATGTCCAGATCCTTGGTCCCATCCACGTGGACGACAAGGACACTCTCTGCGTCGCCCTCCGGAATCGGAGTGATCGAACCGTCTTTCCACCCCTGCAGGTTCGCAACTCGTTCGCCCTTCACCGCCTCCTCGACACCGCCCAGAACAGCCTCGATGTGAAAGCCTGCTTCGACCTTTCGCTGGTGGTAGTCGTACTCGGACGATTGGGTTGGTGCGCGTGGGTCAAGGAGAAGCGCGATGGCATTGAGGAGCGTCGTCTTCCCTGAGTCGCCCGGACCTACAAGACAGTTGAGGCCGCGCGTGGGAGTCCACTCAAGCCTTTCGATCCGACGAAACCGCTCGATCGTCAGCTTCCGGATGAACACGCCTACGCTCGGACCAGCGCGGCGCCCCTGCGTGGTGTTCTAGGCATTGGCCTCTTCAGTTTCCTCCGGCACGCTGATGCCCAGCGCAAGGAGAGCTGCCTCAATCCTCTTCAGGGTTGTGGCGTAGTCGATCGGCCCACCAGTCTTCATGACCTCGTCAAACGAACCATCTCGCTCGCCTGCGGACCGTGCAAGCGATACGTCAATCAGCACTGCGACGCGGTCGAGAGCGACATACGCCGAGGCGACGAGCCTGAACGTGTCGTCGGACAGAGGCATCGCACGTGCGGCGTCCCAGGCAGAACGATGGAGGCGCGTGCGCTTGCGTCGCAACAACGCGGTTTGGTTCTCCAAGAGCTCGGAGATAAGCGCCCTTCGCAATCTTTCGTTGCGTCGCTTCGCCTGAAAGAACTCGGCCACCCAAGCGCCGAACCCGGCGCCGATCAGCCCCAAGAAGAACCCAAGGAGAACCTCGGCCATCGGCCTAGCTTGCCAAGGCCGCACCTACTAACAACAACACCGCGTTAGTAAGCGCGCGGCCTCCGCGCACGGCCGTAGCGGCTCGTGAGCCTCTTCGCGGTTGTCGCCTGTCCTGTGGGGTCCGTTCGAATCCCGCGAACGTCGAGCTCGCCAGAAGCGTGCTGATGCTGATGCCTCTTTGTCTGCAGGACATGCCTACCGCAGATCTCGCAGTGGGGGTAGAACCAATTTCGGTTTTGGGACTTGAGCAGGTCAGACTCCGTCAACTGGGACGTTGGATGGACAGCGGCGATGTGCCGCATTACGTCTTTAACGGAGGGCGGCGGCGTGCCTTCGCTAGGAGCCATCGCGCCCTCGAGAGACCGCCCTTGCAGGATCCCGGCGTCCGGCCCTCCAAGCGTTTCGACCGACTCCAGAGGGATCCTCTGATGCGGGGTCATTCCTCGCTGTGGTCGTCCTCTCGTTGCATCGCACGGGTCCGCTTTTCAAAACCAGGAAGCCCCGAGTAGGGAGTTTTCATGTTTGAACCGCATAGGTCGTTCGCCGGCTTCGCTGTATTGACGCAGTCGGTTCATTCCAGGCCTAGCTGTGCAGGCGTCTTCCATCTTCTCGCCTGTAGTCCATGTGTTTCCTTGCTGGCTGGGGCACGCTTCGGTTTCTGGCGTTCATGCGCTGCCCACATCTTGTCGACGGCTTTCGAGTAGTCGGGGATTTTTCTTCGGGGCTTGCCGGCCGCTTCCAGTGCGATCGTCGGGCTGGGCTGACGGCCTTTGAGCGGTGGCGCGGCTTGCCTGCGGGAGGGCTCACTGGAGCGAAAGTCCTCGAGCAGCTGCTGGACCCGTTTGTCCTGCGCTTTCTGCGGGACAGGACGCGTAATCGGATTGGATGGCGTCCTCGAACCCGGCCTCGCGCTGACTGGCATTCCCCCAGCTGCAGCGAGGCGAACGAAAGTACGGCTGGGCCAGATCCGTCCAATGTTCCGTCCCCTGTGCTTGAGGAGCACCGCGCCATTGACCGGGGGAGTTGTCGTGTAGCCGAGATTGGCGAGCCACCGTACGAAGGCAGCGAACTCGACATGCTCGTGAGACTCCGGCTTCATAGCCTCACTTCTTCGGACCGCGGCGGCGCAGAAAATACCAACCCCGCCGACGCCTTGACGTTTTCGTAGTGGCAAGATCCCACATAGCGAAGACGACGGTGCTCATGCAAGCCAGGACAAAAACGACCCAAAGCAGGGCCACCACAGGGTTGTTGTCGATGTTCATCCCCTACCCTTCCCGACGGCGGCACTCATCGCCCCTTTCATCTTTCAAGCGCGTCAGACATCAGTAGGTATGTTGAGGGTCAAGCGTGCGCAGGTCGCGCGCGAAACGAGTCTTCAAGACTCTTTGAAATTCCCTCGACCGCTGAATGTCGGTCCGGTCAAAAAGCTGTTTGCCGCGTTGGCTCGCGATCACCGTCTCGCCGGTTGCATCGAGCAGCTGCTCAGCTTCCTCAAGAAGACGGTCGACATCTGTAACGCGCTGGCGGACGGTCTCTGCTGGTGTGCCGGGAGAAATCCCCCAAAAGAGGCCAGCTCCGCGAAACCGACTTGGACTGGAAGGATCGCGGAGCCAATCGCGGAACTCAGGATGACTTACAAGGGCAGCTATCTCATCCTGAATTTTCCGGCCGAGTTTCGCTTGAATCTCGGGGTCAGGAGAGTCTCCTGATTGGAGCGCGGCATTCAGACCGGAGCGGGTTAGACGGAAGCGGCGTTCACCGCTCTTCTCCAATAAGCCTCGAGCGACGAGGCCCTTCTTGCCGTCAAGCTTCGTGTAGAGCTTGTTCGCGTCGGGATGCTCCCTCTCGTAGCCGCGAAGGCCGAAAGCTTCAGGCTCATGCTTCCAAACCTGGACGAGAAGCCGCTCCGCCGCAAAGTCGTGGGTCAAGTCTCCGGCGGTTATCTCCTGCGCCGCAACGAGAACGAGATCTTCCAGTGTCTTGCCACCCTTAGGCATCCTCTAGCTCACCCGTAACTACGTAGATGCTCAGGTTGGTCCACATCGGCTCGGTAACCTTCACCTGGAAGTTCTCGAGGACCTGCTTGTGGTTACCCCACACCACTGGCTTCTCGTCGAGGCCTTGGGCGGTGAACTCCATCTGCATATGCACCTGCGCGACCATCTCGACCAGCTTCTGCGCGTGGAACGTTCGCCAAAGCGGCTCGTCGTCTTTCTTGCGATCGAAGGCGAATCGAGCGTCCGGGCTATCGAGATTGAGCCACCAGATGTTGTGAGGCACGTCAGACGGGAGCTGCCAGAGCGCCGGTGATCCCGAGTCGCCTGGACGGAGAAGACCTGTCTCCGGGTCAATTCCCTTGCCTGTCAGGAGCAGCGTCGGGAATCCTTCGCCCTTCTCAGGCGGCTCAACCGCCGGCAATACCTCGACCTCAGCTCGGATGCGCGCCCAAACGCCAGTGTCGTCCGGCCCAACACCTGCGGTGACCGAGGTCCCGCCCACCCGGTTGCCCCTCACCCACCCCTGGGGGCTGACACGAACGATCAGCTGGTCCGCCGCGTCATGCTTCCAGTTGAGAACTACGTCAGTCTGACGATTACCCTCGTCGTCCGTGACTTCGGCGAAGATCCGTTTGCGCTCGCCGACGTGCACCTGCAGGGTTCGCGGGGTCAGTAAGACGTGATCGACGACGATTACCTTCATGTTGACTGGCTCCGAGCGCACCGAGCCACCGCGAAGCTGAACGTGGATGAAACTCTCGCCTGTGCCGACCGCCTCGCACATGTCCGTGCCCTCGGCGAAGACCAAGGCTCGCGGATTGCTGCTCGTCCATCTGAGCTGCCCCTCTACGGGTAGTCCGGCGGCGTCGCGAAGCGCTGGCCGCAACAGGACTGAGAGCGCAATCTTCACGCCCCGCGCAATCACGATTGTCTCGTTGGCATGTTGAATGTCGATGTGATCCGGCTCGACACCCCACTCGAGCGACGGCCGATCGACGATTATCCCGCCGTTGCCGCCACCCGCTCCAAAACCCTGTCCGCTTTCGCCACCGCTCGGCAGGAAGCGATTCTTCCAGTCGTCGAGCCTCTTGTTCTCTTTCTCCAGGTCCTCGAGCTCTTCCTCACTGAGATCGTGCACTCGCTCGGCGTTGATCTCAGCAGCGAGATCCCGAATCTGTTCGGCGATGAATTCATCAAGGGCAGTCATCAGCGGGCCGTCGTTCGGTCGCACTCGGCCAAGCATCACGTAGTCAGGTTCCAACGCTGAGAGTTCGACTTCTCCGTAGACAAATTGCGACGCGGGAACCCCCGCCGCGAGCTCACCGACGGTCTTTGCACCGATCATCTGGCGCTCGGTTCGGTAGGAAATCTTCCAGCGGGGTTGCAGCCGCCGATAAGCAGCCTGCATGTTCTCTTTCGATGTTCGGAGCGTGAGCCGTCCGGGTGGACGGGTGCCATCGATGGTCGTCGACTGTGCAACGCCGTCCTTAGTCGTGATGACCTCTGGGATTGGCACATTTCGTGGGGCCTCGAACTTTGGATACGGTGCGATTGCCTCAAGCTCTAGAGGCCGTCCGTCATGCAGCAGCTTCCCGTCGTAGATCGCGTACAGACGAAGTTGCTGTATCGCGATGGTGCTCTGGTCTTCGCGCAGGAGGCGATCGATAAGGGTCTCCGCGTGGGTACGACCTGAGCCGAAGGTGACCGGATCGACGCCTTCGACGAGCGTGAAAGCTTTTCGGGCCAAGATGGTTCGACGCACTTCGTTGGGGAGATCTTCGGCGGAAACTCCAAATGGTCTGAGCGCGGCATTGAGCTCTTGCAGGATCGGGCCTGCTGGTGCGTTTCGGCCGTGAACGTCATTAGGCATCGTGCCCGGAGTACCTCGCTCGAGCGTGCCGGGTGGCCCCGAGAACCCGCGGGAGTTGCGTAGCCCGTCACGCAGACCCAACAACCTCGTCTTACCGCGGAACATCCGAAACATGTATGCCTTGCCGCCATTGCCCTGATTGCCTTCCTCGAGCTCCTTTGCGGCTGGTCCGCCGTGGAACCAGGCGTTCGGATCCTGCCAAGTGCTCCACGCTGTGAGGTCGGCGAGCGTCGCGCCGCCCACGTCGAGGAGGCCGATTCGCGCCTTTTTGCCCTGTGTGGCGTCCTTGATCAGCACGACTGCGGCACGATGTTCGTCTGAGACGTTCGCTCGATCCGCTTGATAGGCTCGCCGTGCGTTCTTCAACCACTCCGCAAGCCCAATTGGGTGGGTGTTGATCCAACGCGTAACTGAGATCAGAGTCCCGAGTTCGTGGAACCTAATCTGCGCATCCCGCTGAATCCCGTCGTCATCGCCGTTCGGCTCGATCTGTGCGCTCATATCGCGACACTCCCCTCATTTCCGCCCACACCGTCGTCCTCGCTGTTCTTTGACGTAGCTGACTCGCCGAAGATCTTGTTTCGCGCTTCAGTCACGAGCGCCTTTCGCTCACCTTTGTCCGCCCAAGTCACTCCTCGGCGACGCAAGATGTGCACGATCGGCTTCGAAGAGCCGTCGAGCCAGGGCCGACCGTGCTGTCTTGCCGCGGCAAGCGTCGCGTCGTAGTTCGCGCGTGTGAGGTCCCCCGTCGGCGCATAGTTCCGTACCTCGCTCGCGAGCGGTGCCGGTTCGTCAGCCGCTGCGTTCCCGAGTCGTTTCGTCCGCTCCGCTTCAGCCTCCCGAATCAGGTCGCGGGTACGTTCGACGAGGCCGTCGAGGCGATTTCGTTTCGGGACGAAGTGCTGGATCTCGAGATGCCGAAGCATCCGATTGTCGTTTGGAACGCTGAGCCACCAACCCCGAGCGTCCTGCGCATCTGACCCTGTGAGGCTGGCGGCCACCGGAGCGTGGGCTCGAAGCGCATTCAGCAATGAGAATTCGGCGAAGGTGTAGTTGCACCAGCGCATCGCGAATGCGAGGGCCTCGAGAGTGATCGGTGTCCCTGCAGCAAAGACGAACAGCGATCCGACGCCTTGCAGGTTTCGTGGACCAGGAACGAGATGATGTCGGTACATGCCGTATTGACTCTTTCCAGCCCAGCAAAACCTCTGGTCAGTGCTCAGCGAAACAGCGAGCGACGGCCGATGAATCTCGCGGTGATAGTCGTTTTCCATGATTCTCGCGATGTCGTATGCGCTGATTGGCGTGGCCTGCTGTTCGACAACGCAGACTGCGGCGTCAGCATTTCCCAGATGCCGTATGTCTCTGGCGTCCAAGCCATGCCACACGCAGCGCATCCCCTCCCACGGAGACATCTCAGCGCCACACATCGAGCAGGTCTTTACGCTCATGCGACCCGAGCGATCGGCTGAAACCGGCGCTCGAGCATCTCCTCGAATGCTCCCGCTGTGGCGTCGACTTCGCGCCAGAGCCAATCGGACCAGCGATCGTGCAACGCCAAGATCGCGTCGATTGCGATCGACGACGGAAATGCCTTCGTCGTGTGGCTCCCATCCAATGCACGCACGTATGTCGCTTGCATCGGACGACACAGCCGCGCGAGCGACGACGCCTCGTCGGCTGGCAACTCCGGCGCGGCAGGCCACTCGCGGTACCCCGAGATGAGCACTGGCACAGGCCAGCGGCTGCGCTCAATAAGCACGATCCCGTGGTAGGCCGCGTAACGCCGCAGCTCGTGGCCGGCGTCTCCCGGGCCGCCGAAGATTCGTATGACGGGCTTCTTTGGTAACGCCGGCCCGATCGACATGTAGTAGTCGTCGGTAACAGCCTTGAACTTCAGAATCTCGTTCTTCGGAAGCGCTTTGCGATACGCCTTGCATTCGGCGATCACCAGAGCGTCGCTCGCACCCAGCGTCAGGTCGACCTGGTGCTGCAGTCCGCTGAGCGATGTAAGACCGAAGACCCGGTAGCCGCCCGGAAGGACCTCCACGGGCACGGAACGCAGGGCCAAGTGGCTCTGGACCCGTTCCTCCCAGTCGCGCCCGCTCGTCGCTCCAATGAAGCGTGCGGCGAACGACATCACGAAGAGATCCCGACACAAGGTCGACAGATGCAGTGACACTCGCCGCCTAGCTCCACACTTCTTTGTCTGTCGTACGCGCGCGAGTAATTGGCACGATGAAGTCGTCTGAGTCCTCCGACGGCGTAAAGCTTGCAAGCACGCGGCTCGCGTTCGTGCCGCTGATGCTCTCCCAATTGTTCTCAGCGCCCTGCTCGACGAGCGTCCACGCTTTGCGCAGCAGGTCCCGCGGTTTTCCGTCCGAGTGCTCGAAGAGCACGTCGACCGCTTCATCGGTGAACGGAAACAAGGGGTCGCTGGTCGGCGCCGGAGCGCTCCGGAAAGGCTCCAAGTAGCTGCCGAGCAGTGCCTTTGCATGAGCCACGTTGTCGATCGGCCGCAGCACAACGACGCGCTGTTGGTTCTCACCCCGGTCGTAGTCGTAGTTGGGCAGATCCGCCAGCCGCCACATGTCACCAATCGCCTGAGTCGCGCGTGGATGCATCGTGACGATGCAGCTGAGCATGTCGCTCATCGGCTGAAGTTCGAGGATGTAGTCGCGGAAGCGTTCGGTCTCCATGGTCCGCTTCTGTCGGGTCGTGGTCGTCGCGGCGAAGTCTTCGAGTTGGTCGCAGCACAACAGAACATGGGTGATACCAGACGCCTTCACGAACGTGAGGAAGGTGGCTAAATACATCGCGCCGCTGCGCGTACGCTTCGTCTCGGTGATTCCATCGACGTAACGTTGGAGAGCGTCGGAGTCACCGGTGCACAGCAACTGCAGGAATTCATCGACTAACGGTCCGAGCGTCCGTCCACGCAGGCTGCGTTGCACCGCCTCGACGGCCTCGCGCAGCCCAGCGGGCTCCTGGGTACCAACCTTCTCCGAAAGACGCTCGTGTAGCCGCTCGGCGAGGGTCTTGTCTTCGGACCCCTTTCGGAATCGACATGCGTACCGTGCCGCCTCATAAAAAACGGCGTTGAGGGATCGGGCGTTCGCCATATCGAATGAGGCAAGGACGGCGCAGAGCGGATCCTTGTCGGCATCGGACTCGCCGAGCCCGCTTCCGACGATGAAACGGCGACCGAAGTCGCGATTTATTTCTTCCACGAGAAATTGCATGAGGCTGGACTTTCCGAAGCCGCGGGCGTCACCGTTCACACCTGTTCCAAGTGACCAGAGGTAACCGAACTTCAGCCCGGAGTACACCGAACCCAAGACGAACTTGTCGACCGCCTCGCGGACTTTGTCGGGTTGGACGTCCGGGTTGAAGAGCAGCCCGTTTTCGCGCATGTCCTCGCCCCCCAGCCGCGCTATCGCTTCCGGCGGAAACGGGTTCATGTCGAGATGCCAGCGTGTCTTTAGCCAAACGATCTTGTTGATCAGAGTCGGTGACGTCATCGCACGATCCTTTCCTTCCGCGGAATCAGACTCATCGAGTAGTAGGTCTGCAGACCCCGCTTCGTGTCCACCTGCAGACCGCGCTCAGACGGCGGGACATTCCCGTATTGAGCCGGGTCGACGTTGGCCGCAAACGGCGCGTCGATGCCCCTCTCGCCTCGAAGGAATTCGACGAACGCGCGGTCGAACAGGGCGTCCGAGATCCGCAGTCGCCAGCAGACCGCCGCTCGCACGCGATAGATCGGTACCCACGACGAGGCTGTACGGTCCGAACGCCGGACCTGTTCGTACGCTTCACCAAGAATGGCGACCGCCTGGTCGCGATATTCCTCGCCGACATGTCGACGAACCATTAGGGGTTGCTCGTCGTCGTCGATTTCCGCAGTGGGCCAGAGGCGCAGGGCGTCCCGACCTGGAACGTAGTAGGAGAAGTTGGCTAGGCCCAAAACACGCATCCACCGACGCAGAACCTCGTGTGTGATGTAGTCGAGGGGCACGCCTGAGCTTGCGAATGCAAGTTTCACCAGAGCTTCCTCGCACGCATTGATGAAGTCCTGGTTGCGGGGGTACGGCTCTGGCCGCTGTCTGTTCGTGGCAAACGCTATGCGAGCCGCCATGTAACTCGCAATCCCGCGACGGATCTCGTCCGAAGTCGATTGCCATCCGGTTCTGCCATCCGCGATACCCGTTGCGACCCGCTCAACGAGCAGGTCCACAAACCGTTCGCGGCTTCGCGGCTCGGGCATGTCGTTCCACTGAGCGAGCGGGACGGTCAGCCCTTCACCTCGCAAGACACGTAGGTAGCCGGCGACGTGCGGGTGCGCGTTCCACAGCCGGGTGACGAGATCGTCGTAGGAGGCCACGCGATCGGTCTCGACAAGCGCCGCCCATCGCTCGCCTTCCTCCGTTGCTTTGAAAGTGGCCTTCGCGTAATGAGGCGCTGCCTTCGATTCAGACGGAAGCGAGGCGGGTTCAAGCAGCCCGAGCCGCATCAGCTCCTTCAAGGCATCCGCCGCGTTCGAGACATACCGAAACTTGTTTTCCCGAGCCAACTGGAACGTGGCGTTGTTGCCGGTCCCGGCATCACGCGTCCGCGCGCTTGCCATGTGATCGATCAGCGCCAGCCGAACCGCCTCGAAGTTCGCCCCTCGAGCGGCCGCGGCATGCGCGACCAGTAGGAAGTCGAGCTCCTGCAGCCGCGGTATGCCGAGACCAGACGCCGCCTTCATGCCGCTTCCTCGACAGCGAGACCCTCAAGCGTCCGGTGCGGATCCCCACTCCGTACAACGGGCACCCGGCTGTACTGATCGTTCCTCTCGCGCCACGCCCGACAACTTGCCCGAGAGAACACCGTGACGACGACGTTGCGCCGCATGACGAGGCACACACCCGGAGCAGAGGCCGCGTAAACGAACGAGGTACCGGGCTGCGCCGCGGTCCCCTGCATCCAGTGCCGCGGGTAACCCCGACGATGCCCACAGGCGGCTATCGCAATCAGCGCCTCCGCCGCCAGCCGCGGGCCCGCAGACCGGTCCACCCGCTCGAGATACCTCTCGATCGCGTGAACCGTGACCACCGGTCGACCCTTACTCCGACATTGCTGCACAGGCGCGATTATGCACAACGCCTACCAATAAGGAAGGTGGTCTCCGACCGAGGTGGGCTCGATCGCGAAACGGGCCGCCGATCCAGCAACAAATTCGCCCTCTGTGTCTGCTGCCCGCCACCGGCGACCAAGCCGCTCGGCCGCCCACCCCGTCGTGTTGCTCCCGGCAAACGGGTCAAGCACGAGGCTTCCACGCTTCGACATGAATTTCAGGAAGAACTCCGCGAATTCAATCGGAAAGCGCGATGGATTCGCTCGGAGCCCAAGACGACGGCATGCTTGGAGGTAGGCGTCTTGCGAGCCGGTATTCGATCCGGCGAGCAAGTTCGTGGGATACCCCAATTCGGCTTCCCCATCCGCACCTAAGTAGTTGTTCGGAATGCTCCCGCCGTTGTTCCGGTTGAAGCTCGTTTTGCCGATGTCCCACTCCGACGGACGGCGGCCGGAGTTGTAGCCGTTCTCGAAGAGGCGAAGCATGCTGGCCGAGTAGGGTCGCAGCACCTGACGGTTATCGGCCAGCGGCGCGTCCGTCTTACTAAGCCACCACACGACATTCACGGCATCCGTGACGCGCACGCGTTTCACGTTGACCCACTCGATCGGTCCGGGCAGCCGAGCGCGATTCAGCCAGTAAAACTCCTGCGCGAGAAGGAAGGGCGCCTCCTTGTCTCGCAAGAGTGCGAGCAGTAGCTCGTACTGATAGACGTTCTTCACCGGACGGCCTGGTTCCCACGATCCGCCCAGGTCCAGGACGAAGCTGCCGTCCTCCCGGAGGACCCGGTGCACCGCCCGGGCATAAGGAAGAAACCACTTCATGTAGTCCTCGGTTGCTTTGTTTCCGTAGGCTTTCTTCCGCGTGAGCGCGAATGGCGGGGACGTCAGGACCAGTTGGACTGTCCCAACGCGAGACTGACGGAGCACTGCTTGGCCGTCTCCGTGATACGCGCGGCCGAGCCTCGTGCGATACGCCTCAGTCAGCAATTTCCGACTCCCGCGCGAGCAGAACGGGAGATCCCGCTTCTCCGTTCTAGCCGCATTACAGCTCGTTCGATCTCGGTATGCAACGAGATTTTCGCTGTGGCGGTCGTTGACGCCGCTGGGATCTCTAAGCGGCTGAGCCTTGCGCGGGCCTGCGACCTGACTCGTCGGGTCACAAGAACTCCGGCTACGACCCTAACTCGATCTGGATGGACTCGACAGACTCCGAAAACCGCTCCGAGACGAGCAACGTGATCACGTAGGCCAGCGCAAGTCTGGCCTACGATCCGGTGACTCGAACGCGCACCTCGCGGGCATTCTCGCCAGATTTCGAGAACCGATACGACGTTTCCCCTGCCCGGCCGGAGGCGTGCTTGAGAACGAAGTCCTCTCTTGTGCGGCGCGCCACCTCCCACGGGCGTCCTGGACGTTCGTCGGCGTAAAGCTTGACGGCGTTCAGGAAGCGGGCGCGTGTCTTGCCAGCCCGGATTCGCACTCGGAGATGGACCGCTTGAGGCATCCATATCCCTCCGGCTCGTCATCCTATCGCCGGCCCGCGGCCACGTTTTCTACGACGCTCGCGCACTTATCCACATCGACCGGAGGGCCAATCCATGCGGGTCGGCCTCACCGAAAGAGGCCCGATGACATTGACATTTTGCAGACAGGTTGTTGTCAAGACCCCTCCCCGCCGAGCACGGCCACGTCCAGGTTCCGTGCGTGTAAACACCTAGATGACGGCCCCGCAAATTACAATAGACGGCGCCAAGGACGTTCATCGCCGGGGCGTCAGGCGCGGGCAGTACCTCGTCCGGCCGGCAATCCCCGGAGGAGACGTTACGCAAGCCGAGGCCGAAGCAGATCTCGAGTGCGAGAGCTCGCTCGCGATATCGCTCAGAAAATGCTCCGGGAGGGCAAAGACGAGGATGAGGACTCGGGATTCACAGAGATCCAAGGTCTACGCCTGGGAGCGGACCGTGTCCAACGATGAGCAAGGTGCCGAGATGTCCCTCGAGGAGTGCGCGGTGATGATCCGACGAGCTCTTAGCTGGTACGGTCTCAGCGGTCTTCCCCGTATAAAGGACGGCCGCGGAACCCGGCTCGCGCGCGGCAGCGATCGGGCGATCAATTTGCCGCGCTGGGCTCGACGACCGCGCTCTGTGTTACACGAGGCGGCTCACAGTGTCGTTGAGAGCTTCTCAACACAGGCCGCCCGGAGCGATTCCAATCCGCGCTCAGCCCGGCCAGCCTGGCACGGTCCGGAGTTTGTGACGGTCTACATCGACATCCTCGAGCGAACGAAGATCGGGAGAGGAGTTGTCCTTCGTAGAAGCGCGAGAACCGCTGGGGTCAACTTGGCGCGCCGGCAGACCGTCCCTCAGATGCTGGGCCTCCGAGCGGTCACGAAGTTGACAACACTCCGCGAGGAGCGAACACGGCTCCAGTCGAGACTTGATCAGGTCGCTACTGAGATCGGTAGCCTGCAAGGTGTCGCGAGACTGCGCCTGGCCATCCCGACCGACGACTTCTAGGAAGTCGAAGGCCATAGTGCTGTCTGTTGGGTTCGGGAGAGGCTGCGCTCGCCAAGATCTGCTGAGAACGCTCACCTCGAGGCATCTCTCGGCATCTCAGGGTGCTCGTAGTTAGGCGACATCCTTCCTAAGTCGAAGAGCGTGGGCCTCGGCTTCGGTGAGGCCGACTAGCTCGCCCTCATCGAATCGAATCTCGTCGGGGTAGAAGCTGAACAGCTCCTTGCGCGAATTGTCCTCGAACGTGACGGTCACGACCGGCGTCGGATCGAACAGCCCAAGCGGCTTGGGACGTGGGATCGATGAGATTTCGACTTGAACGATCCGCGGTGCCTTCGCCGTCATCGTCCGCGATATTAGGTCGTCGCGACCTCGTCGCCCAGTCCGCCGGTGACCGCCTACTCGGTTCGAGTTCGGATCCACTGTCTCAATGCCTCGGTTGGGATACGAACCGATCGCCCAAGACGTACGACGGGCAGGCCGCCCGTCGAGATGAGCTCGTAGGTTTTGGACCGGCTGATCGAGAGCCTCTCTGCAGCTTCCTCGATGCGCAGGAGCAATTTCTCGCCAGGCGAATTGCGAGCGATTGGCGGGGACTGGGTTGGGATGGTCGCATTCCGTGCTGCCGCTTCGATTGGCTGAGCAAGCGTGGGTACGTCCGCCGACAGTCGTCCGGTATCGGGGCGCAATCTGCCCTCCACTATGGCGTCTCCTCTCCATGTCTCGTGCTTTGGATCGGTTCCCCCGCTCGGATGAGGCTAACGGCACGATCTGCGCTATCGTCTTTCACGCATCAGGAGCGACCCGAAAGGGTCCGGCAACCGGCTAGGAGCAGCACGGTGCCACGGGCGTATGGCCCGGATGTGCGAGGTGAAAGCCTCGAACTGGAGCTCCGCGGGAACGGCGAGCCGCCTGTCACTGATGTGACGGCGGCTTTTGGTTTCTGTGACCTGATGCGACCTCGTGAAAGGAGGAGGCGCATCAAATGGGTCAGCAGTTTCGACTTGATTTCAGTCCGTCGACGTACTGGCCAGAGAGCTCGGGAACGCGCGCAGCAGTTGCGAAGATCAAGGGGACGGCCCGCCGTGCTGCGGTGTTGCGGAGCCTCGTGGAGGGGAGCCCCAGCCCGCCGGATGCGCTGCTCACGCCATCACTACCCGAAGAGGTCCGTGCCCAACTTGGGGCATTGCACCCGGCATTCATGGGCGGCGAGTACCTTCCTGAGTTCGAGCCGGATGAGGTGGAGATCGCACGTGTCGACCTGGCGTCTGTCACGGCCGACGTCATCGCTGTACTGGCTCGGCGCGCAGGCACCGAGATCACGTACCGGGTTGTGGACGAGTACGAGACCGACTACGTGTGCGCGCCCGAGCGCTCGCGAGAGCCCCTCACGCTCGGCGAACTGGTTGGGTTGCTGGACCAGACGGCGCAGCCCGACGCGCACCCTGCGGGCGCCGCCTACGGACTTATCGAGGGACAGTGGGAGTGGCACCTTCGCGCTGGCAATGAGGCCCCCGAACACGCAGCAAAGTTCGTGTCGGTCAGCTCTGCGTACTACCCAGCTTTGTCGGAGTACTACGCAGCTCGCGCCGATGAATGGATCTTGATGTCGAAAAGGAACCCGCTGTCGCAGCAAAGCGTTGCAGCCCTTGAGAACGCCTGGCGCCGATCGCCGGAGGAGAAGAGAAGGCTCGTCTTCGAGTTCCTTCGATCACACGGCTATCAGCGCGGCTGGTTTCGGAAATACGGAGCACGACACCACGACTTCGTGTTGTCGCTTCTCGTGAGATGTTGGTCGGAGACGTCGACTTCGCCAACGGCCTCCTCACCGTGCGCCCAGAGATCAGCAAGAGCAAGGAGCTCCGTACCGTTGACGTCCACGATGCGGTCCTAAGAGAGCTCGACCGCTACCTGCGCCAACGCGAGGTGCGCAAGTCGGAGCAGCCACTCTTTCTTACCGACGAGGGCAAGCCGTTCAGCGAAGACGGCTTCGACAAGCTCTTTCGTCGCATTAGGCGCGAATCGGGTGTCTCACGCTTCCACGCACATCTCGCTCGCCACACCTGGGCGACTCGCTTCAAGGGCGACATCCTCGAACTCAAGCGGCAAGGCGGTTGGAAAGACTGGAAGCAGGTCGAGCGTTATCGCCACGGTCAGCGACCTGCGCGCGAGAACTTGGTCAACCCGCTCGACCTCAAGCGAACGCTCATCAGCTTCAAGCGCGCTTCGGCGTAATCCGCCTTCGGTCATCCGCCCTACAGAGCGGGTCTCGGCGTATTCCGCCTTTGGCTTGCGGAATCGCCAACGAATGTGGGCAGAGAGGGAATCGAACCCCCACAGCCAGAGGCGGCTGATCTACAGTCAGCGGAGCTCACCACACTGCTCAATCTGCCCGAGGTCGCGTGGCGACTACCCAAGTTTACGGGTTTCGCTCACCCGTTCCAACACCCCGACAATCCTGCGCGTGGATGACCGCGCGCTGCGCATCGCCGTGCTGCTGGCGGCACACGTCATCTTCCTCTCGGCCGGCGCGCTGCGGATCCTTCGCGGACAGCGCGGCCATCTGCTGGTCGCGGCGGCGCCGTGGTGGATCCAGTACTACCCGCCCCTGGTTTGGCTGCCTTTCGTCGTCGCGTACATCCGTCCCTTCGCGATCGACCTCGACGTGACGCTGCGATACGCGGGGCTCGCGATCGCGATCGCCTCGGCGCTGTTCGCGGCCTGGGCGATGTGGTCGCTCGGCCGCGGCTACGGGATCCGGCTCGACGTCTTCGAAGCGCACGAGCTCAAGACGGACGGCGCCTATGGCCTCGTCCGCCACCCGATGTACCTGGGGATCCTCCTGTTCCACCTCGGCGCGTCGCTCGCGCTCGAGAGCCCGCTCCTGCTCGCGGCGACGGCGCTCATCGTCGCTCCGTACACCGCGGTGCGGATCGCGGCCGAGGAAAAGGTGCTGCACGAAGCATTCGGCGAGCGTTACGCGCGATACGCCGAACGCGTTCCCGCACTCGTACCCTTCGGGAGGTGACCCCGGCGCGCGCCGCCCTGGCGGAAGGCTGGCCTCTCCTGCTCACCAGCGTCGTCATCGGCATCCCCTATGGCGTGATCGCTCGCCAGGCGGGCCTCTCGGTGATCGAGACGAGCGCGATGAGCGTGATCGTCTTCGCGGGCGCGGCGCAGTTCGCCGCGGTCGAGCTGCTTCGCAGCGGAGCCGGGGCGCCGGTCGTCGCCCTCACGATCCTCTTGATCAACGCGCGCCATCTCCTCATGGCCGCGGCGCTGCGGCCGTTCGTCGGCGGCGCATCGCTCGTTCGCCGACTCGGACTCGCGTACATCCTCACCGATGAGGCGTTCGCGATGGGGATCGGGCACTTCCGTCGCGGCCACCGTGACCTCTCCTATTACACGGTGTTCGGCATCAGTCTCTGGTGCTGCTGGAACGCCGGGACGCTCGCCGGCGCGGTATTCGGCGCGGGCGTCACCGATCCCAGTCGCTTCGGGATCGACTTCGCGATCACCGCGTCGTTCGCGGCGATCGTCGCGATCGGCGTCCGGCACCGCGCCGACGCGATCGTCGCGCTCGCCGCGGCCCTGGTCGCGGCCGCGCTGCGGCTCGGGGGCGCATCTGCCGTAGCCGTCGTCGCGGCCGGCGCCCTCGCGCCGCTCGTGGCGTTCGCGCTCCATGACGAGGTCCGGCGATGACCTTTTGGATAGCCGTCGTGGCCGGGGCGTGCTCACCTACCTCACGCGATCCATCCCGCTTGCGATGACGCTGCGCGGCACGGCGCCCGCGGCCGCGCGCCGCTACCTCGACGCGCTGCCCATCGCGATCATCGCCGCGCTCGCCGGCGCCGGGACCGCGGTCCCCGACGGCGGGCCGACCGGCGGCGCGGAGGTCGGCGCGGTGATCGTCGCGGTGGCGATCGGCGCGTGGCGGCGCAATCTGCTGTTCGCCGTGATCGCCGGCGTCGTCACCGTCGCGGCGCTGCGCGCGCTCGGGCTCTGACTCAGAACGTCAGGACGCGCTCCGCCTCCATCACCAGCTTCACGAAGTCGGGTGGTGAGATAAACGTCCAGGTCACGCCCTCGATCGTCTGCTTTCGAGACTCCACGGGCCTCCGCGCAGCCCTTTCAGACGTAGAAGTGGACCTTGTTCGCGGCGAGTCCATCCATGAGATCAGCCATCGCTGGGATCCCGACGCCCCTGACGTTCTTGTAGACGTCGGGCTTGAGCACCTCGGCAGCGTCGCCCGCGAACGCGACCGCCACCTCCACGCCGCTCTTCACCGCGCCGTTCAAAGCGATGTGGAGCGGGACGCTCGCGCCGGTCGGATCGCTCGGGCCGGTCCTCGTCGTGATGAGCAGCTTCGCCATGTCGTCCTCCCGGGTATAAGTTTGCGCCGTGGAAGCGACGCTCATCCAGTGGATCTGCGTCAGGAAGGCGCACCGGGACACGCCACCGCTCGATCAATCCACCCCGTTCAACATCCACGAGGACGGCGGCTGGGCCTACTGCCCGGCGGGCGCGAGCGAGAACCATCTCTGGTACCGCACCGGTGGCGTCACGCGGGCAGCGCTCTCGCGCTTTCGTTGGCCGAGCGAGGACGACGTCGAGTAGTCAGCGCTTCGGCAGGCGCCGGGTCCAGAACTCCCACGCGCGATCGCGCGACATCTCGGAGAGGATCGTCGCGCTCGCCCGCTCGATCTCACCCGCGCTGAGATAGCGCACCTCGCCCAGCTGCCGCGCCTGGAGCAGGAGCATCGCGTTCCGCTCGAGGTACACCGCCGTGAACACCGCGGACCGCAGATCGCCCATCGCGACGACGCAGCCGTGTCCGCGCATGAGCGCGACACGCCGCGGACCGAGCGTCTCCGCCAGCGCATCGCCCTGAGCGGAGGTGCGGACCAGGAGGTCGCTGTCGCCGGACCGCTGGGCGATGTCGAAGACCGGCACCTCCGATCCCATCGCGCTCGCGACGTGGAAGACCGGCCGCAGCGGGACGCCGGTGACGCCGAACGGGATGACCGCCGGCGAGTGGCTGTGCACGACCGCCATCACGTCGGGCCGGTGGCGGTAGACCCCGGCGTGGATCGCGACCTCCGCGTAGGTGGGACGGTCGCTCCCGCCGACGCGAGTTCCGCTCGCGTCGAGGAGCTGCAGGTCACCGACCTCCACGAGCTCCGGACTGAGCGAGCGCGAGATGAGGAAGCGGTCCGGCTCGGTCGGGTGCCGCACGCTCACATGGCCGAACGCGTCGAGCACGCCCTCGTTGGCGAGGATGCGGTTCGCGAGCACGAGGTCGTGCAGCAGCGGTTCCGGACCGATGGGCGGCACGCCGATACCTTAAGCGCAACGATCCTGTAACGCGCCACCGCGACAGCAGTCCGCGGAGGCGAGGGGCATGCCGTCTGCACGGCTGCCGGGCAAGGCGGCTTGACCGCTCCGGAGGTTGCACACGTGGTCACGACCAGTTCGACGACATCCATGGGCGCCGCGATCGGTGGCTGGCTCGCAGCGATCGGACTCCTCGCGCTGGCGCTCCCGTTCGTGCAGACGTACGCAGTCGCGCTCGCGCCGACCGTTCCGATCCTGAGCGCGTATCTCGTCGCCATCGCCGCCGCGTACCTCGTCGGCGGCTACATGGCCGGACGCGCCGCGGGATCGCGCACGGGATGGCACGGCCTGCTCACCGGCATCCTCACGCTGGCCGTTGTCCTTGCCCTCACGCTGTTCTCAACCACGCTGAACCCCGTCGCGACGTGGATGGCGGCGGCCTTCCCCTCGGACGCCGTCCGCATCTGGGTCCCCGACTACGGCACGTACCCGCCGGGCGTCATCGCGGCCGTCGTCATCGTGCTGACCGCGTGGCTCGGCGGCCTCCTGGCTCCGACGCGCGTGCTCACGGCCGTACGCGAGACCACGGCGGTCGCCCCGACGGAGCGTCGCGTTGTGGAGCGGACGGAGCGCACAACGTATCGACGTGCCCCACAGGTGGGCGCAAAGGGCGGCGAGCCGCACGAGGACGAGTCGAAGAGGCCGCCGACGACCTGAGCCGACCCCGGGAATCGAACCCGGAACCTGCGGTTTACAAAACCGCTGCTCTGCCAGTTGAGCTAGGTCGGCGTCGATTTGCTTCATATTCTCGCTCACCCGACGAACGGCAGCGCGGGAGTTCGCTGGCCGGGCACTGCGGTTTGCTCGCCGGGTGTTCGTCATCCGACCTTGCCGTACAGCTGCGAGAAGGCGTGCGGAACGCGCGCGAGGTCGGACTTCTGCATCTTGCCGACGTAGCCCTGGGTGGTGACGAAGCTTCGGTGCCCGGCGAGCTGCTGGACGATCGGCGCGGGGACGCCGGCGCGGATCCAATTCGTGATGCCGGTATGGCGCTGGCGATACGCCGAGAACTCGACGCCGCGGTCCTTCAGCCGCGCGCGCAGTCGCGAGAACACGGCCATGAAGCCCCAGTAGCGGAACGGATCGCCGTACGCATTGAGGAAGAGCCGGCCGTCGCGCGGCGGACGGTGATCCTCGACGTACTCGGCAAGGACCGCGACGATCTGCGGCTCGAGCGGGATGGTGCGCGCGCCGGCATCGGTCTTCGTCGTGTCGCGGCGCACGACGAGCCAGCCGCCGCGGATGTCGACGTCGTCCAAGTCGAGCTGCCAGAGCTCGGCGGGCCGGAGTGCGGCCGCGATCGCGAGCATGACGATCGCCTTGTCGCGGATGCCGAGCGCGGACTCTTCGGCCGCGGCGATGATCGCGGGAATGTCAACGTCCGGGAGCGGCTCGCGGCGACCGCCGCGGCCCTTCGGGAGTGCGACCGAGGCGAGCGGATCTTGCGCGAAGATGTGGGCCTTCGTCGCCCACTGCGCGAGCTGGCGGAGCGCGATCGCGTCGTTGCGGGCCATCGTGCGGTGATCGGCGACCCTATCGAGGTAGGCGTTGACGTTCTCGGCGCTGAGCTCGGCGAGCAGATCGTGCCGCCGGGCGAAGCGTCGCAGGCTCTTCTCGTAGCCTTGCTTCGTGCGCGGCGCGAGGTCCCAACGCGAGCGCAGGAATGACTCGACCGCCTCGGCGAGCGAGATGTCCGGGCTACGTGGCATGGCTGCCTCTGAGGTTGGAAAGGTGCGGCTGCTGAGCAAGACGATCCTCCTGAGGCGGAGGGGCGGCAGGCCGTGCGCATTCTGCGCGTTCCGCGAGGAACGTCACGATGCGGTCGGCGTGGGCGTGGTAGGCGCAGGTCATCGCACGACCCGCAGGCTGGGCGCGGATCGTCGCGATGGCCGCCCGCCGAGTGCGACCGCGAGCTGCTCGAACATGGCGACGCAGCGCGGGCCGGCCCAGAAGCTCCCGCCCTCATTGACCTTGCTGAGGAAGACCTCGGTCGTCGCCGTCTCGTCTCCGCAGACGGAGCAAGGTCCGCGCTGCACGCACTGGCGCAGCACCTCGGCCTCCCGCTCGGCGCGCCACGCCGCGCGGCCCGGGCAGACCGCACTGCCGTCGGGGCGATCGCGGTCGGTATGGTCGGGCGACTTGCACCAGGTGCAACGGCGAGCGGCTTTCATGGACGGACTCCTGCGCACGTCCAAGCTGCTCGTTGCCCGTGCGCGAACGCGTACGCCGCCACGCGCGAGCTCGCGACCGGATCGGTGCGCAGGTCATCGTGATAGCCGAGCGACGGCGCGTTCAGCCACCAGCGGAACATGTGGAACTGGAAGAGCCCGATCGCGGCACCGTGGTCGCCGACGACGTCAGGGCGCAGCGAGGACTCGCAGCGCGCGACCGCAAGGAGCTCGTCGGGGTCCTGGTCGAACTCGATAGCGGCCGCACGAATGACGAGGACGATCGCCGCCGGGTCATCGCGAGGCGTGATGAGCTGTGACGATCGAGTCATGCCCAACTCGCTCGCCGGCGGCGGGTCCTCGGTGGCGCTTGCGGATCCGGCCGGGCGACTCCCGATCGGCCCTGCAGCTGCTGTGGATGTCGCGGTCGTCTCGATGCCGAGACGGCCCGGCCATGCCGCGTCCGCGCGCACCGCGGCGACGTCGAGCGCAGGCTTCTCTACGAGCGACGCCGCCGCACTGAGCGCGAGCGTGAGGCAGGAGGCGACGAAGGCGATGACGAAGACCCAGACCAGGAGCGGGAGTGGCGAGGCGCGACGTTCCCAGCGGCTGGGGTAGATCACGTGGCCACCGACGCGGACGTAGCGGCTCATCGCGCGACCTCCGCAGAGGCCTGCTCGCATAGTTCAACCGCACGGCGCAGCGGCGAGCCAAAGATGTCGAGATGCAGAGCCGAGCTGTGCTGCAGCCACGCCTGTGCGCGGTCATGCGAGATCCCGATTTCACTGGCGGCCGCGATAAGCGCCGCGGCATCGCGTGCCAACAGATGCGCGGTTTCCCGATACGTCCGTGGTCGAGAGCCGATCTTGAAGTCGCCGGTCTCGCGCACGAACGGGAAGGCGCCTTCATTGTCGTGGACTGCGATGCCGCCCATCGCTGCCCAGAGCCTGGCCTCACGAATCTCGCGTCGTCGGAAGTAGCGCCAGCCGAGGGTCGTATCGGAACTCATGCGACGCCCGCCTTCGCGTCGGCCTCAGCGCAGAGGTGGCACCAGTCGAGGTCGGCGCCGACGTGGACCGCGTGGGCGTCGCAGATATGCGCATTGCACCTGGCGCGGGACGGCTTCGGCTTGCGCGGGTAGTCGCACTGCTTGGTCGCGACGCGGCCGCACACGACGCACGGATGCACGCCGCCGCCACGTGAGCAGATGATCGCGAAGCCGTCGCTGTCGCGCATCGTGGCGCAGGGCATCAGGCACCCACCTCGTCATCGCCGAGCGCCCGCCAGAGGAACTGCGCGAGCGGACGGTTCGGGCAGGCCCGGGCGGCGTAGCGGATCGCCGAGCGGAGGGCACGGTTCTCGGCCTCGAGCTCGCGGGCGACGGTGGCGTGGGCGAGCCAGCCGGAGCACCAGCCGGCGAGCGCGGCGACGGCGAGGAGGATCCAGACCGTGAGGGTCACCTGGCGTTCCTCGAGGAACGGTGGGCCGCGGGAGGGTGGGTCGGCAAGAAATTCGGACGCGATGTAGTCGCGTGGGTCTCTGAGAGCGCAGCAACCGAATCGCGCAGGATTTCAGGCGGGGCCCACTTCGGTCGCCGCAGGTTGCACAGCTTGTGCGCGACCCTGACGTTGTCGGCCCGGTCCGGACCACTCTGACAGATGGGCAGAACGTGGTCGATCTGGAAGGACTCGAACGCGACGGCGACGTTGCAGAGCCAGCACACGCCTCGGTCTCGCTCGTAGATCTCCCATCTGCTGTATGGCATGTGCTCGACGGCCGCAACGCGCATGCGCCGCCGATTCCCTCGCTCGGCGCGGCCGCACCTCAACGAGCAGTAGCGTCGGTACCGTCCTCGGGCCTGCATCTGGAACCTCGTCCCACATCGCTCGCAGGTCCTGATCTGCGCGCGCCGCGCTACCGAGGCCCTTCGATCGAGTCGGCTCTTCTCTGCCTTCTTGCGGCATCGCTCGCTGCAGAAGCGTTGCCTGGCTCGCGGCGCAGTGATCGGTTGTGCGCACCGTTCGCAGCTCACTCGAGCTCTCTCCTGGCATGAGCGGCTGTCCCACGCGTCTCGACGGGGGTCATGCCGCACCTGCCGTGCTCTGCGCGGGCACATCCGCCTCGAGCACCACGCGCACATCGGGCGCGATCTCGTCGACGAGCACGCCGATCGACGGCCGCAGGAGGCTCTCGTACTTCACGTTCAGCCAGTCGCGCTGGAACTCGTTCGGCGCGACGATGTAGTACGTCTGGCCGCGCTGCTCGAGGCGCGTGCGCTCGAACCACGTGACGAAGTTGTGCAGGGTCATGCTCGAGCGGATCGTCATG
>WNFV01002216.1_pt1 | contig 32041 bp, 29 predicted proteins | sample 5400101 | NCBI WGS metagenome assembly WNFV01 (sample SAMN13153361, study PRJNA577476) | soil metagenome | isolation source: 115 cm soil or saprolite under grassland replicate 1 | place: USA:California | collected 2016-06-15 | reverse complement strand
GTAGTTGCCCCTGCCGCGGATGAAGCGGTCGTCCTCCTTGCGCTTGATGCTCTGTCCAAGCCAGTGGGTCACGTGCTCAGCCGCCATCTCGCGCCCCTCAGCCCGTCGCCGCAGCGGTCTGGTCCGACCGCTTCTTCTCAGCCGCCCACTGCACCGCCTTGACGATGTTCTGGTAGCCGGTGCAGCGGCAGACGTTCCCCGAAATGGCCCAGCGGACGTCCTCCTCCGTCGGGTCCGGGTTCTCCTCCAGCAGGGCCGCCGACACCAGCAGCATCGCCGGGGTGCAGAAGCCGCACTGCAGGCCGTGCTCCTGCTTGAAGCCGTCCTGCACCGGGTGGAGCTGGCCGTCCCTGGCCAGGCCCTCCACCGTGGTCACCTCGCGGCCGTCGGCCTGGACGGCGAAGAAGGTGCACGACTTGATCGGTGTCCCGTCCAGCAGGACGGTGCAGGCACCGCAGCTGGTGGTGTCGCAGCCGACGTGGGTGCCGGTCAGGCCGAGTGTCTCGCGCAGGAGGTGCACCAGCAACAGGCGAGGCTCCACCTCGGCGGAGCGCGGCTGACCGTTGACCGAGACCGTGATCTTCTGTTTCACGCTGCCCCGCCCTTCCTCTCGCGGATCGTGGAGACCGTTCCGCTCGTCGAGCCCCCCGACGTGCCGCCCCCGTGCTGACACTGCCGTGGTCAGGCGGCTTGCGCCGCCCCCGCGGCCTGGCGCAAGGCCCGCTCGGTGAACACCTGCACCACGCGGCGCTTGTAGTCGGCGCTGCCGCGCAGGTCGCTGCGCGGCTGCGCCGCCTGCGCGGCCAGCCTGGCAGCCTGCGCGATCGTCCCCTCGTCGAGCTCGGCGCCGGCGAGGGAGTCGGCCGCCTCGGTGGCCGCGATGGTGGTCGGCGCCACGGCGGTGAGGGCGATGCCGGCACGTTCGACGCGACCGTCGGCGAAGGCCAGGTGCACCGCGACGCCGACGGTGGCGAAGTCGCCGACCTTGCGCTCCAGCTTGAGGTAGGTGCCGAAGGTCCGCCCCGCCGGCGCGGGGACGCGCACCGAGGTGACGATCTCGGTGGGCTCGAGCACGCTCTCGAACGGGCCGCGGAAGAAGTCGGACAGCGGGATCGTGCGCGTGCCCGCCGACGACCGCGCCTCCACCTCGCCACCGGCCGCCAGCAGCGCCGAGCCCCAGTCGCCCTGGGGGTCGGCGTGCGCCAGCGAGCCGGCCACGGTGCCGAGGTTGCGCACGATCGGGTCGGAGATCTGGGGCGCCGTCTCGGCCAACACGCCGTAGCGCTGCCGCAGCAGCTCCGACCGCTCGCAGGCGCGGTGCCGCACCAGTGGGCCGATGTGCAGGAAGCCGTCCTGCTCGGCGAGGCCGTCGAGCCCCGCGATGCGGTTGATGTCGACCAGCACGCCCGGGGCCGCGAAGCGGAGCTTCATCAGCGGGATCAGGCTCTGACCGCCCGCTAGCAGCTTCGCCTCGTCCCCGTGCTGGTCCAGGATCGAGAGCGCCTCATCGAGAGTGACCGGTGCGGAGTACTCGAAGCTCGCCGGGTACATGGACCGCCTCCCCTCCCCCCTCTGCCGCAGACAGCATAAATCCCGCGCTCCGGCACGTCACCAGCAACCTTCGCGCGGGAGCGGTTCGGTCAGAATTACCCGCTCTACTCGATTCGTTTCAATCGAGTAAACGCGACACCTGCCGCCGGCGCCGCCGAACAGGTTGGTGAACAGGCTCGGAGGCTTCCCTCAAGCGGGGTCGAATTCCCCGTCCCGCACACCGCCGACGAAAGCTTCCCACTCAGCACGGCTGAACGTCAGCACCGGACCGGTCCGGTCCTTGGAGTGACGCACCGCGACCCGCGGGCCTTCGACGAGGGCCACCTCGACGCACCCATCGAAGCCGCTGCGCGTGCTCTTCCGCCAAACCGCCTGGGACAGGTCGGCCATCGGCTTCTCCCCTTCTCGGCGTGCGCCCACTCCCTGGCCGTCAGCCCCTGGCAACCGACGGCAGAGATGAGCACTGGGGAGTATTCTACCGTTTCAACCGAGTCTGGAGGAGCGTCGCGTAGGGGTAGATCAGGTCGCAGGCGCGCAAACGGCCAAGGGAGCCCACGGCGAGGTGGTCGAATCGCGACCTCCCGGGGAACGAATGAGGGCCCGTATTCGACGGGCCCTCATTCGTTCCCCGGGCGCAGTGCCCGACGAGTCGATTCAGCTGGTCAAATCGAACTCGCCATTACCGGCCCCGGCGACGAACGCCTGCCAGGCAGCGGCGTCGAACGTCAGCACCGGACCCGACCGGTCCTTGGAGTCGCGTAGCGCGACCCGAGCGCCTTCGATCAAAGCTACCTCGACGCAACCGTCGAGGCCGCTCTTCGTGCTCTTGCGCCATACCGGGGCCAGGTCGGCCATCACGCTCTCCTCGGTCTGTCGGAACCAGGACAGCGCGGGCCAGCGTGGCCGCGCGCTCGATTCGGTGGCGAAACCTACCCCACCATCAGGCCCACGACAAAATCGTCTCCAAAGCGATCTGTTGATGGCGCGAAATCGCTCTGCGCCGAGAATCCCGACGCCTCGAACGACCGCTCAGTACAGCTCCTTGGCGAGGACGGCGGCGGAGTCCTCCGGTGAGAGCGCCACCCCGGACAACCGCTCGAACGCCTGCCGGTAGCGGGCGACCTCTTCGAGCGCCTCGACGACGCTCTCGCGCGTGGGGTGCTCGAGGTACACCACGTCGGGATCGTCCGGATCCGGGAAGCCGAAGATGGTGAACGCGCCGTCCATGCCGGCGTGGACGCCGACCGCGAACGGCACCACTTGCAGGGTCACCGTCGGCTGTGCGGCCACCTCGACGAGACGGTCGAGCTGCTCCCGCATCACCTCACGACCGCCGACCGCTCGGTGCAGTACCGCCTCGTCGAGCAGCGTCCACAGCGCCGGGGGCTCACCCTTGGCGAGGCGCTCCCGCTGCCGCGCCATGCGGAACTCGATGCGACGGTCGACCTCGTCGGGCGTCACCTCTGGCGTCACCGCGCCGATGACCGCCCGTGCGTACGCCGCCGTCTGTAGCAGCCCGGGGATCAGCAAGGCCTGGTAGATGTGCACCGATTTCGCCGCGGCATCGAAGCTGGCATAGGAGGAGCTCGGCACGTCGCCGAACGCCTGCCACCAGCCCTTCTCGCGCGCCACCCTGGCCAGCTTGACCAGCTCGTCGCGCCGCTCGTCGCTGATGCCGTAGAGGGCCAGCATGTCCCGCACGTCGCGGGGGGTGGCGCCTACCTGGCCGGTCTCGATGCGGGAGATCTTGGAGTCGGAGCATTCCAAGGTCTGCGCCACCCGCTCGATGGTGATGCCGGCGGCCTCGCGCAGTCGGCGCAACTCCGCGCCGAGCCGCCGACGCCGCACGGTCGAGCTTCCTCGTGGGGGCACGATGGCCTCACCTCCCTGGTGTCGCGCCGCTTCATCCGGGAGGAGCAATCTGCGATGCGCAACCTATCTCTTGCCAGACTCTTTATGCAACTTGCATAGACGACTGGCTTGTCCCATACTGCCGATGATAGAGACCATCATCCCTACCGGGTGGCTGCCGTGGAACACCTCGGGGAGGCGAGCGAGATGATCCCCGCAAGCTCCATCAGCCATACCCCATGGGTCGGGATCGCCGCTCTGGTCGCGATGTTCCTGATCCCCTTCATTCCCGCTCGGTTCTTCGAGGGTCCCAGGACTGTCAAGCACTGGCCCCGCCGGCACGTCTGCGGCGACTGCGGCGCGGCCTGGCACGAGGGCCACGTGTGCGCCGGAGAGGCGACCCAGGCGCCTCCACTGCTGCGGGGAGAGCTTCCGCCGCTGCGCGCGGAGCTGCGACGCATCGAGGAACCCGCCACCCGCGAGCTTGCCGAGGACGAACGTGACCTCGTCCTCTGGGCTGGCGAGGAGTGACGGGTCCATGGCGTCGGTGAAGCCGCACGAGCGCATCGTCGACACCGCTATGCGGCTCTTCGACCAGGAGGGCATCGCGGGCGTCAGCGTCGGCCGCATCACCTCCCAAGCCGGCGTGGCGCAGATGACGCTGTACCGGCACTTCGGCAGCAAGGACGAGCTGGTGGCCGCGGCGCTCGAGCGCTGGAGCACTCGCTGGCTGCACTGGCTGGAGAGCGGCATCGACAGGTTCGACGACGCCGAGGCCCGCTTCGCGGCCCTATGGGACGCGCTGGCCGAGTGGTTCGCCAGCGAGGGCTACCGCGGTTCCTTCGTCGCCAACGCCGCTGCCGAGCTCCGCAGCCAGCCCAGCCATCCGGCGCACCAGGTGATCGCCACCCATCGGGTGGCGTTGCGGCAGCTCCTCGAGAACCTCGCCAAGCTGGCCGGCGCGGACCACCCCGAAGAGCTGGCGACCCAGCTCCACCTGCTGTTCGAGGGCGCCGCCGCGCTCTCCCTGGTCGACAACCGGCTGGAAGTCACCCACGCGGCCCGCAGCTTGGCGGATGCCGCCCTTTCGGCAGGCTCCGCATAGCGCTCGGCCACCCCATACCGAGCTTCTGGGGCGGACAGCCCGATGCGCCGTCTGCATTTCGGCCGAGGGAAGAATGGGACTGTTCGGCATAGGATGCGGCAGTTCGTTACGCCGCAGTGAGTTCGAGGATGTCGACATGCCTTACCAGGACGCCCGTTCCATGCTCAAGGTCCGTCTCTATCCGGAGAGCATGCTGCAGGGACATGTCGACGAGGCGCCGGTGGTCGCCCGTCACCTCGCGCCGGGGCTGCTGGCGGTGGTGGCCAGGGACCTTCCCGAGACCGTCGAGGCGGTGCCGCGGGAACAGGCGGCGGTCTGGGGGATCCACGACGACGAGCTGTTCCGGATGGGCTACGCCAACGTCGCCGACCAGGACCAGCCGCAGGTGCAGACGCGCCGGCTCGACCCCGGCTTCGAGCTCACCACGCTGTCGGGCGAGAGCTTCTTCACCACCACCAACGCGCTCTGGCCCGACCGCTACCTCCAGGTGTTCTCCGCAACCGGCGCGCTGGTCGGCGTCCCGCACCGGCACTCGGTGCTGGTCCACCCCATCCGCGACTTCAGCGCGCTGTACGCGATCAACCTCATGCTCGTCTCGCTCGACAGGATGTACCGCCAGGGCCCTGGCTCGCTCAGCCCCATGCTGTACTGGTGGCGCCCTGGCAGCTTCACGCTGCTCCCCGGCGACGTCGTCGATGGGCAGGTGCGCTTCTCACCGCCGAGCGAGTTCGTGCAGGTCCTGAACCGGCTCGCCAATCGGCCGCCCGGCCCTGGACCGGCCCAGCCGAGGCCGGCCGGACCGCCACCGGGCTACAGGGGCACCCGGCCGGCAGCGATGCCGGGCCCTCCGAGGCGCCAGCCGGGCGAAGCCACCTACGGCAGGTTCTGACCGGTACCCTCGCGCCGGCCGGGGTCAGGCGGAAGGCGCCGATGCGGGAGTCGGAGCTCTCCCGGCTGGGCCTGCCAGTCGAGACCTCGGCGTAGCCGGCGCCACTTCGTGGCGGGAGCCTGGCCACCTGAAGGAGGCACCGGCGCATTAGCCTCGATTGCCGGTGCGGCAATTGAGTTGAGATGCCGATCGGGGCGGGAGTCGAGGATGGAGCCCTCACCTGCCCTGTCCGCGGTTTCGTCCGCTGACCTGCGAGGATCTTCCGCCAGTGATTACGATGGCATGCGATCGCCTGCTGCGCCTCACGGCGTCGGTCGGACCGTACCAGGTGCTCGCGCCGCGCGGAGTTGCGTGAACCCCTTGCGGTACGACGAGGAGGGACTCGGCCGGCGGACCGTGGCATCCGAAACCGCTTGTCGGACTGCCCCGGCCCCGTTCACGTAGACCAGTTGAGGCGGCAGACGCTACGGGCGACGACATCGCTGGTCACGAGGCGTTTCAACTCCTTCGCCGCCGCCGGACGATTGGGCCAGGGTGGGCTCCCGAGCCGGGTTGCGGGGCGCTTTCCAGCAGGCCGTCGACGATCTCGCCGAACTTGGCGACCGCGATCGACAGGTGGCCCTCCGCGGGCAGGAGCATGGCCTTTGCGCCGGGCAGGTGCGCCGCGAGCCACTCGCCGTGGGCGGACGGCACCATCCGGTCCTCGCCACCCTGCCAGACGGTCACAGGCACGCGGATGCCGTCGAGCTCGAACCCCCAGGGCCGCACGAACGCGAGGTCGTCGTCGAACCAGCCCCAGATGCCGTTGGCCACCGCCCTGCGGAACGACGTGGCGAGGTACTCGGCGAAGTCACCGGTCAGGGCCGCACGGTCGACCTCGGAGACGAGGCCACCGAGGGCCTCGGCGACCTGTTCGCCGGTGACGACGCCGAACGCCGACGCCTCGTGCTCCAGGTAGGCCTGCAGCTCGGCCGGCCCGGCCAGCGCGGCACCGAACTCCCTGTGGTTCTCCTCGGCCATGCCCTCGAGGAAGTCGAGCCCGACGCCGAACGGCGCCGCACCGGCGATGGTGGCGCACGAGAGCACCCGGTCGGGCAGGAGGGCGGCGCAGGCGAGCGCGTGTGGGCCGCCGCCGGAGGCGCCGGCGACGTAGCAGCGGGTGGCGCCGAGGTGGTCGAGGAGCGCGGCGGTGTCGGCGGCGCAGTCGGCCACCACGCGGTCGGGCTGCCGCGACGAGTCCGCGTATCCGGGTCGCGAGTAGGACACCAGCCGCAGGCCTCGCGCCGCCACGGCGTCGGCGAAGGGCTGGTACTGCAGGCCTCCTGAGGGGGTGCCGTTGTGGAAGACCAGCGGCGTGCCAGCCTCGGGACCCGACACGCTCACGTCGAGCGAACGCCCGTCGACAAGCCGCAGTGCGAAGGTGGAGACGTCCATGGCGTCGCAGTCTGACCCGTCTTCCGCGGGCCGTCCACCGAGAGGGCCGACCTGTGGACGGCCGGTTGCACAGGGCCTCGCCGGCGGCGGCCGCCCGCTACGACGGCAGCGCCGTCACCAGGGTCGACCAGGTCAGCGGGATCGCTCCGTAGCCCTCCCCGGTCTCCGGGTGCCAGTACTCGGCGAAGCCGGAGGCCAGCGCGGCGCGGCGGGACATCTCGCCGATCACGGCGACCAGGTCGTCGCGACCCCAGCGGGCGGCGGCGAGCGCGACCAGGTAGTTGAGCTGCATCCAGGCGGAGCCGCGCCAGTAGAGCCGCGGCCGGTACAGCGGGTGCTCGCGGGCCACGTAGGCAAGGCCGAACTCGGCACCGAACCGGGCGGGGTCGGTGAGCTGGCCGAGCGCGCGCTCCGCCTTGGCGCTGTCCGGCGTGACCAGCGCGCCGAGCACCCCGTCGAGGGTGGGCACGTGCACGCTGGCGCCGCCGCCGACGAACGGCTCGTCCGACCAGAGCCCCTCGCGCTCGTTCCAGAGCCGCGCGTCCAGCGCGGCGGCCAGCTCGTCGGCCCGCTCCCGCCACCCCTGGTCCTCGGTGAGCGCCGCCAGCTCGCCGGCGGCGTGGGCGGCGAGCGCGTTGAAGGCGGCCGGCGCGACCTCGAACGCCCGGCTCGCCACGGCCGAGCCGGCCTGGTCGAACCGTGCGGCGTCGACCAGGCCGAGCTCGAAGGCATCCCACGCCTCGCGCGTCCACTGCCGCCTCGTCCAGTCCTCCCCGGTCCAGGAATCCCAGCGCGGCGCCGCGTCCGCACCCGACTCCCAGGTGTGGACGATCACGATCAGCTGGTCGCGGCGGCGGATCGACCACAGGTAGTGCAGTCCCCGGTCGATGCGGGCCAGGGCCGCGTCGCCGACGTCGAAGCCGCGGTCGCTGAGCACCCTGGCCGCGTGCGCGTAGACCGGCGGCTGGGTGAAGGACGAGGCGTCGGCGAGCGGGCCGCGCCGGATGGTCTCCCCCGCGTAGCGCATGTGCGGCAGGAGCCCGTCGGCGAGCTGCCCCGACAGCGCGGTCCGCAGCTCGCTGACCGCGCGCCCGTCGTCGAGGTGCGCCCTGACGATCGCGGTGAAGCACGAGTCCCAGAGCCACTGGTGCGGGTAGGTCCCTCGATGCGGGTAGCTGTAGCCCCGCTCCTCGTCCCAGTGGCGGTCGAGGATCTCCTCTGCGCGGCGGCGCAACCTGGCGTCGGTGATCACGGCCTCCTGTGGTCGCGGTCGCGTCGTGGGCGCGCCGTGTCGTAGCGGGTGGTCGGGAACGGTCGGGCCAATCCTCCCGCGAGGCGCGGATCCCCGCAGGCCGCCTTCGACACCCCGCCGGCGAGCCGACGTACGCTGCCATGAGGGACGGTGGGCCTCGCAGCCCGCCGGTCCTGGTCCGGTTCCTCCGGCCCCGACGACGAGGAGCGGCAGATGGCACTGCGGTTCGGACTGCTCGGCACCGGCCACTGGGCGCAGGAGGCGCACGGCGCGGCCCTCGCCGCCCACGACCAGGCGGAGCTGACCGGCGTGTGGGGCCGCAACCCGTCGAAGGCCGCCGCGGTGGCGGAGCGCTTCGGCGTGCGCGCCTTCCACGACCTCGACGCGCTGCTCGAAGCCGTCGACGCGGTGGCGATCGCCGTGCCGCCGGACGTGCAGGCCGAGCTCGCCGTCCGCGCCGCGACCGCCGGCCGTCACCTGCTGCTCGACAAGCCGCTCGCGCTCTCGACCGACGCGGCGCGGCGGGTGGTGGAGGCGGTCGCGGCGAACGGCGTCGCCTCGCTGCTCTTCTTCACCTCCCGCTACCACCCGGAGGTGGCCGCCTGGCTCGACCAGGTCCGCGAGGCCGGCGACTGGCACGGCGCCTACGCGGCCTGGCTCGGGTCGATCTACCACCCGGGCAGCCCATACGCCGAGTCGCCCTGGCGACGCAGCAAGGGGGCGCTGTGGGACGTCGGCCCGCACGCGCTTGCCCTGGCCCTTCCCACCCTCGGGCCGGTCGAGCGCGTCACCGCCGGCGGCGGCCTCGGCGACACGGTCCACCTGGTGCTCGGCCATCGCGGCGGGGCGTCGTCCACGCTGTCGTTGAGCCTCAGCGTGCCGACCGCGGCCGCGACCACGACCTTCGACCTCTACGGGCCGCGCGGCCACGCGCTGCTGCCGCCGTTCCAGGGCACCCCGGTCGAGGCGTTCGGCGAGGCGGTGCGCCAGCTCACCGCGGCCGTGGCGGCCGGGACGACGGCGCACCCCTGCGACGTCCGCTTCGGCGCCGAGGTGGTGGCCGTGCTCGACGCCGCCCAGCGGTTCCTCGCCATCCCAGCCGACGACCGCACCGCCCGGGTCACCACCTGACCGAGCACGCTCGGCCGACAGGTCCCGGCGCAGGAACGCGGGTCGGTGCCGTGCGACGGGGCGGCGGGCCCGCAATCCGGTCCCGCCGCCCGATCAGCCACTCAGTCGAGGCGCCTCAGAAGCAGGCGCACGAGGCGTCACCAGCCCCGAAGTCGGTGGCATACCCGCCCGAGTAGTCGGCCGTCCCTCCAGAGTCGTACGTACCGGTGTAGTCGCCGCCGTAGCCGCTGTCCGCACCGAAATCGGTGGACCCGGCGCTGCTCGCCGGCGCGCCACCGCTGACGCCGCCAGAGGCATCCGCCGAGGTGCCGTTGCTGACACCGCTCGAGCCCGAATAGTCCGCGGTGCCGCCGCTCACGGCGGTTCCAGTGTTGCTGCCGGAGTAGTCGGCGGTGCCGCCGCTGTCGAACGCGCCGGTGTAGTCGGTGCCGGCCATCTCGCTTGCCAGGGCGCCGGTGGCGGAAGCGTCCCCCGTCGACCCGTTGGTGCCGGAGTTGGCAACCTCGGGAGCGCCGCTGGATGGCGTCGTCGGGGTCTGCCCGTCACCGGCCGGCGGGGTGGACGGGGCCTGCCCGTTGCCGCTGGAGCCCGGGTCGGTCGGCTGGTTGCCGTCAGGCACGAGCACGGTCGGCGCCTGCTGCTCGGGCTGCTGGTTCTGCTCGCCCGGCTGCTCCTGCGACTGGTTCTGGCTGGCCGGCTGCTGCTGGTCCTGCTGGCCAGGCTGCTGGCTCTGGTTCTCCTGCTGGCTCTGGTCCTGCTGGCTCTGCTGGTCCTGGGGCTGCTGTTGCTGCTGTTGCTCCTGCTGTTGTTGCTGCTGCTCCTGCTGCTGCTTCTGGAGCTGCTCCAGCTCCTGCAGGCGCCGCTGCTCGGCCTGCTGCGCCTGCTCGTGCCGCTGGCGCATGCTCTCGGCCCAGCCGTCGAGGGCCTTCTGGAACTCCTCCTGGGTCGGTGTCCCCGGCTTCTTCAGCACGCCGATGCCCTGCAGGAACTCGGTGAAGGTGCTGTAGCTCTTGTCCAGGGTGATGGTGCCCTTCATGGTGACCGAGGGCACCCGCTCGCCCCACGGGCCCTGCTCGGCGCCCTGCGGGTTCGGCAGGTTGATCGACCCCTTGGTCTCGAAGTTGCCCTTGTCGTCGACCGTGGCCGGGTCCAGCGACACGGACGAGCCGTTGCCCGAGGCGAGCTTGGTGCCGTTCTCCGTGGTGACGGTGACCTGACCGTCCTTGAGCTCCACGTTGGCGCCGACGCTGAACGAGCGGCCGTCCGGTCCCTTCATCTCCAACTTGCCGCCGGCCGTGCCGCTGAGCTGGCCGTCCGGCGAGACGTTGAAGCTGCCCTTGGCCGTGACCGAGGTGTCCTTGCCGAGCGAGACGGTGATCTCCCCGTTGACGTTGAACCCGTCGGGACGGGGCTTGACCGTGCCGACGCTCGGGGCGCCGGGCAGGCCGAGGAAGCCACCGCCGCCGGCGGCGACCCCGCCCTGGTCGTTGACCCCGCCCTGCAGGCTGAGCCCGTACCCGCGCCCGAGCGGGATGTCGACCTTGCCGCCGGCGAACGGGCTCGTCGAGCGGTTCTCGAAGAACGCCTCGCCGCGGCCCTTGAGCTCGGTGACGATCGCGTCGCGCACCAGCGGGTTGCGCTCGGTGGCGAGCAGCCTGCCCAACTGGTCGTTTGGCAGCAGCCTGACCTCCGGCGGCAGCCGCGAGCCCTGCTGCTGCTGCGCCGGGGCCTGCTGCGCCCCGGCGGGCGCGGTGATCGCCACCGCCCAGACGACGGCGGCGCCCAGCACCACCGTGGGAACCGCTCTGAGCAGCCAGGCCCCCCGCAGTCCCGCGCCCTTCCATTCCCTAGTCGATTGCACGCACAAGCCCTCCCTCCGAGCTGTGCCTGGGGCACACGCAGTGCCCCGACGAGCCGGCAGGTCGGCATACGGGTCGCGCAGCCTGTGCCTGCGGCGGTGGTGGTGACGTGAGTGGGTGACCGGAACCCGTCGGGCCAGGCAGGGAAGGACTCGTGCTTGGACACCTTCAGGGAGTAAGACAGTTACACCAAGCACGCATATATAGTCAAATCATGCCAAACTACTTCATTCCACGAAGCATCCGCGCCGGTACCACACGAAGACGGGCCGTCCCGATCGGGACGGCCCGTCGCGGCAGAGCGCCGGCGGCTAGGAGATCCCCTCCGCCAGGGTGTTCCAGAACATCAGCTCGTAGGCCTGTACCAGGCGCGCGTGGCGGCGCGCGGACTCAGGCGGCTCGCCCGCCTGCAGGCTGGCCTCGGCGACCGCGAGGGCCTGCTGCTCGACCTCGGGGACCGGGGTGGCGAAGAAGTCGAAGAACCCGCAGGCCTGGTCGTCGAGGCCGTAGTGGCGGCGCAGCCCCTCGGCGACGGCCGCGCAGTACGAGCCCCAGGCGGCGAAGTTGGCGACCAGCGCCAGGGCCACGTCCCCCTTGGAGCCGTTCAGCGCCAGCCAGGCGACGTAAGCCGCGTAGGCCTGGCAGCCGGCCCGCGGCTCGTAGGCCTGCAGCGCCTTCTCGTCCCATCCGAGCGCGGCCGCGTAGGTGAGCAGCAGCGGCAGGGCCAGGTTCTCGCCCTGCGCCAGCCCGGTGAAGAAGTCGCCCGCGGGCGGCTCGGGAAAGCGCGCGGCGAGCAGCAGGAAGCTGCGACGGTCGCTGGCGATGATGCGGTACTCCTCCCCGGCGATGGCTGCGAGGCGCTCGCGAGGCAGCCGTCCCTCGGCGACCAGCGCTACCAGCCGGTTGGCTCCCTCCGCCGGTGCCAGCTCGCGCCGGACCATCTCCAGCGCGTCGGGCGAGGCGCTCGACATGGTGCTCCCTTCGTCGTGTGGCGGTGGCGACGGTGGCGTCAGCCGCCCGCCTCTGGTGCCGCGGGCGCGGCCGGAGCCGCCGGCGCCTGCCGCAGCGGCTGCGCGAAGCCGAGCAGCGCCTTGGCGTTGGGCAGGCGCTGCACCGCGGCGACCAGGACGACGTACAGCACGCCGGCGAGCAGCCATGCCTCGACTGGCACCAGCCCGAGGGAGGGCGCCGAGGTCTGGCCGGGGAACAGGATCAGGCCCCAGGCGCCGAACAGCACCGCGGCCAGCACCGCGACGATCCCCGGCCAGTTGCCGGCCGCGGCCGCGCGCCACTCGGGGATGCGCTCGACCGAGCGGTCGAGCCCGAACATCCGCGGCAGCAGGAACTGGTCGACGCACATCACCACGGTGGCGCACGGCAGGGCGATCGCCGACCAGCCGGCCACCTTGAAGAAGCCGTTCTGGATGTGCGGGAACCACCAGGTGACCAGCGCGGCGACCGCGGCCATGACCAGGCAGGTGTACCAGCGCTTCCAGCCTCGTACCTGGCCGACGATGTTCTGGCCGCCGTTGGTCATCTCGTAGTAGTTGCCGTCGTTGATGGCGACCTGCAGCACCGTGGCCACCACCGCGCCGAGCCACAGCGCGCTGAACAGCGAGTACTCGACCGTGTACTTGAACGCCGGGCCGAAGTCGAAGGGGCCGGCGCCGGAGAGCTCGGCCATCATCCAGCCGCCGATGACGAACAGGACCAGCCCGATAGCCAGCGCGACCACGTAGGGGAGCAGCGGCCACAGGAAGCGCGGCCTGCCGTAGCGCCAGGTGTCCGGCTCGTTGCCCCACATCACCGAGCCGATCGCCAGGCTGATGCCCGAGAGGATCGGCAGCGGGCCCAGGTCGCCGACCGCCGGGGTCGCCGAGAGCCGATCGCTGGGGATGTTCGCGAACCCCTTGATGACCAGGTAGAGCATCCACAGGATCATCAGGGGCGCGACCAGGTAGCGCGCGAACGCGGTGATGCCCGTGAAGCCGAAGAGGTTGTTGAACACCCCGACGATCGCGAGGATCACGCCGATCAGCACCACGTGGCCCCAGGAGAACAACCCGTCGTACATGGTGGCCAGCAGGTTGAAGGCGAACGCGATCCAGCCGGCAGCGACGCCGATCAGCAGCAGCGACACGATCGCGGACCCGACCAGGCCGAACACCGACCTGGTCAGCAGCGAGTGGGTCTGGCCGGTCCTCGAGCCCAGGTACGCCGCCGGCAGCGCGTAGCACAGGTAGAAGAAGGCGCCGAGGGCACCGGCGAGCACCGCCTTGGCCAGCGTGTAGCCCGCGTCGTGGTACTGGAATCCGAGGAACAGGTAGGTAAATCCCGCCGCCAGGGTTACCCACAGCGCCAGAAAGTGGTAGAGCGAACGACGCTCGCTCAGCGGCACGATTCCGGTGCTGCTGGTCGAATAATCGTGGAGCAGTTCCTTCTCGAGCTCCTCGCGGGCGAACTCGCTGCGGGAGCCGGCTGGGGATTCGCGCATGTCCCAGGCCTTTCAGGGTTATTCGCGGCGTCTAGGAATCTTGATCGCTCTGACAACTATGACGTGCCCACGTCAATTCACCCCCTTGAATACGGGAGGCTCCTTGGTCGCGACTTACGTGTCAAGGGCATGGCGGACACTCCGGTCCCGCGGCTACGCAGTACGCGAGGGTTGCCAGCGACGCGAACGAAACACCAGAATGCATTGCTGATGCGCTAGCTCGGAGGACCCATTCCCATGGCTGACGTCGCGACCGTAGGCAGGCGGTCGGGTCCGCCGCGACACCAGCGGCAGGCGCCATCGACGCTGTGGCGCAACTACATCGCAGTCGGCGCCGTCCTCGCGCTCGCGTACCTGGTGATCCCCGCGCCGCACCTCCCGCTGCAGGTGCTGGTCTTCAAGGTCCTCCTCTACGGCAGCGTGAGCGCGTCCGCGGTGGTGTTCATGGTGTTCGGCGTGCGCCGCCACCGCCCCGCCAACACGGCACCCTGGCGGGCGCTGATCGCCGCCCAGGTCATCTACCTGGCGGCGGACCTGACCTTCTACACGCTGCACTTCCTGGTCGGCTCGGACGCCTACCCGTCGGCGGCCGACGCCCTCTACCTCGGCCACTACCCGTTCGTGATCATCGGCGTCCTGCTGCTGGTGCGCAGCCGGACCAGGGGCAGCGACTTCGGCAGCCTGCTCGACGCGGCGATCATCGCCACCGGCTTCGGCGTGCTGTCGCTGGTGTTCCTGATCGAGCCGAACGTCGATACCGAGGGGATGCCCCTGCTCGCGCGGCTGGTCTCGGCCGCCTATCCGGTGATGGACGTGCTGGTCCTGGCTGCGGCCGCCCGCCTGGTAGTCGGCGCCGGCCCACGCCAGACGGCGTTCTACCTGTTCACGGCGAGCCTGGTGGTGCTGCTGGCCACCGACACCGCCTACGCCTACGCCCAGACCAACGGCCTCTACCAGATCAACAGCCTCTCCGGGAAGCTGCTCGACGCCGGCTGGCTCACCTTCTACCTGCTGCTCGGCGCCTCCGCCCTGCACCCGTCGATGCGCACCATGGTGGAGCGCGACCTGCGCACGCGTTCCCGCATCGGCTCCGGCCGCCTGCTGTTCCTGGCCGGCGCGGTGCTGCTCGCGCCGATGGCGGTCGTTCTGGAGAACCTCCGCGGGGAGCACGGCGACACGGCCTTGATCGCGGTCATCTGCGGCATCCTGTTCGCGGGGGTGGTCTACCGCATGTCCGGCCTGGTCCGCGAGGTAGAGAGCAGCTCCGCCCAGCTCCGCGAGCGCAGCGGCATGCTGCAGTCGACCCTGGGCGAGCTGGAGAAGGCAGAGGCCGACCGCACGCACCTGCTCGACAAGACCATGCGCGGAGCGGAGCAGGAGCGCACCCGGCTCGCCGCCGAGCTGCACGACGGGCCCATCCAGCGGCTGACCGCGCTCGGCTACCAACTCGAGCAGGCGGCCCTCACCCTCAGGCGCGGCGACGAGCAGCGCGCCAAGCTACTGCTCGGCACCGCCCAGCGGGGCCTGCGCGGCGAGGTCGACGAGCTGCGCGGGCTGATGACCACGCTGCGGCCGCCGGTGCTCGACGAGCGCGGGCTGGCGCTCGCCCTCACCGACGAGCTCGACACCTTCGAGCGGGACACCGGCATCGTCTGCACGCTGCAGTCCCACCACGACGCCCGGCTCGAGCCAGAGGTCGAGACGGTGCTGTACCGGGTGGTCCAGGAGGCGCTCGCCAACGTGGCCAAGCACGCCAACGCCCACCACGTCTGGATCTACCTGCGCACCGAAGACGACCAGGTCGACATGCACGTGCGCGACGACGGCGACGGCTTCGACGCCGGCAGGGTCGGCGGCATGGTGGACAACGGCCACTTCGGCCTGGCCGGCATGCGCCACCGGGTCGAGATGGCGGCGGGCAGCTACCACCTGCTGTCCGCCCCCGGCAGGGGGACCTCCATATTCGTGCAGGTTCCACGGCGACGGGTGTCGGCATGAACGGCGTCAACGGCGACCCCGAGCCGCTGGCCGAGTCGGTGCGCGTCCTGGTCGTCGACGACGTCCCCGAGGTCAGGAACAGCCTCGCGCAGCTCCTCGACGAGCTCGGCCTCGAGGTCGTCGGCGTGGCCGCCGACGGCATCGAGGCGCTCGAGCTGGTCGTCGCGACCATGCCCCAGGTCGTGCTCATGGACCTGCGCATGCCGCGCATGGACGGGGTCGAGGCGACCCGCCAGATCGTCGCCGAGCATCCCGACGTCGCCGTGCTGATGCTGTCGGCCTACGGCGACGAGTCGCTGGTGATCGACGCGCTGATGGCCGGCGCCCGCGGCTACCTGCTCAAGCCCGCCCCGGCCTCGGAGCTGGTCGAGGCCATCGGCGGGGTCGCCGGCGGCCAGGCCCGCCTCGCGGGCCAGGTCACCCGGCCGCTGCTCGACCGGCTGGTGGAGGCGCTCAACCGCGAGCACAAGACCAGGCAGGCCGCCGAGGAGGCCCGGCGCACCAGCGAGCAGCTGCTGCGGCACCAGCAGCAGTTCGCCACCGTGGCGGCGCACGAGCTGCGCACGCCGGTAACCGCCCTGCTGCTCTCGCTCGGGACCCTGCAGCGGCTCTGCTCGCAGGACCGCATGACCGTGCAGGAGCTCGACATGCTGAACGTCTGCATCCGCCGGACTCGCCGGCTCGCCCGCCTGGTCGAGGACCTGGTCCTGGTTGCGGAGGACGCCAGCGGCGGCATCGCGGTCAGCCCCACCACGATCGACGTTGGGCAGGCCATCAGCGGCGTGGTCGCCGACCTCGACCACCTCGGCGCCGACCGGGTGCGCGTCAAGGCCGAGCCGGGCCTGCGCGCTTGGGCGGACAGCGACCGGCTGATGCAGGTGCTCACCAACCTGGTGCGCAACGCCCTGCAGTACTCGCGGCCCCACGCCCCGATCGAGGTGGTTGCGGCCGCCGCCGACGAGGTGGTGCAGATCTCCGTCTCCGACCACGGCCCCGGCATTCCTCCCGACCGGCTCCCCGAGCTGTTCGACCGCTTCGGCGAGCGCAACGCCGGCCAGGCCGGCCTCGGGGTCGGCCTGTGGATCGTCCGCGAGCTACTCACCGCGATGCACGGCAACGTCTGGGTGGAGAACAACGACCAGGGCGGCACGACCTTCTGGGTCACCGTGCCGGCCGCGCACGGCTCCGACCAACGCCAAGCCCGGGCGAACTGAGCGCGCCGTCGCCACCGTGCGCCGCTTCCTGGAGGGGCCGGTCAACTTCCTCGACACCGCCGCCGGCTACGGCGACGGGGAGAGCGAGCGCTGCACCAGAGCGGGAGGACGAGCATGAGCGAGCAGCCGGGCCTTGCCGAGGTCCAGGAGAGCGGGGCGCGGGACGGCCTCCTGCGCTTCCCCGAGGGGTTCGCCTGGGGGGCCGCGACGGCGAGCTATCAGATCGAGGGCGCGGTGGCCGAGGACGGCCGCGGCCCGTCGATCTGGGACACCTTCTCGCACACCCCCGGCGCCGTGGTCGACGGCCACACCGGCGACGTCGCCGACGACCACTACCACCGCTACCGGCAGGACGTCGGCATGCTCGCGGAGCTGGGGGCCAGCCACTACCGCTTCTCGATCGCCTGGCCACGGCTGCAGCCGGAGGGCCGCGGCAGGCTCAACCCGGCCGGCGTCGACTTCTACAGCCGACTGGTCGACGCGCTGCTCGAGCAGGGGATCGAGCCGTGGGTGACGCTGTACCACTGGGACCTGCCGCAGGCGCTCGAGGACGCGGGCGGCTGGCCGCAGCGGGACACCGCGCCGCGCTTCGCCGACTACGCCGCCGCCGTCCACGAGCGGCTCTCGGACCGGATCCGCCACTGGACGACGCTCAACGAGCCGTGGTGTTCGGCGCTGCTCGGCTACGCGGCGGGCGTGCACGCGCCTGGCCGCACCGAGCCGGCGGCGGCGCTGCGCGCCGTCCACCACCTGCTGCTCGGCCACGGGCTCGCGCTGCAGGCGCTGCGCGCCCAGGACGCGAGCAGCACCCTCGGCATCACCCTGAACCTGTTCCCGGTCGATGCGGCCGGCGACAGCGCCGCCGACGCGGACGCCGCCCGGCGCATCGACGGGCTGGCCAACCGGCTGTTCCTCGACCCGGTGCTGCGCGGGCGCTACCCGGCCGACGTGGTGGAGGACACCCGCGGCGTGAGCGACTGGGCGCACCTCCACGACGGCGACGAGGCGACCATCGGCACGCCGCTCGACGTGCTCGGCGTCAACTACTACTTCCGCCACGTGGTGCGGGCGGGGAGCGCCACCACGGCCGCCGGGCCGTCGCCGTGGGTGGGCACGAGTGGCGTCGAGTTCGTCTCCCGCGGGCTGGAGCGGACCGAGATGGGCTGGGAGGTGGACCCGAAGGGCATCTACGACGTGCTGCTCCGCGTCCACCGGGACTACGGCCCGCTGCCGCTCTACGTGACCGAGAACGGCGCGGCCTTCGCGGACGCGCCCGGCCCCGACGGAGCCGTGTCCGACCCCGCCCGGGTCCGCTTCCTCGACGGCCACTTCCGCGCGGCGCATCGGGCCATCGCCGAGGGCGTCGACCTGCGCGGCTACTTCGTCTGGTCGCTGCTGGACAACTTCGAGTGGGCGCTCGGGTACACCAAGCGCTTCGGCCTGTACTACGTCGACTACCAGACGCAGCGGCGCATCCCCAAGGACAGCGCGCGCTGGTTCGCCGGGGTCACCCGCCGCAACGGGCTCCCCGAGGACGGCCAGAACGGCGTCACAGCGCCGGCGAGACCAGGATCTTGATCTGCTCCTGCCCGTCGGGGCCGGCGAGGCGGTCGAGGCCGCGCGGCACGGTGTCCTCCAGGGGGATCCGGTCGGTGACCAGCTCACCGGCGCGCAGCTCACCGGAGACGAGCAGCCGGACCGCGCGCGGGAAGTCCGACCCGACCAGGTGACTCATCGTGCCCATCAGGGAGATCTCCCGCAGGGCGAGCTGGGCCAGGTCGACGCTGCCTGGCGTCGCCGGAAACCCGACGACGACGATGCGGCCGCCCGGCGAGACGAGCGGCATGGCCAGGCCGACGGCCTCGGGCGCCCCGGTGCAGTCGATCACCGCCGGCACGTCCCAGCTCCCTGCGAGGCCGCGCAGCTCGTCGCTGCGCAACGTGCGGAACCCGAGCCGCGCCGCCGTGCCGAGGCGCCAGGCCGAGGTGTCGCCGAGCACCACCTCGGCGCCGTGCTCGATGCGGCTGACCTCCGCCACCGCGAGCCCGATCGTGCCGGCCCCGAGGACCAGCAGCTCCTGGCCGGGCCGGAGCGCGGCCCGGCCGACGGAACGCACCGCGACCGACACGGGCTCGGCGAGCGCCAGCACGTCGAGCCGCACCTCGGCCACCGGGGCCACCGCCATCGAGGCCGGCACGGTCAGTGCCTCGGCCAGCCCGCCAGGGGCGGAGAAGCCGATGTGGCCGAGGGTCCGGCAGAGGTTGGGGAGGCCGGCGCGGCACGCGTCGCAGGACCTGCAGGGGATCAGCCCGTCGAGCGCCACCGGCTGGCCGGGCTCGAGCCCGCGTACGCCGCGGCCGACCGCGTCCACCGTGCCGGCGACCTCGTGGCCGATGGTCACCGGCGCCGACAGCCCGGTGACCGGGTGCGGCCGCGTCGGGATCACGAACGGGCCGTGCAGGTACTCGTGCACGTCCGTGCCGCAGATGCCGCACCAGGCGACGCGCACGCGGACCTCGTCCGCGCCGGGATCGGGCGCGTCGGCCACCTGGTCGTAGCGGACGTCGCGGCGGCCGTGCCAGCGCACCGCCCTCACGACGCGACCTCGACGGGCCGGGCGAGCGGGCGCCCCTCGGAGCGGCGCCACAGCCACCAGGTGACGGCGCCGATCGGGACCGGCAGCACAAAAGTAAGCAGCCGGAACACCAGCACGGCCGCCACCACCTGCGCCCGGTCGCCACCGGCGAGCACCAGCCCGGCCGCGAGGCCGAACTCGACCACGCCGAGCCCGCCGGGGGTGATCGGGAACGCCGAGAGCAGCCGCACCAGCGCGAACGCCGCCAGCGCCTCGACCCAGCTCACCTCCGACTCGGCGACGCCGACGTGCCGCAGGGCGAGCAGCAGCACCAGGAACAGCGACAGGTGGCTGACCAGGGTGGCGGCGGTGAGCCAGTGCCACCTGGCGCGCAGCAGCTGGACCGCCAGGGCGCGGAAGCGCACCGTGGCCTCTGACCAGGCCGGCCTGCCCTCCCGGCCGGCCAGGCGACGCGGCAGGGAGACGGCGGCGGCGCAGGCGCCGCCGATCCGGGCGGCACGCCGCTCGCTGGACAGCGCGAGCGCCAGCCCGGCGAGCGCCAGCGCGAACGCGACCACACCGATCGTCGCCACCGGCGCCAGCGCGCCGCCGGCGTCACCGGTGACCACCAGCAGGCCGACGGCGACCAGCGGCATGCCGAGCTTCAGGAAGTTGTTCCACACCCCCTGTACCAGCAGGGAGAGCGCGATCTCCGGAGGGCTGAACCCGTACGACGAGTAGAAGCGGTAGGTCACCCCGAGGCCGACCGCCTGACCGACCGGGACGAGGTTGCCGACCGCGGTCGAGGTGTGGCTCTCCAGCGCCGCCTGCCGTGGCGTCAGTCCCGGCAGGGCGACGAGCTGGGGCAGCAGGTACGAGCCCAGGTTCCAGACCGCCGCCAGGCCCAGCGTCAGCAGCTCCAGCCAGGTCATGGCGCGCAGCGTCCGCCAGACGTCGCCGACGTCCACCAGCTTCGGGAGCAGGCCGAAGAAGACGAGCGCAACCAAGCCGGCGGCGAGCACGACCCGGACGACCATCCTCCGCCGCACCCGCCACCCCCTTCTCCCAGCGACAGGCTATGGCCACGGCGCCGGCGGATCCAGACCGGGCACGGAGGCGCTATTCGAGCGGCCCGGCAGCGGTGGACCTGCTAGCCTCTCGCGCGTGACAACCGCGGGGGGACAGGGCTCCCAGGAGGAGGCGCCGCTGCGGCGCGCGCCGCAGCTCGCCGTGCTGGTCGAGGGCGGCGACCGCAAGGGGCTGCTGCACGACATGACCGCGGCGATCCTGCGCCACGGCGGCGACATCCTCTCGGTCGAGATCGTCGAGCGCGGCGAGCGCAGCGCGGTCTACTGGGAGCTGGACGGCGTCGAGGAGCCGGAGAGCCTGGAACGGGCGTTCCTCGACATCGACGTGGTCACCAAGCTGCGCCGGCTGCCGAGCATGTACCAGGTCTACGGCAAGCGGATCATCGTGGTCGGCGCCGGAGCACAGGTCGGCCAGGTCGCGCTCGGCGCCATCGGCGAGGCCGACAGGCACAACATCCGCGGCGAGAAGATCAGCGTCGACACCATCCCGATCGTCGGCGAGGAAGCCCTGGCGCGCGCGGTGCGGGCGGTGGCGAGGCTCCCCCGCGCGGTGGCGCTGGTCCTCGCCGGCTCGCTGATGGGCGGGGAGGTGACCGACGCCGTCGACGAGCTGCGCGACCGCGGCATCCTGGTGGTCTCGCTGAACATGGCCGGCTCGGTCCCCGAGCACGCCGACCTGGTGGTCACCGACCCTGTGCAGGCAGGGGTGATGACGGTCATGGCGGTGGCGAGCACCGCCGCGTTCGACGTCTCCCGGGTCAGCGGCCGCCGCTTCTAGCGCCGCCGTAGTGAGCGGACCCGCGCGAGCGCGAGCAGGCCGAACAGTCCGTTGAGGACGAGCACCACCACCTGGTAGAGCAGGATCCGCGACGGCTCACCGGCGAACAGGTCGCGGACGAGCCTGACCAGGCCGATCGCCTCGCCGAACGCGATCAGGGCGGCGAGCGACCGCCACACCAGGAGCTGCCGCCGCCGCTCCAGGCTCTGCGGGTGCTCGCCGTTGCCGCGATGCTCGTACACGCCCAGGATCACCGCCCCACCCCGGGATTGGTCCCCGCCGCGCCGTGGGCCTGCGGGCACCAGCCCTCAGGCTCCTGGGTCGCCGCGGTGACGCTAGGGTACCTGAGCGCTCCCCGAACGCCGCGCCCGACGGAGGTCAGCGCCTTGCCGCCTATCGCCACGGTCGTGCGGGCCCCGGAGGTGCCACGGGTGCTCGGAGCCTCGCTGGTCCCCCTCGCGCGGCGCCGTTCCGGCCGTTGACGCCGTATCCTTTTTGTCATGGGCCGATCTGGTTTGCGCAAACTGGCCGTGGCGCTGGTGGCGACCGCCCTGGTGGCCGAGTCCGGCGTGCTCGTCTGGCAGTGGCGCAGCGCGGCGAGCAGCCGGGCGCAGGCGCGGCGGGCCGAGCGCCAGGCTGCCGAGGCGCAGCGCCGGCTGGACGACTCCCAGAGCCAGCCAGGCCAGGGCGGGCAGGGCGGCGCCGACAGCGGCGACCTGCTCGGGCAGCTCGGCGGCCTGCTCGACAACGGCGGCGGCGGCGGGCTCGACGCCCTCGGCGGCCTGCTCGGCGGTGGCGGCGACGCGGCAGCCTGCACCGAGGCGCTCGCCGGCGCCGGACAGGGAGGCGGGCTGTTCGGTGGTGGCGGGCAGGCGCCAGGCGGCGACCGGCGGGCGCAGGTCAGCGCCATCGCCAAGACCGTGCAGCAGCTGCGCGGTCTGCGCTTCAAGCGGCTGCCCGAGCCGAAGTTCCTCTCCTCCGCGGCGCTCGCCGGCCGCGTCGGCGCCTCGGTGGCGAAGGACTACCCGCAGGCCCAGGCCGACGCGGAGGGACGTGGCCTGATCGCGATCGGCGCGCTGCCGGCCGGCTCGGACCTGAAGGCGCTGCAGACCAAGGCGCTCAGCGGCTCGGTGGCCGGCTTCTACGACCCGGACACCGGGGAGCTGGTGGTCGGCAGCGGCGGCAAGCTCGGCCCCACCGAGCGGGTCGCCCTCTCCCACGAGCTGGAGCACGCCCTCGCCGACCAGAACCTGCACCTTCCGGCGGCCGCCGAGCACCCGCGGCCGGGCCAGGCCGACGCCAACCTCGGCGCCCTCGGCCTGGTCGAGGGCGACGCCACCCTGACCATGCAGCAGTACTCGCTGGCCAAGCTCGGCCTACAGGACCAGCTCTCGATGCTCTCCGAGGCCCTGCCGGCGCAGGGCAAGCTCGACCGCCTGCCCGCCTACCTCGGCCAGCGGCTCACCTTCCCGTACCTGCAGGGCATGAGCTTCGTCTGCAAGCTCTACGCGTCCGGCGGCTGGAAGAGCGTCGACCGCGCCTACGCGCGGCCGCCGACCACCTCGGCGCAGGTGCTGTTCCCCGACCGCTACGAGGCCAACGAGCAGGCGCTCGACCCGCGCGACGCGCCGGCGCCGGCGGCGCCGTGGCGGCTGGTCGGCCGGGACACCTTCGGCGCCGCCGACCTGCTGTGGCAGTTCCAGGCCCCTGGTGGCCACAAGGACCGGGCGCTGGACCGCCCGCTCGACCGGGTCGCCGCCTGGGCCGGCGGGGAGCTGGCCACCTACGCCGACGGGCCGCGCACGGGCGTCAGCCTGGCGCTGGCGCAGCGGCAAGGGTCGAGCGGCCTGTGCCAGTCCGTGCGGGCCTGGTACCAGGCCGCCTTCCCGGACGGCCGCGAGCAGGCGGCCGCGGCGGGCGAGACGATGGCCCGCCAGGGCCCCACCGGCTACGCCGTGCTGCGCTGCCCGGGCAGCGAGGCGCGCCTTGGCATCGCCCCCGACGCGGCCACCGCCCGCACGCTGGCGTCCTGACCTCGCGTCAAGGTTGCCGCGTCGCGGCCGGCCCGTCGCGCCAGGAGCGCCACAGGGCCGCGTAGGCGCCGCCGGCGGTCACCAGCTCGTCGTGCGTGCCGAGCTCGGTGATGCGCCCGCCCTCGACGACGGCGACCCGGTCGGCGTCGTGCGCGGCGTGCAGCCGGTGCGCGATCGCCACCACGGTGCGGTCGGCGAGGACCGCCGAGAGCGACCGCTCCAGGTGCCTGGCCGCCCGCGGGTCGAGCAGCGCGGTCGCCTCGTCGAGCACCAGCGTGTGCGGGTCGGCGAGCACCAGCCGCGCGAGCGCCACCTGCTGCGCCTGCCCAGGCGAGAGCGCGTAGCCGTTGGCGCCGACCTTGGTCGCCAGGCCGTCGGGCAGCGCCTCCGCCCAGGCGAGCGCGTCGACCGCGGCGAGGGCGGCGTACACGGTCGCGTCGTCGGCGTCAGGGCGGGCGAGCACCAGGTTGTCGCGCAGGGTGCCGGCGAAGACGTGGTGCTCCTGCGTCACCAGCGCCACCTGCCCGCGCAGCTCGTCCAGCGGCAGCTCGACCAGCCGGACGCCGCCGACGGTCACCGAGCCGGCGCGCGGCCCGTTGACGCCGGCGAGCAGCCGGCCGATGGTCGACTTGCCGGCGCCGCTCGGGCCCACCATCGCCAGCCGCTCCCCCTTGCGCACGCGCAGGTCGACCCCGTGCAGCACGTCGCGCCCGGCGCTGTAGGCGAAGTGCACGCCGTCGGCGACCAGCCGCTCGCCGTCCGGGCGACGGCCGGTCTCCTCGCGGTCCGCCGGCACGTTGGCGACGCCGAGCAGCCGGGCGAGCGAGGTGGCGCCGACCTGGAGGTGGTCGAGCCAGGACAGCACCCGGTCGAGTGGGTCGACGAGCTGGCGCATGTAGAGCACTACCGCGGTGACCTCGCCGAGCGTCGCCAGCCCGCGCGCGTGCAGCAGCCCGCCGGCGAGGATCGCCGTGGTCATCGGCACCACGTAGGCGCTCTCCACCACCGGGAACCAGACGGTGCGCAGGAACAGCGTGTAGCGCTCGGCCGCGTACTGCTCCCGGATGTCGCCGTCGGTGCGGCGGATGCGCCGCGGCCCGAGGCGCAGCGCGTCGATCGTGCGGCCGCCCTCGACCGTCTCGGTGATGCCGGCGGTCAGCCGCGACCATGCCGCCATCTCCCGCAGGTAGCCGGGGCGGGCACGCCTCAGGTACCAGCGCGTCGAGAACCACAGCAGCGGTGTGACCACGAAGCACGGCAGCGCCACCCGCGGCGCCACCACCACGGCCGCCGCCACCGTCAGCGCCGTGGTCACGCCGGCGATCAGCGTCTCCGGCACGGCGAAGCGCACCGACTCGGCGACCTCGTCGACGTCGCGGGTCGAGCGGGTGAGCAGGTCGCCGGTGCCGGCCTGCTCGACCGTGCCGAGCGGCAGCGCGAGCACCCGGTCGAGGAATTCCTCGCGCAGCTCGGCAAGGACCTTCTCACCGAGGACGTAGGAGGCAAGGCGCCCGGCGCGCTCCAGCACCACGTGCGCGACCAGCGCCGCCAGCACCGCCAGCGCGACCAGGTCGACGTGATGGGTGCTGGTCCCGTGGCGGACGGCGTCGACGATCCCGCCGAGCAGCGCCGGGCTGGCCAGCCCGGCGAGCGCCGCGGCGGCGTGCAGGCCGACGGTGACGGCCAGCTGGCGCCGGTGGCACCGCGCGATGGCCCGCACCTGCGCGCGCACCTGCGCCGTCGTCGCGACCGGCAGCGCGCTCATGCCTCCTCCTCTCTGGTCACGACCGCGCGGTAGCGCGGCTCGGCGTGGATCAGGTCGCGGTGGCTGCCCTCGGCGACGACCCGGCCGTCGACCACCAGCGCGACGCGGTCGACGCGGTCGAGCAGCAGCGGGCTGGTGGTGCAGACGACGGTGGTGCGGCCGTCGCGCCACGCCTCGAGCCGGTCGGCGATGCGGGCCTCGGTGTGGGCGTCGACCGCGCTGGTCGGCTCGTCGAGCACGAGGACCTCCGGGTCGGCGACCAGCGCGCGGGCCAGCACCAGCCGCTGGCGTTGCCCGCCGGAGAACGAGCGGCCGCGCTCCTCGACCTCGGTGGCCAGGCCGTCGGGCAGCGCCTCGATGGCGTCCTCGGCGGAGGCCGCGTGCAGCGCGGCGAGGATCCGCTCGGCCGGCGCCCGGCCGGTCGGGTCGAGCTCCGCGGCGAGCCGCCCGGTGAACAGCCGCGGGTCGCGCTCGCTGACGAGCACCCGCCGGCGCACCACCTCCAGCGGCAGGTCCCGCAAGGCGACGCCGCCGAGCGTCACGCCGTCGCCGTCGGCGAGCCTGCCGAGCCGGTCGGCGATCGCCGTGGCCTCCTCCGGGACGCCGGCGACGATCGCGGTCAGCTCGCCGGGGAACACGACCAGCCCGCTGACGCCGTCGACCAGCGTCGCCCCCTGCGGCGGCTCCGCCGCCGAGCCGAACTCGAGCTCGGGCTCGAGCGCGAGCACGCGGACGGCCCGGGCGGCAGCGACCAGCGCGCGGGTGAACTTGTCGGCCGCCTCGGTGACGGTCCGGACGGGGACGAGCAGGAAGGCGGCGTAGCCGTAGAAGGCGACCAGCTCGCCGAGGCTGATGCGCCCGGACACCGCCAGGCGCGCACCGAGCCAGGTGACCGCCACGACGAAGACGCCGGGCAGGGCGACCTGCGCCGCGTCGAGCAGCGACTGCACCCTTGCGGCCGCCACGCCGGCGGCGCGGACCTCCTGCGAGGCTGCCCGGTAGCGGCGCAAGAACTCCTCCTCGCCACCGATGCCGCGCAGCACCCGCAGGCCGCTCACCGTGTCGGCGCCGAGCGTGGTCAGCTCGCCGACCAGCTCGCGGCGGCGCGCCTGCCGCTGGTGCAGCGGCCGCAGCAGCGGGCCGATCGCCGCCGACACCAGCGGCACCCCGACGAGCACGGCCACCCCGAGCGTGGCGGAGGCGCGCAGCATCAGCGCGGCGACGACGAAGAACGAGACGATCGCGCCGGACAGCCTCGCGCTGACGTCGATCGCGCCGGCGATGCGCTCGACGTCGTGCGAGCCGACGCTGACCACCTCGCCGGCGGCGATGCGGCGGGGCAGCGACCCTCCGAGGCGGACGGCGTGCCGCACCAGCAGCTGCTGCACCCGGTAGATGGCGGTCAGCCAGTTCGCCACCACGGTCCGGTGCCGCATGATGCCGGCGGCCGCGCCGCCGATCCCCACGGCGAGGACCAGGCCGGACCAGCGCAGCAGCGCCTCGGTGTCACCTCCGGCGACGCCGAGGTCGATCGCCCGCCCGACCAGGGCCGGCGTGATCGCCATCGCCCCCGCCCAGAGCACGCCGTAGACCGCCCCGACCGCGATCGTGCCGGCCTGCCGGCTCGCCACCCACAGCAGGAAGCGGGCAGGCGACCGGAGATCGGGCATGCCGGGATGGGCCAGAGGAAGCTCGCGCATGCCTTCGACCGTACGGGGTGAGCCGGCGCCGGGAAATCGAATTTCGGGCGCTCAGCAGACCGTCCCGACGTGCGCGAGCGTTGCCGGCAGCCTGGCCGCGGGCGGCCGTTCAGCGACCGGCCGGCTGCCCCGCCTGCCGCCGAGAGCCCTTCCGGGTACGCAGCGCGTCGGCCTCGGTCCGCTCCGGGAAGCGCTGGGCGTACTCGCGTTCCAGCTGGTGCATGCGCTCGGTGTGGTTGAGGAGCGCCTGTCGAGAGCCGTTGAAGAAGGTCTCCTCACGGGACGCGTACATATGCCGCAGCTCTCGCTCCAGCGCCTCGTTGTCCAGCAGCCGAGGGTCGAGGCCGAACTTCCCCGCCATGGCAGTTCCCTCCATCGGGCTCGTGCCGGCGCCGCTCAGGTCGTGGTGACCGCGGCCCGGGCCTGGTCCTCCTCCATGCCGTGCAGCCGCAGCAGGTTCCCGCCGAGGATCTTCCGCTTGGCCTCCTGCGTGAGCTGCGGGTACCCATAGCCGTCCACCAGGTCCTGGGGCAGCTCGAAGTTCCAGAACGCCTCCAGCGCCCACTGCGGGTGGAAGATCGGCGCCTCGCTGCCGTAGACGATCTTGTCCTCGCCGCACCAGAACAGCAGCTTACCGAGGATCTCGGCGAACATCCGCGGCGCCCGCACGCAGAAGTTGATGGTCGCCGCGATCGAGGCGTAGAGGTTCGGGTAGCGGATCAGCTGCCAGCAGGTCTCGTCGATGAACGGCAGCCCGACGTGGAAGATGACGAAGTTCAGGTCGGGGAAGTTGGCCGCGGCCCCGTCCATGTCCCACGTCTGGGTCGCCTCGATCGGCTGGGGGCCGAGCGGCACCCCCTTGTGCACCCCGATGAGGTTGACGCCGAGCTCCTGGGCCTTCTCGAAGACCGGGAAGGCGATCTTGGGGTCGTCCATGCGCCACGGGAACGGCGCGCCGTAGTCGTAGCGCACGTTGTAGAACTTGAACGCCTTGGCGTCGAACTCTCCGACCTGCCGCTCCATCAGGTCCAGGGCCTTGCGGCCCTCCAGCGGGTTCACCGACCCCCAGAAGATCGTCCGGTCGGGCCGCCTGGCGGCCAGCTCGGCGCACTCCTCCCAGGGCGACAGGCCGTCCCGGTACAGGTCGGTGAGCGGCAGGGGCATGGCCACCAGCATGTCGGTGTCGGACTCCTCGAAGACCATCCGGTCGATCTCGGACACCGTCCACTGGCGCAGGAAGTCGTCGGGCGGCAGGTGGGTCTGGTTGGCGGGGGTGAGGGCCTGGTGGAAGGCGTACAGGTGGTTGCTGAACATCTCGCCGGCGGACCCGAAGGCGTTTTTCCTGTCGAAGTTGAAGACGTGGGCGACTCCGTCGAACACCAGGGCGTCACCGATCATTGGCCGGCCTCCTCCACTCGGGCACGTCGATCGGGTCGGGCAGGAAGCGAAGCTTGCGGCGGGCGTCCGCCGAGAGCCGCTCGGTGGTCCATGGCTCGTCCCAGACCACCTCGACGTCGGCGCCCTCCACCTCCGGCAGCGCCTCGACGCGCTCGCGGACGGCGCTGAGCAGGTGCGCGGTGAACGGGCACCAGCCGGTGGTGAGCAGCAGCTCGACGCGGGCGTGCTCGCCGTCGACGTCGACCGAGCGCACCAGGCCCATGTCCACGACGGAGATCCCCCGCTCCTGGCAGCACGGGTCGTAGACCGACCGCAGCGCATCGATGATCGAGGTCGAGAGTTCCGGCATGCCACCTCCCCTCGCCGTCATCGGCGTCGTCGTATGACCCTGGCGCCTAGCGGCGCCGTCGTCAACGGTTGCTCTCGGGGAGGCGGTCGCCGGCCGGCCCGGCGGCCTCGCCGCCGCCCTCGTGGATCGGCTGCGGCTGCTGGGGTGGCCAGCGCAGCGTCCCGTTCGCCGTCTCGCGGGACAGCTCCCTGGAGAGGGAGCGCGCCGCGGTCCGCAACGCCGGGGCGAGGCGCTCGAGGTCGAGCCGGTGGGCGTAGCCGGTGATCGAGATGGCCGCGATCACGCGCTCGCGGTGGTCGAACACGGGTGCGGCCACCGCCGACACGCCGACCTCGATCTCCTCCCGGTTGATGCCGTAGCCGCGCCTCACCGTCTGCTCCAGCTCCTGCCGCAGCAGGGCGGGGACGACGGTGGTCCGAGGCGTGATCCGGACCAGCCCCTCGTCGAGGACGCGCCGCAGGTACTCGGGCGGGCCGAATGCCAGGAAGACCTTGCCGGTGGCGGTGGCGTAGGCGGGCATGCGGCCACCGACGCGGGAGCCGATCGGCATGGAGCGGTGGCCGGTCACCTTCTCCAGGAACAGCGTCTGCGTGCCGTCGAGGACGGCCAGGTGGACGTTCTCGTGCGTCGCCTCGTACAGGTCCTCGAGGTACGGCAGCGCGGCCTCGCGCAGCTCGCGCTGGCGCGGGACCCGCTGGCCCAGGACGAACATGCTCATGCCGAGCCGGTAGCAGCGGCCGGTCCGCTCCAGGCCGCCCCAGCTGACCAGCTCGTTGAGCAGCCGGTAGGCGGTGGGCTTCGGCAGGCCGGTGCGCTCGGCCAGCTCGGTGAGGGTCAGCTCGGTGTCGCTGGCGCCGAACGCGCCGAGCAGGCGCAGCCCACGCGCGAGCACCGACTTGGGGACGTCGTCGCGCCCGTGCCGCCGCTCCCGCCCACCAACCACCAGCTCGTCCACGGCTCGATGATCGCCCCGCTGGTTCGTCACCACAACGCCCGCTCCCCTTCCTCCGGGGCTACCGCTCCGCTCCTCGAGCCCCCGGACCCCCTTTGTCCACCGGGGGCTACCGCTCCGCTCCTCGAGCCCCCGGACCCCCGTGCTCGTCGTCATGGCCGGTGATGGGCACCTCGACCAGCAGTGGGCCGTCGAGGGCGGCGATCCCGGCGACCGCCTCCCGTAGGTCGGCGTGCCCGGCGACGCGCAGCGCCGGGATGCCGAAGCAGTGCGCCGCCGCGACCCAGTCCAGCGCCGGTGGCTGGAGGTCGAGGCCGACGTAGCGGCCCTGGGCCGTCGAGCGGCTCTTGCTCTCGTCCAGCGTCTCCTTGAGGATGCGGTACTCGCCGTTGTTCATCACCAGGAACGCCACGGGGACCTGGTAGCGGGCCGCGCTCCACAGGCCCTGGATGCCGAACATGGCGCAGCCGTCGCCGAGGACGGCGGCGACGGGCCGGTCCGGACGGCCCATCGCCGACCCGACCGCCGCGCCGATCCCCCAGCCGAGCCCGCCCCCGACGGTGTGCACGTACGAGCCGGGCCGGTCCTGGCGCAGCACCGTGCGCAGCTTCGTCCCCACCGTGATCGCCTCCTCGACCATGACGGCGTCGCCGGGCAGCGCCGTGGCGATCACGTGCGCGGCGGCGAGCGGGTCGAGCGGGGCCTGGCCGTAGCGGGCGCGGGCGGCGGCGTCGGTCTCGGCGCGCTCGGCCGCGGTGGCATCGGCGACCGCCGCGAGTCGCGCCGCGGCCTCGGGCACCTGGCCGTCGAGCTCGGCGGCGAGCGCCTCGAGGGTCGGGGCCAGCGCCCCGACCAGCCCCACGTGGACGGTGAAGTTGCGACCGACCTCGGCCGGGTCGGTGTCGAGCTGCACCACCTTGGCGCCTCCCGGGACCGACGGGCCGGGGGTGTAGTGGTGCGCCATGAACGCGTGCGTGCCGACCACGAAGACCACGTCGTGCCTGGCGAGGGCGTCGTGGATGGCGGCGTTGCGGGGCAGCAGCATGCCCGCGTACAGGGGATGGTTGCCCGGGAAGTCGATCCCGTCGTTCATCGGCTGGTGGTACACGGTCGCGCCGAGGCGCTCGGCGACCGCCACCAGCGGCTCGACCGCGCCGTCGCGGCCGACCCCGTCACCTGCCACGATCGCGGGCCGGGCGGCCGCCGCCAGGACGGCGACGGCCCGGTCGACCTCGCCGGCAGCGCCCTGCGGCGCCACCGAGGAGCGGGCGGGCACCTCGACCGACATCTCCTCTTCCAGCAGGTCCATCGGGACCGCCACGAAGACCGGGCCGGCGGGGGGCTGGCCGGCGAGCGCGAACGCGCGCCGCAGGACCACCGGCAGGTCGTAGGCGTGCTGCACCTCGACGGCGGACTTCGACGCGGGGGCGGCGATGCCCACCAGGTCGCCGGAGAGCATCGGGTCCTGCACCAGGTGCCTGCGGTCCTGCTGCCCTGCGACCACCACCATCGGGGTACGGGACCGCCTGGCGTTGAGCATCCCGATCAGGCCGTTGGCCACCCCGGCGGCCACGTGCAGGCTGACGAGCGCGGGCCGGCCGGTCGCGCGGGCGTACCCGTCGGCCATGGCGACCACCGACCCCTCCTGTAGGCCCAGCACGTAGGGCAGGTCGGGAGCGTCGAGCAGCGCGTCGATGAAGGGCAGCTCGGTGGTGCCCGGGTTGCCGAACACGCGGTCGACGCCCTCGCTGCGGAGGATCTCGAGCAGCGCGTCGACGGGTCGCATCCGTGGCAGCGTCCGCCACCGAAGAAGCTCCGGACAAGCACGCGTTCTCACTCACTGAAACACGCCTTCCACCGGCTCACCGGGGTAGATTCTGCGGCCGGTTTCATTCACCGGAACGAAGCGGTTGTGGCGGGCGCGCGCTGCGAGTGAGCCTGCTTGCCACGCCAGCGCCGGGCCTTCGGTCAAGAGATGGAGCGCTGCATGAGCGACCTCGTGCTGCTGCTGCTCAACTTCGTCTCCGCCCTGTCCGTGCTCGTCCTGGTCGCGGTGAGCCTCGGGCTCATCTTCGGCCAGCTCGGGATCATCAACCTCGCCCAGGGCGACCTGGTGATGGTCGGCGCCTTCGCCATGTACGCGACCAGGGAGCTGCCCTTCCTCGTCGGGGTGGCCACCGCGCTGGTGCTCGGCCTGCTGCTCGGGGTGGTGCTGGAGCGTGGCCTGGCGCGCGCCCTCTACGGGCGCGGGCTGATGCCGGCGCTCCTGGCCACCTGGGGTGTCGGGATCGTCCTGCGGCAGGCGGCCGACGCGCTCTACAGCTCGACGCCGCACGCCGTCGCCGCGCCCGTCGGCGGCTCGGTCGGGGTGCTCGGGGTCGACTACCCGACCTACCGGATCCTGGTCGCCGTGGTCGTCGCCGTGCTCGTCGCCGCGGTCCTGGCGGTCGCCTACCGCTCGTCGCTGGGCCTGCGCATGCGCGCCTGCATCGACAACCTCGAGATGGCCGCGCTGCTCGGCACCTCGCCCCAGCGGATGTTCATGCTCGTGTTCGTCGCCGGCACCGTGCTCGCCGTGCTCGCCGGGAGCCTCGCCGCGCCGATCGTCGGCGTCACCCCGACGCT
>WNFV01001469.1_pt1 | contig 32042 bp, 32 predicted proteins | sample 5400101 | NCBI WGS metagenome assembly WNFV01 (sample SAMN13153361, study PRJNA577476) | soil metagenome | isolation source: 115 cm soil or saprolite under grassland replicate 1 | place: USA:California | collected 2016-06-15 | reverse complement strand
CTCGGACGGCTCGCTCGTGCTCGTGCTGCCCGGCTTCACGGCATCGGACCAGTCCACCGTCCCGCTGCGCAGCATCATCCGGAGCCAGGGGTACTGGGTGCACGGCTGGCGTCTCGGCCGGAACCTCGGGCCGACGCAAGAGATCGTCGACGGTCTGATGGACCGGCTCCAACTCCTGCACGAGCGGCACGAGACGAAGGTGAGACGGCGCCGCAGTTCTTCGCCACGCTCATCGCGGCGTTCGTCGCGAGTGTCGCGTTCGACGCGATCTCGGTCGGATGGGCCCCGGTCCTCTTAAGAGCTCCTGGGATAGGGCGGGCGCAGGGGGAGCCCGATCGGCCCGGACTGGTCGACCCTTCCTACGAGATCTGGCGCTCGCTGCCTTCCCAGTACGGGGCGCGGATCTCGCGCTTGAGCAACTTGCCGGACGGGTTGCGAGGCAAGGCGTCCGTGAAGTCGACCGACTTGGGCAGCTTGTAGCCGGCGAGGTGCTCGCGGGCGAACGTGATGACGTCGAGCGCGCTGACCGCGCTCCCTTCTCGCCGGACCACGACGGCCTTCACCGCCTCACCCCACCGATCGTCGGGCACGCCGATGACCGCAACGTCGGTGATGTCGGGGTGCTTCATGAGGACGTTCTCGACCTCGGCCGGGTAGATGTTCTCGCCGCCCGACACGACCATGTCCTTCACGCGATCGTGCAGGAACAGGAACCCATCCGGGTCGCGGTAGCCGGCGTCGCCGGTCTTCAGCCAGCCATCGGCGGTGATCGCCGCGCCGGTCGCCGCGGGGTTGTTCCAGTAGCCCTTCATGTTCTGCCGGGATCGCGTCCAGAACTCACCGACCTGACCGTCCGGGAGATCCTCGCCCGTCTCGCGGTCGACGACGCGCGCCTCGACCCACGGGTAGGGCTTTCCGCACGAGCGCAACAGGTCCGGGCGCCCGACCGGATCGTGATCGGCCGCGTCGAGCTGGATGATCGCGCCCGTCGTCTCCGTGAGCCCGTAGACCTGGATGAACTCGCATCCGAACGTCTCCATGCCCCGGGCCAGCACCGTGTCGGTGATCGGGGCGGCGCCGTAGACGATCGCCCGGAGGGTCGAGAGGTCCGTCGCTTCGACCTCGGGGGACATCAGGAGGAACTGGATGATCGCGGGGACGAGGAGGGCGTTGGTCACGCCGAACTCCGCGATCACCTCCAGTATCCGCGCCGGGTCGACATCGCGAAGCAGGACCGTCCGGCAGCCGTAGTAGAGGCCGATCAACGCCCACCCCGATCCGCCGATGTGGAACATGGGCATCACCGCGAGGTTCACCGACTCCTCGTCGAGACGCCACGACGAGGTGACCCGCGTGGCCATGCCGAAGAAGTTGTCGTTGGTGAGCATCACCCCCTTCGGCAACCCCGTCGTACCGGAGGTGTAGAGCTGCAGCGCGACATCGTCGGGCGCGGTGTCGGCTCCCGGGTCGATCGCCTGTTGCGCGCCGAGCCACGCTTCGTAGTCCTCCCACTGCTCGTGACCTCCGATCGCGACGATCGTCCTGACGTTGGTCAGCTCGTCGCGGACCTTCTCGATGTGAGCCACGAACTCCGGACCCACGATCACGATCTCCGCCTGCGCATCGCCGATGATCTGCGCCATCTCGGCCGGCGCCAGCCGCCAGTTCACCGCCACGATCACCGCGTTGAGCTTGCCGAGCCCGAACACCAGCTCGAAGAACGCGGGGCCGTTCTTGTCGACGAACGCAACCCGGTGCTGCTCTCGAACGCCGGCCGCGGCCAGCGCGTTCGCGACGCGGCTCGACCGCGCGTCGAGCTCACCGAAGCTGATCGTCCGCCCCTCGTACTCGAGGGCCGGCGCGTGGGGGCGGGCCGATCCGTGAGCGCGCACGATGCCCGCGAGCGACGAGATCGGCATCAGTCCTCTGCCAGCGACCAGTGCGACGGCTCCCCCATGACCTCCACCACGACGCCTCGCGTCTCGAGCGCGCGCAGGTGGGCCAGTGCCTCCGCGACCGCCGCGCGTCGCATGAATCCTTCGATCCGGTCCCATGACCGCGACCAGTGCATCCGAGCGGCAATGGCCCACGCGGTGGTGTCGCCCTCCTTGATGGCGGAGATCACCTCGCCGAACCGGTGCTCGTGGTGCGCGCGCAGCTCGGCCAGGCGCCCCTGCAGCCCGACGAAGCGATGCTCGTGCGCGGGCAGCACCTCGTCGGCGTCGAACTCGTCGAGACGGGCGAGCGAGCGGAGGTAGTCGCCGAGCGGGTCGGCACCCGCCTGCGGGTGGAACGGGATGTTGGGGGTGATGCGGGGCAACACGTGATCACCCGACAACATCAGCCGACGATCGCTCTCCCAGAAACAGAGGTGGCCGGGCGAATGGCCCGGTGTCCAAATGGCGACCAGATCCCAGCCGGGGACCTCAGGCTTGTCGCCGTCTTCGACCAGGAGGTCGGGCTTCACCGTGCTGACGAACGGCAGCACCGGCATCGCCGCCCGTTGCAATGAGGCGAGCTCGTCGGGTGGCGCGCCGACCCGCCGCAGCATCGCACCCACCCGGTCGAGGAGATCGGTGGGCTCCTCGTACCGGTCATGGATCAGCGCGGCGTCGGCCGGGTGCAGCGCGATCCAGGCACCCGACGCCTCCCGGACACGGCCGGCGAGCCCGTAGTGGTCGGGATGGATGTGGGTGACGAGCACGCCCTGCACGTCGCGCATCTCGCATCCGAGCTCGCTCAGCCCGGTATCGAGCGCGGCGTACGCGTCGTCGGTGTTCCAGCCCGCGTCGACCAGGTAGGGACCGGCGTCGGTCTCGAACGCGTACACGAAGACGTACCGCAGCGAGTTGTTCGGCAGCGGCACCGGGATGCTCCAGATACCGGGGCGCACCCGCTCCACCGGCGGCAGCGGGCCGGCCGTCACGTCAACCGCGCCGTCAGCTCGGTCTTCAGCACGCGGCGAAGGAGTTTGCCGGTCTCGCTGTAGGGCAGCTGCTCGCGGAACTCGACGTGCTCCGGCGTCTTCGACGACCGCAGGTGGCTGCGAACCCAGTCCTGCAGTTCATCCTCGGTCGTCGACGCCGCGCCTCGCAGCACTACCGCGGCGACGATCTTCTCGCCCCACTCGACGTCCGGTACGCCGACGACGCCCGCGTCGGCGACGGCGGGGTGCGAGACGAGGACGTCCTCGATCTCGCCGGGCGACATGTTCTCGCCGCCCCGCACGATCACGTCGTCGAGCCGCCCCGAAAGGTAGAGATAGCCGTCCTCGTCGAGGAACCCGGCGTCCCGGGTGGGGAACCAGCCGTCGGCGGTCAACGCGGCACGGCCCAGGTACTCGCCCGCGACTTGGTCACCTCGCACGAAGATCTCGCCGGGCACGTTCACCCCGACGGGCTTTCCGTCGTCGTCCCGGATCTCGACCTCGAGCGTCGGTAGCGGTCGGCCTACCGAGCCAAGCCGGCGTCGCACCCGTTCGTCGCTGCTCGCGGCCGCCTCGCGGTGGTCGTCCGACCCGAGCACCGAGATGGTCGAGCTCGTCTCGGTGAGGCCGTACGCGTTCACGAATTCCACGTCCGGGAGAGCCGCCAATGCCCGCTCGAGCACCGGCACGGGCATGCGCCCGCCGCCGTACGCAAGATGGCGGAGGCAGGGCAGTCGCTCCTGCTGTTGCTCGAGGAGGTCGAGTACGCGGGCCAGCATCGTCGGCACGACCATCGCCTGCGTTACGGCCTCGTCCCGCGCCGTCGCCAGCCACGCCTCGGGCGTGAACGCGGGAAGGTAAACGACGCGGCGACCGGCGAACACCGACGACAACACGGCGGACGTCCCCGCCACGTGGTACGGCGGCACGCTCACCAAGGCGGCGTCGTCCTCATCGGCCCCCATGAACTCCACGGTGGTGATCACGTACGACGTGAGGTGCTTGTGCCGCAGGACGGCCGCCTTCGGATCGCCGGTCGTGCCGCTGGTGAACAGCAGCAGCGCGATGTCCTCGGGGTCGGCCGCGGTGTTGGGCGCGTCGTCGGGCGCCGCGGCATCGAGCTGCCGGAAGAAGGCGGAACGGGTGACGAGCTCGACGCCGGGGACCTCGCCGACGCGGCCGACGACCGGGTCTTCGACCACCATCAGCGACGGCGCGGTGCGCTCGAGCACGGCGCGGAGATGATCGTCGTCCAGCCGGTAATTGATGGGGACGAACGGCACGCCCGCCAGGCCGCTGCCGTACAGGAGGATCGGCACCGCCTCGGAGCTGACGTCCACCAAGCCCACGCACTCCACACCCCTCCGGTGCACTATCGCGGCGGCTCGCCGCGCTCGATCCATCAGCTGCGCGTACGTGAGGCCACTCCGTCGCGAACCGAACGCAACCCGGTCGCCGAAGCCGTCGACGGCCATCTCGAGAAGGGTCGACACGTGCATCGACGGCTCCAGGTGCTCCTTAGTCGGACGACGGGAGAGGCTTGGCGTCCTTGACCAGGAGCGGGTCGTCGCCGATGGAGAGCGAGCCGTCGCCGGCCTTCGTGCAGAGGACTTCCAGGCCGGCCTCAGGATCGGCGTAGCGCTTGCCGAGCAGCGTCCCGGACGCGTGCGCGGCATCCGGCGCGCCGGCGATCGCAACGTCGTCGTCGAGCGGGACCATCTGACGGCCGCCACAGCGCAGGTCGACGTCGCCGGATGGCGCCCTCACCACCACCACCTCGGTGGTCGAGGTCGGGCTCTTCAGCCGGGCTCCGGGCTTCAACTCCATCGCGATCCGTCCGCGCGGTCTCTCCACCGGTCGACGTACGTCACCTCTTCCACCGGCCGCCGGGGCGCGGGTCGAAAGCCCTCGCCCTTGTAGTACGCAACCGGAAGCAGCGCGACCTGGGTGACGGTGTCGGGGATGTCGAGAAGCTCGCCCACCTCGCGCTCGTACTCGAGATGCAGCGTGGTCCAGGCCGAGCCCAGCCCCCGGCTGCGCAACGCGAGCTGGAAGCTCCACACCGCCGGCAGGACGCCGCCGTAGAAGCTGGCGAGCTCCTGGTTCCTGGCGCCGGGCGCCAGTGGCTCGAGGACGCACGGGATGGCCAGGAGGGGCACGTCGGCCATGTGGTCGGCGAGGTACCGCGAGGAGTCGGTCATCCGCACGGAAGCATGGTCCGCTGGATCCAGCACGGCCAGTTTCGGCGCCATGTATGCCTCGTACGACTTGCCGTACAGCGCGGCGATCGCCCGTCGTTTTTCGCTGTCGCGGACCATGAGCCAGCGCCAGCGTTGCCGGTTCCCGCCGCTCGGCGCTTGCGCCGCGACCCGAAGACAGTCGAGCACGACCTCGCGCTCCACCGGGCGCGTGAGGTCGAGACGCTTGCGCACCGCGCGCGTCGTGGTGAGAAGCCGGTCAGTCTGCGCGAGATCGAACTCCGCCGCCATCACGAGCCCGCCATCGTCGTCGCGTAGAGCAAGTCGTCGTACTTCTCGTGCGCCTGGGCCCGGAGCTTCGGCAGGTGCATGGTCGGGAACAGGTCGTCGCTCGCCTTGTAGTCCTTGAGCACCTGGCGGGCCAAGGTGATCTTGTGGACCTCGGTGGCGCCGTCGGCCAGACCCATGTGGTACGACTCGAGCACCATCGCGCCGAACGGCATCTCATCGGAGATGCCGAGCGACCCGTGGATCTGCAAGGCGCGCGACGCGACATCGTGGAGCACCTGCGGCATTGTCGCCTTCACCGCCGAGATGTCGGCCCGCACCCGGAGGTAGTCGTTGTAGCGGTCGATCTTCCAGGCCGTGCGCAGCACGAGCAGACGGAACTGCTCGATCTGCACCCACGAGTCGGCGATCATCTCCTGCACCAGTTGCTTGCGCGCCAGTACCTCGCCCTTGGTGATTCTCGACAGCGCCCGCTCGCACATCATGTCGAAGGCCCGCTTGACGATTCCGACCGTGCGCATGGCGTGGTGGATCCGGCCGCCACCGAGCCGCGTCTGGGCGACGATGAACCCTTGGCCGCGGTCACCGAGCAGATGGTCCTTCGGGATCCGGACGTTCTCGTAGCGGATGTAGGAGTGTGTGCCCTCGTTGTGCCCGTACACCGGGACGTTGCGGAGGATGTGCAGTCCGGGGGTGTCCTTGGGCACGACGAACATCGACATCCGGCGGTGGGCCGGCTCGTCGGGGTCCGTCACCGCGAGAACGATGAGGAAGGACGCGAAGTTCGCGTGCGAGGAGAACCACTTCTCGCCGTTGATGACCCATTCGTCACCGTCGAGCTCGGCCCGCGTCACGAACTGCGTCGGATCGGAGCCCCCTTGCGGCTCGGTCATGGAGAACGCGGAAACGATCTCGTTGCGCAGCAACGGCTGGAGGTAGCGCTCCTTCAGCTCGGGCGTGCCGTAGTGGGCGAGGATCTCGGCGTTGCCCGAGTCGGGCGCCTGGCAGCCGAAGACGATCGGACCCGAGTGGGTGCGGCCGAGGATCTCGTTCAGCAGCGCCAGCTTCAGCTGGCCGTAGCCGGGTCCCCCGAGGTTGGCTCCGAGGTGCGTCGCCCACAGACCCCGGTCCCGCACTTGCTGCTGGAGCGGAGGGATGAGCCGCTGCCGCGCCGGGTCGTCCATGTCCCAGGCGTGCTTCACGAGGAAGTCGACAGGTTCGACCTCCTCGCGCACGAACGCATCGACCCAGTCGAGCTCCTTCTGGAACTCGGGTTCGGTCTCGAAGTCCCAACTCATGCTGGCTCCCATTGCGGCAGGACGACTCCGTCGTCGAGGGTCTCGAACGTCACTTGCATCGGCTGCCCGTCGGCCAGCTCCGGCGCGCCGGGCAGGTAACCGACGAGCCGGGCCGGCACGTCGTCGAGCTGGATGAGTACCACGGTGTACGGCACGGGGTACGCCGGATGCACCTGGTGCTCGACCGTGGTCCACGAGTACACGCGCCCGCGGCCGGCGACCGTGTGCCAGCTGCTCTCCCACGAACCGCACGTGTGGCAGTACACCCGCGGCATGTGCAGGGTCGCGCCGCAGCGGTCACACATCCGAATCGCGAGCTCGTGGCGCCGCGCCGCTTCGAAGAAGCCGCCGGTGTCGATGTCGTCGTCGACAGGAAGGATCCGGGAGGGTGCTTCGGTCATCGCGTCGGTCATCTCGGCCTCCATCACGCCGCGGTCAGGATCAGGGCGCTGCCCGGCGGCAGCGCGGTGGACGTCACCAAGCACACCTCGGCGTCGGGCACCTGGGAGGTGGACGTGCCGCGGATCTGGCGGACACCTTCGACGATGTGGTTCATCCCGTGGATGTAGCCCTCCGAGAGGTGACCGCCGCCGGTGTTGATCGGGATGCTGCCGCCGAGGTCGATCTCGCCACTGGCGACGAACGGTCCGCCTTCGCCCTTCTTGCAGAAGCCCCAGTCCTCGAGCTGGAGGAGGACCGTGATCGTGAAGCAGTCGTAGATCTGGGCTACGTCGACGTCGTCGGGTCCGAGACCGGCCCGCTCGTACAGCGTCTTGGCGACGGCCTTGGCCGGCAGCTCGGTGATCGAGTCGCGCATCAGCACCGGGTACTGGATGCCCGGCTGCGGGTTCGGGAGGCTGTTCTGCGCGACAGCGCGGATCAGCGCCGGCTTCTGTCGGAGGTCGCGCCCCCGATCCGCGCTGGTGACGATCAGGGCGCACGCGCCGTCGGTCTCGAGACAGAAGTCGAAGAGCCGCAGCGGGCGGGCGATCATCCGCGCCGCGAGGTAGTCGTCCATCGTGAGCGCCCGGTCGTGCATCTGCGCTCGAGGGTTGGCGTTCGCCCGCTCGCGGCACGTGAGCGCGATCTGCCCGAGCTGCTTCTCGGTGGTGCCGTATTCGAGCATGTGGCGCTGCGCCATGACCGCGAAGGTCTGGCCCGGCGTGAGCAGGCCGTACGGCGCGAAGAACTCGTCGTACGTGCCGCCCCCGCCGACTCGCCGCTCGCTCTCCTTCGACAGCCCGTAGCGGCGACCCGACCGGCCGTTGAGCTCGCGGAACACGAGGACCGTAGTCGCTTGGCCCGACAGGATGGCCCCGACCGCCTGCCCGACCTGCGCGGAGGGCGCGACCCCGCCGGGTCCGACCTCGCCCCAGTACGTGAGCTCCTCGATGCCGAGCGCGTCGGCGAGGTCGTTGTGCCGGACGGTGTCCATGTCGCAGCGGACGATGCCGTCGATGTCCTTGGGCGAGAGCCCCGCGTCGTCGAGGGCGGCCAGCGCGGCCTGCGTGGCAAGGGTCAGATCGCTGCGACCGGAGTTCCGCGAGAAGTCGGTGGCCCCGATGCCGACGATCGCACAGCGGTCGCGGTGGTTGAACTCGTTCGCGGTCATCGGACTGCCTCCTGTGCTTGCTTCGACCCGAGGATGCCGGCGGTGTGCTCGCCCAGCTTCGGAGCGCGGCGGGTGGTGACGCTCTCGAACGCCGAGAACCGGACGGGCGGGCCGGGGTACAGGGCGCTGGGAACGTCATCGTGCTCGACCTCGACGAAGAACCCGCGGGCGAGGAGGTGCTCGTCCTCGAGCAGGTCGTCCGGCGAGTTGATCGGGCCGATGGCCAGGCCCCGCGCCTGGCCCGCGTGGTACGCCTCGTCGGCCGTCTGGAGCAGGAAGAACGTCTCGATCACCTCTTGGATGTGACCGAAGTGCTCCTGGCGATACGCGGGATCCAGATAGTCGGGCTGGTCGAGGTCGACGGCCAGGTCCTTGCTGCCCAGCCACTCGACGATGGTCTGCCAGCCCTTCTGTTCGGCCACGAAGATGACGAAGTACACCCACCGGCCGTCGCCGCATTGGAAGACCGCCGGCGCCGTCGGTGTCGGCTGGGCATGGCGGCACGTCTGCCGGTGCACGAGCGCCCTCGGATAGAACCAGTACGGGTTGGCCAGCTCGGCGCCGACGGCGAGGCAGTCGTGCATCGCGATGTCGACGAGCTGACCCTCACCGGTGATCTCCCGCTCGATGAGGGCGAGGAGCGCGCCGGTCTGCGCAAAGCTCGCGGCCGATTGAAACCCCTGATCGCCGCCCGGTCGGATCGGCGGGAGCGAGTGGTCGTCATAGCCGCAGCTGTTGAGCGGCGTGCCGAGGGCGAGCCCGACGAGATCGGAGCTCACGCGATCCGCCCACGGGCCGGTGAGCCCGAAGGGCGTGACCGACACGACGATCAACCGCGGCGACGCCGCGCGGAGCCGTTCGGCCTCGAGCCCGAGGATCCTGGCCTCCGGTGGACGCAGCGTCGTGATGCAGATGTCGGCGTCGGCGAGGAGACGGAACAGTTCCGACTGGCCGTCGGCGGTCGCGTAGTCGATGACGACGCTGCGCTTGCCGGTGTTGTAGTACCAGAAGGTCAGGCTGTGATCGGCGTCCTCGTGCCCGTGGGCAAACGGCCCGACCGACCGGCTCGGCGAGCCCCGCGGCGGCTCGACCTTGATGACGTCGGCGCCCATCTGGGCGAAGACCTTGCCGGTCATCTCGCCGGCGGGATCGCCGGCCAGCTCCACGACGGTCAGGTGTTCGAACAGCGCGTGGCCAGTCATCAGATGACGCCCTCGGCTTGGAGCTCGTCGAACTCGTCGTCGTCGACGCCCACGATCTCCTTGAAGACGTACTCGTTGTCCTCGCCCAGCAGCGGGGCCGAGCGCCAGTTGTCCTGCGCCATCGACGAGAACGTGATCGGCGTTCCCTCGAACCGGGCGGGGCCGATCACGGGATGGTCCATCTCGAAGAAGAGACCGCGGTGTTCCACCTGCGGGTCGCGCTCGTTCAGGTCCTCGGCGTTCTGGACGGTGCCGGCCGGGATGTCGCGGCCCTGCAGCAGCTCGGTGATGTCGTGCGGATCGCGATCGCGCGTCCATGCGGCGACGTGTTCATCGAGGGCGTCCTGGTTCCGGAAGCGATCCGCTTGGGTGGCGAACCGGTCGTCCGCCGTCCACGGGGGCGCTCCGATCGCGTCGACCAGCCGGGCCCACTGGCTGTCGTCGAAGACGGCGATGGCCACCCAGCGGTCGACGCCCTTCGCGGGGTACACGCCGTGGGGCGCCGCGTCCGGCCACTCGAGGCGGTTGCCGGTCGGGAAGTCGGGCCGGCGGGTCGTCCGGTTGTTCACCGTGACGTCGAGGAGCACCGGCCCGACGAGGTTGACGCCGGTCTCGATGGCCGACACGTCGATCTCGGTGCCTTCGCCCGTGCGCATCCGCCGGTAGATCGCCATCAGCAGCGCGATCGAGCTGTAGTAGGCGGCTTGGTTGTCCATGTACGAGAGCCCCCAGCCGGACGGCTCGCGGCCCGGAAGGCCGCTGATGTAAGACAGCCCGCTCATCCCTTGCACGACTGGCCCATAACTGCGGTACTCGGCGTGCGGGCCCGAGTGTCCGTAGCCACTCATTCGGGCGTAGATCACGTTCGGGGAGAGCTCTGTGAGTCGCTCGTACGTGAGGCCCCAGCGCTCCATCACACCAGGCGCGAAGTTCTCCGACACGACGCTGCTGTTCGAGATGAGCCGCTCCGCCAGCTCGCGCCCCTTCGGCGTCCGCATGTTGACGACGACCCCGAGCTTGTTGCGGCAGTAGTTGTTGAACAGGCCACCGCGGTTGGGATCGGCGTCGATGATCTCCTCGCCGTAGTTGCGGGCCGGCTCACCCTTGTAGATCGGCAGCCGGCGCGGCGTGTCGATCCGGGTCCGATCCTCGATCTTGATGACCTCCGCACCGAAGTCCGCGAGCAGGCGCGTGGCGACCGACCCGACCCCCATCCAGCAGAAGTCGGCGACGCGGACACCCGTCAAAGGCCCCCGGCGCGGCCGCACGGTCCTCGCGGGCGAGCCGTTCGTTCGATCGGGCGTCACCGCTTCGGTATTTCTCATGCTAATTGGGTTCTTCCCTTGTCGTCCGCCGAATGGCGATTTGCGGGCACCCGCGCGTCAAACGAGCGAGGCGCGTGTGCGGGCTCACAGCCTGTCGAAGACGTCCTTGCCGCCAAGGACCATCGCGAGCACGACGCCGCCCGCTGTGACCAGCGACATGACCAGCGCGATGGCCGCGACGAGTGGGTACGAGCCGTTGATGAAGTAGTCGTAGAGGATCGTGCCCATCGTGTTGGTCGTCGGTGCCCGCACGAGCAACGACGCCGCGAACTCGTGGGTGAGGAGCACGAACATCAAGGCCGCCGCGCCGCCGAGCGTGCCCCGCATGAGGGGCAGGATGATCCGCAGGTTGGTTCGGAGCCCCCCGGCGCCGCTCACGCGGGAGGCCTCGACGTATGTATCGCCCAGCGCCACCATCCCGGACAGCTGCATGCGGGTGGTGAACGGCAACATCAGCGTGAGGTAGACGAGGATGATCACCCAGCGGGTGCCGTAGAGGACGAACGGCTCCCGGGTGTAGGCGAGCAGGAAGCCGACGCCGAAGATGACCGCCGGGATCCCGAGCGGCATGGCCACGATGAAGTCGATCATCGCCCGCATGACCCTGAAGCGCCGACCCTTGAGAAGCAGCGAGGCGGCGATGAAACCGACGGGCAGCGCGATGGCTACGGCGGCGATCGACGCGATCAGGCTCGTGCTGATGGCCTCGGTGATGCGTCCGTCGTGGAAGACCTGACGGAAGTTGGCGAGCGTGAAGGTGCTCGGGACGATCTTGCCGCTCCAGAAACGGGTGACGCTCACGAGGATCAGAGCGCCCACCGGGAGGATCGTGGCGAGGAAGCTGTAGGCGACGATGCCGCCGGCGGCGAGCTTGGACGGTTTCGCGCCCCCTCGGAAGGCCTTGCCGCCGTGGGTCACGAACCGGCTGTGGTCACCGAGGATCACCTTCTGCAGCACGACCACCGCGATCCCGAACAGCAGCAGCGGGGAGCCGATGGCGGCCGCCGTCCCGTAGTCGACGGGCGACTGCGACACGGCGAGGAACATGTCGGTGGTCAAGACGTTGATGCCCGCGTTCCGTCCCAACAGCAGCGGGCCCGTGAACTGGCCGAGACCGAGCAGCAGGGCGACGCCGCCGCCGTACACGAGTACGGGCCGCAGGAGCGGGAGTGTCACCCGGAAGAAGACACCCAGCTGTGACGACCCGCTGACTTGCGCCGCCTCGATGAGCTCGGCGTTGATGTTCTCGAAGCCGGCGCTGACGAAGAGGTACACGAACGCCGTCAACCCGAACCCGGTGATGATGACGATCCACGGGAGGGTGTAGATGTCGACCGGTCCCTCGGACAGGTGGTTCCACCACGGCAGCGTGCGAAAGAACGCATTGAGGTAGCCCGGCCGCGGCGACAGCAGGAACGACCAGCCGATGACGCTGGCGACCGCGGGCACGACGATCGGGAGGATGGGCAACACCCGCAGCAGCCGCAGCCGCGGCGGCAGGCGGGTGGCCGCCCACGCCAGCAGCGTGCCGAGGACCAGCGCGATCGCGAGGGAGCCGAGCGCCAGGCTGACCGTCGTCCGGAGAGTGTCCGCCATCGACGGCCGCGTGAACGCGGTGCGGTACCCGCGGGCGCCGTCCTCCAGAGCCAGCGACTGCAAGCGGTACATCGGCATGACGACGAGGTAGGCGACGCCCGCCAGGAACGCGATCACGCCCAGCCGCGCCAGGACGCGCCGCCCGTGAGCCAGCACGATGGGGAACGGTTGGACCGGCGGCGCGGCCGTCACGACAGCCATGACGTCACGCTCCGACCGGTGTCGGCGCCTCGAGAGGGACATGGCCGGAGATGCGTGTCCCGTCACCGTCGAAGAACACCGCGACATCGGGCGCGAAGCCGGCGGTGACCGGCTGGCCCATCGTGAGCTTGCGGGCCCAGCCGCCCAGCGTTCCGCTCGATACCCGCGCGTGCAGCCGCTGGCCGCCGGCCGCCACGACGACGTCGACGTGACGCCCACCGAACTCGGAGTCGACCACTTCAGCGGCGAACTCGACCTTGCGACCGTCGAGCCGTTGGTCGATCGGGGCCAGCAACAGGTCGTCGGGCCGCAGCCGGACGGCGACCGAGGAGTAGCTGCGGGGAACCTGGATCTCGCCTTGGACCGGTTGGCCGGCGAAGGACCAACCCCCTTCGCTGCGCTCGACCTGCACCCGGTTCGACATTCCGATGAAGCCGGCGACGTACTCGGTCGCCGGCTCCTCGAACACCAACTCAGGCGTGTCGAACTGCTCGATCTTGCCGGCCTTCATGATCGCCATGCGGTCGCCCAGGGCGAGCGCCTCGGTCTGGTCGTGCGTCACGAACACCGCGGTGAACCGCAGGCGTGCGTGCAGCTCGTGGATCTGCGCTCGCACCAGATCACGCAGCCGGGCGTCGAGATTGCTGAGCGGCTCGTCGAACAGCATCAGATCGGGACGGGCGACCAGTCCTCGGGCCAAGGCGACCCGCTGCTGCTGCCCGCCGCTCAACTGTGCCGGGTAGCGGTCCAGCAACTCGCCGCAGTCGACCAGCGCCGCGGTCTCCGCTACCCAGTTGCTGCACTCGGCCTTCGGGATCTTGTGCGCCCGCAGCGGATAGCCGATGTTCTTGCGCACCGTCATGTGCGGCCAAAGCGCATACGACTGGAACACCATGCCGATGTTGCGCTTGTCCGGAGGAAGGTTGAGCCTCGACGTCGAGTCGAACACCCTGCGGCCCCCGAACGAGATGCATCCAGAGTTAGGCGTCTCCAAGCCGGCCAGGCACCGCAGCGTCGTCGTCTTGCCGCAGCCGCTCGGCCCGAGGAGGACGACGAACTCGCCCTCCTCGATCTCCAGGTCGAGATCGTCCATAGCCGTCGTCGGCGGGCGACCGGCGAACCGCTTGCTCAGACCTTCGATCCTCACGTAGGCCACTGGGCCCCCCTTAGGCGTTCGCTGCGTTCTCGTCCGGAGCTATCGGAACAGGTCGTTCCACTTCTCCTGGTATGCCGCGACCTTCTCGGGTGTCAGCTTGGCAAGGTCCTGCTCGCGGACTTCGGCGTTCGTGATGAGTGCACCCTCGACATCGGGGAGCACCGACCCTGCCGTCGCGGTCACGTCCTCCTGGCCCTTCCGCGTGACCATGAAGTTGGCGAACAGCTCACCCGCCTTCGGGTGCGGGGCCGTGGTGAGGATCATCCCGAAGTAGCGAGCGCCCCAAGCGCCCGAGTCGGAGATCCCGAACTCCACCGGGGCCCCTTGAGCCTTGAGCGGGGTCAGCGTCGCCGGTGCTGCGTACGGGGTCGCCGAGATCTCACCGGCGGCCAAGGCTTCACCGATGGGCAGCGCGCTCGGGTAGATCTGCGGTTCCTGGGCGGCGAGCTTCTCGACGTAGTCCTCACCAAACGTCTCCTCCAGCCAGAGGTAGAAGTCGACGATCGACGGCGACGTCGGCTCGATGACGCCCAGTTTGCCCTTCAGCTCCGGGTCAAGCAGGTCCTCGTAGTCCTTGATGCCGGCGCTGTAGAGGTCGGTGTTCCATGCGAACGTCAGCACCGCGGCACCGACCTCGAAGAAGTTCCCGTCGTGCACGAACTGGTCGGCGTCGTACTCGCCCGCGCCGGTGAGCTCGGAGCCCTCCGGCGCCAGGAACCAGTCCATGTCGGCGTGGGTCTGCACCCAGCTGAGGCTGGCGCTCACGTACATGTCGGCGACACCGCTGCCAGTCTGGTTCTCGGCTTCGACCTTCGGCGCCAGATCACCGTCGATCCCCCGGACGACCTCCGCATCGATCCCCGGGTACGCCGCTTCGAAGTCGGCGGCCAGCGCGTTCAGCTGATCGAGGCCCTGGCTCGAGTAGATCGTGATCTTGCCCTCGGCGGTCGCCGCCTCCACCAACGCCGCGTCCGGGTCGCCCGACGCTCCATCGGTGGTGCTGGCGCTGTCGCCCGCCGTCGTCGTGGCGTCACTGGATCCGTCGTCGCCGCACGCCACCGCCGAGACTCCCAAGGCCGCGATCAGGATCAGCGACCACACCCGAACAAGTCCTCGCGACTTCACTCGCACGTTACGTCCCCCTGTTGGGCTCAGTGCCGGCATCGTGCTGCGGGCTATTTCTCATGATGATAAAACTCAATCCGATCTTGTGTCAAGGATCACAGACCGATTCATCATGATGATCATCGCGATCTGACCGCCGTTTTGGTCAGGCGCCGGGCCGGTCGGTGAGCATGCCGGTCGCCGAGATCGCGTCGACTCGCCGCCGGAGCACCTCGCCCCACTCGGGGTGGGTGAGGATCCAGAACCGGTTGGCCCGAATCGCATCGACGACAAGGTCGGCGATGTCGGCCGGGTCCTTGCCGGTGGTGGCCAGGTAGGCGCCCGAGGCTCTCACGAACTCGCGCCCTTCGGCCGTGTCGGATTGCGGGCCGACGGACCCCGGCCGGCTCTGCGGGTTCTGCAACAGAGCCGTGTTGACGGGACCGGGAACGAGGACGCTGGCACCAATCGACGACTGACGGGCGTCGAGCTCCCGTCGCAGCGCCTCCATGAGCGCCACGACCCCCGCCTTCGCCACGGAGTACGGCGCAATGAAGGGTGGCGCGACGAGACCCGACGTCGACGCGGTGGCCACGAGGTGTCCCTCGCCCTGCCGCTCGATCAAGGGCAGGAACACCCGCACGCCGTTGACGACTCCCCACAGGTCGACGTCGACCACCCAGTGCCACTCCTCGTCGGTCAGATCCTCGAGCCGACCGCCGACGACGACGCCCGCGTTGTTGCACACCACGTGCACGGCGCCGAATGCGTCGAGCGTGGCGTCCGCCAGAGCCCGTATCTCGTCGACTCGGGACACGTCGGTACGCACACCGACGGCGCGATGTCCCGCGGCGACCAGCTCCGCCACGGTCGCGTCGACGGCGGAAGCATCGATGTCGGCGACGACGACGTTCATGGCCTCGGTCGCGAAGCGGTCGACCATGGCCCGGCCGATCCCCGACGCACCGCCGGTGACCACCGCCGTCCTTCCCGCGAGATGCTTCACGCTACGGTGCCCGGGGTCAGGCCCGAACGGCCGCCGTCCACGCAGAGGACGGTACCGTTGATGTACGACGCGTCCTCCGATGCGAGGAACGCGACGGCCGCGGCTACTTCCTCCGGACGGGCGGCGCGCCGAAGCGGCGTCGCCTGCAGGACCCGCTCGACCTGGTCGGACGGCGGCGCGACGGGCTGACCCTCGACCGCGGCGCGAGCCACGCAGTTCACGCGGATGCCGTATGCGGCGAACTCGTGGGCCATCACGTGGGTGAGCGCGATCAGCCCGCCCTTGGATGCGGAGTACGACGGCACTCGGGGGTTGCCCAGCAGGCCGTCGATCGAGCCGAGGTGCACGATCGCGCTCCGCCCGCTCCTGCGGAGCAAGGGAAGGAACGCCTTCGAGCACGCAACCGGTCCGAGAAGATTGGTCCGACACGCCTCGGCCCACGCGGCCATGTCAGTGTCCTCGATCGAGCGCCAGTCGAGCGCGATGTGGCAGTTCACGAGGGCATCGACGGCCGAGCCTCGCTCGTGACAACGGCGAAGCGCGTCCTCCAGCTCGGCGTCGTCCACGGCATTGCCGTCAACGCAAACGATGTCGGCGCCCTCGTCGGCGAGGCGGCGAGCGCACGCCGCGCCGATGTCGTCGCCAGCACCGACGACCACGGCGGTGAGAGCCTCGAACCTCCGCACCGCGCCGATGCTACCATCAATCCTCATGATGAATGAAGTGCGGGATCTCCTCGACCGCGAGGCGTTGACAGCCTTGGTCGCGCGGTACGCACACGCGGTCGACTCGCGGGACGTTCCCGCTGTGGTCGCGTGCTTCACCGACGACACCCACGTCGAGTTCGACGGCGGTACCGAGGTCGTCGATGGGCGCGACGCGCTGTTCCGGTTCTTCGAGGACGCATTGGTGCAACCCCGGATGGGCACCACCGGCGTCTCGACCCACCTGATGAGCAACATCCTCGTCACGACCATGGGCGACGCCGCTCACATCGAGACCCAGGCAGTCGCGTTCCTTGCGAGCGACGAGCGGGCCACCGTCGTCGTGCGCGGCCTGCGCTACTCCGACGACTGCGTCCGCGGCGACGACGGTTGGCTGATCCGGCATCGGATCCATCGATCCCTCTGGCAGGCCGAGGCGCCAGGAGGTCCGCTCTGATGGCTCGGAGTCCGCGAGGCACCGCCCTACCGCTCGGTAGCCTCTCGCGGTGGCAACACGCGGACCGGTTGAGGCTGATGCCACACGCACCACGGGCGGCCGGCGGCGGTCCAGCATCGCGGAGACGTCGCGGACGCCGGCGGGCAGCGCGCTGACGCGTGCCCTCAAGATGTCAGAGACGGTGGCTCGCGACATCGTCCACGACATCGTGTCCCGGCGGCTCAACACCGGCGATCGCCTCCCACCCGAGGCGGCCATGCTCGAGGAATACGGCGTGAGCCGCGAGTCGCTACGCGAGGGTCTGCGACTCCTCGAGGTCCAAGGCCTCATCACGCTCCGGCGCGGACCCGGGGGGGGACCGATCGTGGGGCGGGTCGATCCGGCCAACCTCGGTCGTGTATCGACACTCTTCTACCACCTGGCCGGCGGAACCTACGCAGAGCTGTTCGAGGCGTGGATCGTCACCGAGCCGATCCTCGCCGAGCGCGCGGCACGGAACGAGGACCGGGCCGCGGTCAAGGCGGCGATGGCGCCGTTCTCGAGGCCGCCGCCGGCAGGTCAGGACCCCGACGGCGAGTTGCTCGACTTCGTCGAGTCACACGTCAACTTCCACGCCGTGGTCGCGAAGCTCGCGGAGAACCGCGTCCTCGAGCTCATGCTCGAGTCGATCGGTCAGATCGTCACCCATCACGTCGTCGTGAACGCGGACCCCCGCGACCTCCAGGACGACATCGACCGCGACCATCTGCAGCTGGCGCGTGCCATCGCCGCCGGACAGGCCAATCGAGCGCGCACGCTCATGGCCGATCACATCGAGCGCATGGTCGACCACTACCGCTCCGAGATCGGCGACCAGATGCACGACTTCATCGAGTGGCGCTGAGCGCGGCGATCGCGCTCGCCCACCCCCACACCCGCCAAGGCGTGGGCGATCGTGGGTCCACCAGGCCCCGCATCACCACAACCCGCTCGAACGCCACAGCCCCGAGGCGCCGCCGGCGTCAGTCCAAGTGGTAGATGCGGGCCGCGTTGTCGTGGAGGATCTTGCGCTGGGTCGACTCCGGCAGGTCGCCGAGGCTGGTCTCGATGAAGTCGCGCGGTGAGACCGCCGACGTCGCGGGGCCGGGCGACATGCTCGTCGGGTGCGGGAAGTCCGTCTCGTAGAGGATGTTCTCGTCGCCGAGCCAGTCGATGGCGAACCGGGCGGTCTCGCGCTCGAACCAGAAGCACCCGTAGATCTGCCGTCTGAAGTACTCGCTGGGCAGAAGGTCGTACTCAGGGTGCTCGATACCGACGCCGCAGTTCTTCCACTGCCAGTCGAGCGCGTCGAGCGCGAACGGGATCCACCCGACGCCGCTCTCGACCGAGACGAAGTTGAGCTCGGGGAACCGGTGGCAGACGCCACCGCAGATGAGCGAGGCGATCGTCCGGGCATTGCCCATGAAGAACGAGACACCCATCGATGCGTAGCTCGCGTGCGGGCCGGCGTCGACGAGGCCGCCCCCGTGCGCGAACAGCGAGATGTCGCCCGACGCGATGTGGAAGTTGACCGGCAACCCCTTCTCCATGGCCGACGCCCACATCGGGTCCCAGTGGGGATCGGTCAAGGCGGGCAGGCCGAACGCGGACGGGTCCTGCGAGAACACGATGCCCTTGTGGCCCCTGGCGGCGCAGCGGTCGATCTCGCCGAGCGTTGCCTCGAGGTCCCAGAACGGCAACGACGTCATCGGCAGGAGCCGATCGGGCGCCGCGCTACTCCACTCGGTCTGGAAGTCGTTGTACACGCGGAGGTACTCGAGCGTGAGCGCGAGATCGTCGGCCTCGACGAGGAGCGCGGAGTTGAACAACGCCACGTTCGGATACAGGACCTGCGCGTGGATGCCGTACTCGTCCATCTTCTTCAGCCGCAAGGCCGCATCCCACGTCGCCGGATCCGCGTCACTCCAACGCTTGGGATGGTCAGGCGGGTACTCGGACCACCCGGCCATCGCCGCGCCGGCCACGGGCGCGACGCGCTGCTTGCCGATGAACCACGCCTCCTCGGCGGCCGCCTCGTCCCACTCCACGTGGGGCACGAGGTCACCCCACTTGGACGACGACATGCGCGCCGTCCACAGGTCGGGCGGCTCCACCAGATGGGTATCCGTGTCGATGACGGGGATCTTCTCGACGAGTTGCGTGCTCACCCCGGCATCGTAAACCTCATGATGAATATGTGTCAACCGTCACCACAGCGACTCGCCGCCGTCGACGACGACCTCGGCGCCCGTGACGAACCGGGCCGCCGGGCTGCACAAGTACAGCGCGGCGCCGGCCATGTCCTCGGGTGTTCCGGCCCGGCCGAGCGGCACCATGGCGGTCATCTCCTCGAAGACCTCAGGGTTTCCCTCGAGGGCCAGAGGCGTTGCGGTGATCCCCGGCGACAGGGCGTTCACGCGGATGCCGAGGGGCGCGAGCTCGTACGCCGCCGCCCGCACGAGTTGGTTGACGCCCGCCTTCGTCACGGCATAGGCGAGTCGTCCCGGCCGCACGCCCACGGCCCGGATCGAGGACACCACGAGGATCGCCTTGTTGGCGTCGGGCGCCGTCTCATTCATCATCCGCGCTGCGTGCTGGCAGCAGAGGAACGTGCCGGTCAGGTTCAGGGCCAGGGTTTGATCCCATTCCTCGATGGTCAGGTCGAGGAAGGGGACGATCCGCCCACTGCCGGCGTTGGCGACGAAGATGTTCAGCTGCGGCGCCTCAGACCGGATGCCGTCGAACAGCGCGGCGATCGCCGTCGGGTCGGACGCGTCGGCGGCCAGGGGGACGACCGACTGGGCCGCGCTGGCCCGCGCCCGCAGGTCCTCGCACGCGCTCTTGAGCGTCTCGACGCCGCGGGCGACGATGACGACGCTCGCCCCGGCATCGACGAACTGGGTGGCGATGCCCAGGCCGATGCCCTTGCTCGCGCCCGTGATCGCCGCCCACTGCCCGAGCAGCGGCCGTGCATCGAACGCCGGCCCAGTGCGCGGTTCCGTGCTCATGAGGGACCTCCGGATCGTGGATCGGGCGTGCATCGTACTCTAAATCCTCATGATGATTCTTGACAACCGGATCGTTGTCGTGTGTCATGAGTCGCGTGAGCGTCGGTATTTCGGTCTACGACATGCGGGCTCGAGACGTGCTCGCGATGGCGGTGGCGGCCGACGAAGCCGGCTTCGACGCCATCTGGCTCGGCGAGCACATCGTCCTGCCCGTGGGCTACAGCGCGGAGCACCCCACCGCCGGTACCGCGGCGCACCGCATCAGCGGGCCGATCGTCAAGGCGGATACGGAGTTGCTCGACCCGTGGGTCCAGCTCGGGGCTGTCGCCGGCGCCACGGCTCGGCTCCACCTGGCCACCGGGATCTACCTCCTGCCCCTTCGCCATCCCCTGATCACCGCGCGCTCGGCCCACACGCTGCAGGAGGCTTCCGGCGGCCGGCTCCGCCTCGGCATCGGTGCCGGGTGGTTGACCGAGGAGTTCGCCGCGCTCGCCGTGCCCTTCGAGGAGCGCTACGGGCGCCTGGTCGAGACGATCGAGATCGTGCGGGCGGCCTGGGCCGGTGGTCCCTTCGACTACCACGGCAAGCACTTCTCGTTCGATCTTGTCGAGCTCAGTGCGCGCCCCGTCCACGTGCCACTGATCATGGGAGGCAACACACCTCGCGCCCTGAAGCGCGCCGCGCTCCTCGGCGACGGCTGGTTCAGCTCGGGCACTCCAAGCTTTGACGACGCGCGCCGCCTGCGCGACGCGCTCCTCGACTTGCGGGGGCGCCACGGGCTCACCACGCCATACCACTGCTACTTCCGCATCGAGCACGCCGACCCCACGCTCGTCGAGCGGTATCGGGCCGAGGGCATCGACGACGTCGTCATCTGGGCGGACCAGCTGTGGCCGAGCACGGGCGACCTCGAAGCCAAACGGCGGGTACTTGCCGACAACGCAAACGCCCTCGGTTTGACGACACCGCTCCGTTGAGGATCCGCCCACCGTCCTACACGCTCCTCGCGCTGGAGCAGCTGGCTGCGCTCGAATACGCGACGTTCCTCACGTGGCGTTCGCTGCTGTGGCTCGTGCCCGACGGGGACGGGCACCCGGTTCTCGTCCTGCCGGGCTTCACGGCGTCGGACCGCTCGACGGGACCCTTGCGCACGACACTGCGCGGCAAGGGGTACTGGGTGCACGGTTGGCGGCTCGGCACGAACGTCGGACCGCAACCGCGGATCGTCGAGGGGATCGAGCGGCGCCTCGTCCACTTGCACCGACGACATGGCCGCCGGGTCAGCCTCGTCGGCTGGAGCCTGGGGGGCGTCTACGCGCGCGAGCTGGCCCGCCGCCATCCCGAATCGGTGCGGCAGGTGATCACCCTCGGCAGCCCGTTCCGGCTCCGGCTCGGCGACCGTGGCCGCGGATCCGCGCTTTACGACGCGGTCGCGCCGCGCGACGACCCGTTCCTCAGCGCCCGCGCGCCCGAATACGAGCGACCGACGCTCACCGTCCCCTCCACGTCGATCTACACGCGGACGGACGGGGTCGTGCGCTGGCACACGTGCCTCGAGGAAGTGGGATCGGAGCGGGAGAACATCGAGGTGTTCGGGACGCACACCGGTCTCGGCAGCAACATCGCTGCGGTCCTCGCCGTCGCCGATCGGCTGGCCCAGCCCGAAGGTGAGTGGGCACCTTTCCGTCCGCCGGGCGTGCTGCGCATGCTGTACCCGCGTCCGGTCGCCTGGGACTACGCACGTAAGGCGCCAGTCAGCGGACGGTGACGCCGTCGGACCAAGGAGCGGCGTCGGCGGTTCGGAACGACTCCGGCAGGTCGTCGACCAGATCCCACGTTGCCGCGATGCGCCCGAAGCCGACGCACACGCCGACGTGCGCCCCTAGTTCAACGAGCTCCTCGTCCTCGAAGTGCCGCCGCAGCCGCTCGAAGACCGACTCGTCGACGGCGAGGTGGTCGGTGGCCACCAAGTCGGCGTAGCGCAGCGCGGCCTTCTCCCGGTCGGTCAGGTCGGCGGCCTCCTCGGGGCGCTCCAAGCTGCAGACCGCGCCGTCGGTCATCCCGTCGGCGACGGCCGCGCCCGATCGGGTGGCCATGCAGCTCCGGCACCGGTTGTGGAACGCGATGCGAAGGCGGACGAGCTCCCGCAGCCGCGTGGAGAGCGTCGCCTCCCGCTCGAGGGTGCGCTGGAAGGCGAGGAACGCCACGGCCAGTTCGGGCGACACTGCCCACGCTGGGAGCGCGCCGAGCGCCACCCGCTGTCCGCTGGTCGGGTAGCCGGCCGCTTCGGCCAACTGGGGTGCGAAGTCCTCCGGATCGATCGTGCGAACCCTTGCCACAGGTCCTCCTCGTTGGGAGCGGCGACGTTCAGCGGTCGGCCGCCGCCTTCAACAGTTCGTCCATCGAATCTGAGAGTCCGTCGCACAGATCCCAGAGGTCGGGGACGAGCTCGCGGCAGGCGACCAGGCCGAAGTCGAGGTTGTCGAGATAGCTCTGCACGGTGATGTTGAGCCCGAGTCCATCGGCGACCGTGGACACGGGGTAGAAGTGCGTCATCCGCGCGCCCGACAAATACAGCGGCTGTCGCGGACCGGGAACGTTCGACACGATCACGTTGACCGGTGGGTTCATCCGGTCGGCGATGCGCAGGCGGCCGGCCAGCCGGGCGGCCCGCGCCGCCAACGCCGGCGGGGCGAACTGTGTGACGTCGGTGAGCACGTCGGCGGGAATCGCTCGTTGCAGCTCCTTGGCCGCAGCCATCGACCCGTGGATCGCCTGCACACGCTCGACCGGGTCGGCGATGTTGGTGTGCAGCGACGTCACCACCCCGGTCACCCGATTCGTGTAGGTCTCACCTTGGCCCTTCACGCGGACCGACACCGGCACCATCGCGACGAGAGCGCGGTCGGGCAGCGCGTCGCGCTCGGCCAGATACGCACGCAACGCCCCTGCGGACAGCGCCAGCACCACATCGTTCACGGTGACGCCGAGCACCCGCTTCAGGTTCTGGGCATCGCTGAGTCGCAGCGTGCGGAAGGCGAAGCGGCGGTGGGGGGTGACGACACGATTGAACGGCGTGCGTGGGGCGGGCCGGGTCGGCAGCACGACCCGCTGCTCGCCTTGCGCTGAGGGCAGGATGCCGACGCGCCGCAGCCCGGGCATGGCACCGGCCACGAGCTCGCGAGCCGCCGCATTGCCGCTGAGCGCCGCCACCGCCCGCAACATCCGGAGCTGGAGCTGCACGGCCTTGCGGGGCCGCGCTGCGTACGCGAGCACCGTGCGTCCGAGGAGCTCGAACGGCGTCGGCGTGCGCTCGGGCTGCCACGGCTGGTCGGGCGGCGTGACCGTCGCCCCTTCGGGGTCGGTGTCGAGCAGCAGCTGCAGTAGCTCGACGCCCGACTCGCCGTCGACGGTGGCGTGGTGCAGCTTGCTGAGCAGCGCCACGTGGCCGCTGACGAGGCCGCTGATCACGTACAGCTCCCACAACGGGCGCGAGCGGTCGAGGGGGCGCGACACGATGCGTGCCACCTGCTCGCCGAGTTGGCGGTCATCGCCAGGTGCCGGGAGGGCGAGCTCGCGCAGGTGGAACTCGAGGTCGAGGTCGGGGTCGTCGACCCAGTACGGGTGGTCGAGCCCGAACGGGACCTCCGCCAGCTTCCGCCGGTAGACCTCGAGCAAGTGGAGTCGCTCTTGGAAGATGCGCCGTAGGTCGGCGTAGGGGTCACCGCTGCCGGCGTGCGACGGGTCGACGACGATCATCGACGCGACGTGGCCGTGCGCGCTCGGCGTCTCGATGTTCAGGAAGCTGGCGTCGAGACCGCTGAGCTGTCTCATGATCGGCCTGCCCGGTCCAGGATCGTCATCGCCCGCCGCGCCTGGGGGGCGATGTTGTCCCCCTTCTTCGCCATCCGCTCGTCGGTGCTCTCGCCGCGTACGTACCTCGTGTGTAGTTGTTGGAGCACGACCGCGGTCTTCCAGCAGGCGAACGCTTCGTACCAGTACACGTCGGCGACATCGAACCCCGTGCGGGCCGCGTACCGCTCGACGACCTCCGCCCGTGTCGGCAACCCCAGCGCGTCCATCCCGGGGTTGTAGATCGGACGGTCACCGTCGGTGTCGGTGGGATCGGGCCAGTAGTTCAGAAGGATGCCGAGGTCGACGAACGGGTCGCCCAACGTCGCCATGTCCCAATCGAAGATGGACTTCACGTGATCGGGGTCGGCGGGGTCGAATTGACAGTTGTCGAGCTTGAAGTCGTTGTGCAGGATCGCCGACCGTGGGGCAGTGGGCATGGCCGCGGCCAGCCGCTCCCCCACCACCGTCATCAGCGGCTCGGCGTCGGCCCGCGCAGCCAGCTCCCAGCGCTTCGTCCATCCGGCGACTTGGCGTTCGACGAAGCCATCCGGCCGTCCCAGGTCGCCGAGGCCGACGTCCTCGGCGTCGACCAGATGGAGCTCGGCGAGGGCGTCGACCAGCGCGTGCCCGACCCTCCGACCGACATCGACGTGCGCGGCCATCGACGGCGGAATCGGCCCCCAGATCACGACACCCGACCGGTACTCGATGACGAGGAAGTCCGATCCGATCACACGCTGGTCGTCGCAGAAGAGAAACGCCCTCGGCGCCTTGTCGAACCGTTGCCACAGCTTGGAGAGCGCGCGGTACTCGCGGCGCATGTCGTGGGCGCCGGGGGCGATCTGCCCGAACGGCGGGCGCCGCACGACGAGCGGTCGGTCACCGAACTGCACGAAGTACGTGAGGTTGGCCGACCCGTTGGGGAACTGGAGCACCCGGAAGTCGCCGCTCAGCTCGGGAAGGTTGGCGCGGAGGTACTGCTCGAGCGCGCTCCAGTCGAGTTCCTCGCCGGGCCGCACAGGGGCGACATCGAGCGGTGCGTCCGGGATCACCGAACGAGGATGGTGCACGCGCTGATTCCGGGGGCGCCGTACACGTGGGTGAAGGCGGTCGTCGGATCGTTCGGTACCTGCCGTGGGCCCGCGTCACCTCGTAGCTGCAACACGTTCTCGTAGACCTGGCGCAGGCCGGACGCACCGATCGGCTCACCGTTGGCGAGGCATCCGCCATCGGTGTTGATGGGGAGCGAGCCTCCGATCTCGGTTGCGCCCGACTGGATCAGCGCTTCCTGCTCGCCGTGCTTGCAGAGTCCGTTCTCTGCCATGTGCATGATCTCGGCACCGGATTCGGTGTCCTGGATCTGCGACACGTCGAGGTCGTCGGGGCCGACGCCGGACAGCTCGAAGACGGCACGGGACGCATCCACGGTCGGGCTCTCGGCGCGCTCGACGGCCAGCGACGGGCTGAACACCTCGAACGAACCGAAGCGCCGCGAACGCAACGCCGCGGCCTTGAGGTACACCGGTCGGTCGGTGTACCGCCGGGCCCGGTCGGCGCGGCACAGGACCAGCGCGACGGCGCCCTCGCCAGGCGAGCAGAACATGTACTGCGTCAGCGGATGGCTGACCATCGCTGAGCCGGCTATGTCCTCTTCGGACAGCGGCGTGCGGCGCCATGCGTTGTCGTTCAGCGAACCGTTGCGGTACGCCTTCGCCGCGACCTTCGCCAACGTCGACGGCGTGATCCCGTGATCGTGCATGTAGCGCTGGATCTTCAAGCCGAAGAACTGGGTAGTCAGCATGAGGCCGGTCTCTCCGTACCAGCGGCCGATGCCCATCGACTCGGGATCGGCGTTGAACGCGCCACGGGGGTGTTTGTCGAAGCCGATCGCCATGCCGAGATCGAACGCGCCCGAGCGGATCGTCGAGTCGGTCATGGTCAACGCGCTGCCGCCCGTGGCGCAGCCGTTCCAGACGTTGACGAATGGCAGCCCCGTCAGACCCAGTTCGGTCACGAGCGTGTCGGCGTCACCGCCGTCCCGGCTGCCGCCGAATGCGAACTGGATGTCGCCCCACCCGATCCCGGCATCGGCCAGCGCGAGCCGTGCCGCATGCACCGCTTGCTGCCGCCCGGACACACCGTCGTGCCGGCCGAAGGGATGCATGCCGATGCCGACGATCGCGACGTCCACTGACATCACTCCTTGTCGTCTGACGGGACCGGTCGGAACGCGAACGTCACGACGTCGTTTCCACTGTCGTCGCGGCCGAACGGCACCACTGCGAGCTCCATCGCAGCCCCGATCTCGAGACGCTCGGGATCGCTCTCGGTGAGGCGCGCCTCGACGAGCACCTCACCCGGCAGCTCCACGTAGCCGACGCCATACGGCTCGAAGTCCTCCGGACCCGTGTAGGGCGTCTTGGGCCGGAAACCTTGGACGGTGAACGACCAGAGTGAACCCGTCCGGCTCAGCAGCCGCTCCTCCGTCTCCGATCCCGTGCACTTGGGGCACGATGATTGCCTCGGGAACGTCGTCGTGCCGCAGGCGAGACACCGGCTGCCGATCAGCCGCGGCTCATCCGACGGCCACGTGAACAGTCCCTCTGCGATCGCAACTGAAGGTGCCACTCCCACGCACCCAACACCATGCGGGCCCTCGCTGTCAAGTATTCCTCATGATGATAATCCTTGCTCGGCCTTCCCGCGGCTGCTTATAATCATCCTGAGATTTAGCGCCGGGAGACCCGATGACCACTGAAGACGCTCCTTCGGTCGAGCGAGATCGACCGCACCGGCATGGCCCGCGATCGGAGATGACCGTCGGGCACGTCGACCGCGAGGACCGCCGCCGGACGATGAAGACCTCGGAGCGAGTCGCGCTCGACATCGTACGGGACATCGTCGCCCAGGGTCTGCGCACGGGTGCTCATCTTCCGCTCGAAGCCCTGATGGTTCAGCAGTACGGCGTCAGCCGGGCTTCCCTCCGCGAAGCGCTGCGGCTCCTGGAGGTGCAGGGGCTCATCTGGCTCAAGCCCGGGCCCGGAGGCGGCCCGGTCGTGGGCACTGTCGAGCCCGCGAACCTCGCACGCACCGCCTCCTTGTACTTCCACCTCGGCGCCGCCACCTACGGCCACCTCATGGAGACGCAAGTCCTCCTCGAACCGCTGTGCGCCCAGCGGGCCGCGCAACATCCCGACCGGCGCGAGGTCATGGCCCCCTACCTCGACGAAATGGTGCTCACCGAGGACACCTCGGAACGCGAGTACCGCGGCGCGACGATCGGGTTCCACAGCGCGGTTTGGAAACTCGCCGCCAACCCTGTGTTGACGCTGCTGAGCCAAGCGGTGACGCACATCGTGAGCGATCACGTGGTCGCCACGATGGACCCGGTGGAGCTCCGGGACGAGATCCTCGAGGAGCACGCCGTGCTGGCGCGGACCATCGCCAGCGGGCGGGTCGACAAAGCGGCCCGGCTCATGGCTGAGCATTTCCAGGCACAGCACGACTACTACGCCGAGCACTGGCCGGCCCGGATGGCGGAGCTCATCGAGTGGCGTTGACCGCGGCCACCCGATGGACAGATCACCGTAATCATCGGTAGAAATAGGCGATGATGGCTGCCGCAGACGACCGCTTCTCACTGCAGGGCAAAGTGGCCCTCGTCACCGGTGGGAGCCGAGGAATGGGAAGCGAAATGGTCCTGGCGTTCGCCCAGGCCGGCGCCGACGTCGTCATCGCGAGCCGCAAGCAGGACGCCTGTGACGACCTCGCGGCGGAAGTCGCACGCACCACAGGTCGCCGCGCCTTCCCGTATGCGTGCCACGTCGGTCGCTGGCCGGACGTCGAGGCGTTGGTGGCGGCGACGTATGGCGAGTTCGGCAAGGTCGACGTCCTGGTGAACAACGCCGGGATGTCGCCGCTCTACCCGAGCTTGGCCGACGTCACGGAGGAACTCTTCGACAAGGTGATCGGCGTGAACCTCAAGGGACCGTTCCGCATCACCGCGCTGGTCGGCTCCCGGATGGCCGAGGCTGACGGCGGATCGATCATCAACCTCAGCAGCGTCGCGGCTATCCGCCCGACGCCCGGCGAGCTGCCGTACGCCGCAGCCAAGGCCGGCCTCGACGTCCTCACGATCGGGTTCGCCCAGGCGTACGGGCCGAAGGTCCGCGTGAACACGATCATGCCCGGGCCGTTCTTCACTGACATCTCCAAGGCGTGGGACCTCGACGCGTTCAACGAGCACGCGGCCCGGTTCCCCCTTGGCCGCGGCGGCGAGCCGCACGAGATCGTCGGCGCCGCGCTCTATCTGGCCAGCGACGCGTCGAGCTTCACGACCGGAACGGTGCTCCGAGTCGACGGTGGCCAAGCGGTGGCGCAGCGATGACATCGGCGTCCAACCCAGACCTCGCGACCTACCGGGCCGAGGGGAGGGAGTGGCTGGCGTCGCACGTCGAAGCGAGGGAGCCAGCCGCGTCGTCGGCGGTCGAGCGGTGGGGCGTCGGGGACGACGACGTGTCGATCTTCCACGACCTCTCCTTCGAGCAAGAAGCCGAGTTGCTCGAGCGAGCCATGAAGTGGCAGCAGACGAAGTTCGACGCGGGTTATGGCGCGATCTCCTGGCCAGGGGAGTACGGCGGTGCAGGGCTGTCCGTCGAGTACGAGCGCGCCTTCCACGAGGAGGAGCGGGCGTTCCAGACGCCGCGCCGCCACGAGACGTTTTCTGTCACGGTTCGGCTCATCGCGCCCACCGTGCGGCTCTTCGGTACCGAGGACCAACAGGCACGGTTCGTGCGCCGCTTCCTTCGCGCCGAGGAGCTGTGCTGCCAGCTCTTCTCCGAGCCTTCCGCCGGCTCGGACCTCGCGGGGCTCGGCACACGGGCGGTGCGGGACGGCGACGAGTGGGTCGTCAACGGCCAGAAGGTGTGGAGCTCCGGCGCCCGCTTCGCTCCGTGGGGAGAACTGATCGCCCGCACCGACCCTGCCGTTCCGAAACACGCGGGCTTGTCGGCGTTCCTCGTGCCGATGGACGCGCCCGGACTGGAGGTGCGGCCGATCCGTCAGATGTCGGGCGGCGCGTCGTTCAACGGGGTCTTCTTCACCGACGTGCGGCTTCCCGACGACCTGCGCCTAGGCGATGTCGGCGCGGGGTGGAAGGTGGCGCTGACCACGCTCGGCTTCGAGCGCGGCGACAACGGCGCGGCGCGGGCCGGCGGCAACTGGTCACAGGTGCACGCGCTGGCCCGCTGGCTCGGTGTGACCGACGACCGGCTCGTCAGGGACGCGCTGGCGGAGCTGTACACCAACCACCGCATCACCGACCTCGTGTGGCAACGCGCCGCCCGAGCCGCCGATGCCGGCGGCGTCCCCGGCCCCGAGGCCTCGATCGGAAAACTGCGCTGGACCCAGGACTTGACGCGTACCTCGGATGTCGTCGCGCGGCTGCTCGGGCCCCGCCTCGCCGCCGACACCGGCGAATGGGGCACGTACTCCTGGACGGCACATGTGCTCGGCGCGCCGGGTTATCGAATCGCCGGCGGATCCGACGAGATCCAGCGGAACATCATCGGAGAACGGGTGCTCGGCCTTCCTCCGGAGCCACGGGTGGACCGGGACGTTCCATGGCGAGACGTGCGGCGGTAACGACCCCCGGAGCCACGGGTGGACCGGGACGTTCCATGGCGAGACGTGCGGCGGTAACGACCCCGCGCAGCCCCGGGGGCGCGCGCTGGCTCCGACCCGCGGCGGTGTGTCAATATTCATCATGAGCTTTTCCACCACGACGACACCGCGCCTCGCAGGCCGGCGGGCGCTCGTGACCGGTGGCGGCAGCGGGATCGGTCGCGCCAGCGCGCTTCGCCTCGCCGCGGAAGGTGCCAAGGTCGCGGTCGCCGACGTGCGGGCCGGCGCCCCGGATCCGGTCGCCGCCGAAGTCGCCGCCGCCGGTGGCTGTGCCCTCCCGCTGGTGTGCGACGTGCGCGACGAAGCGTCCGTGCAAGCCGCGACCACCGCGGCCGCTGAGGCGTTCGACGGGCTCGACACCGTCGTCGCGTGCGCCGGCATTGCCGCGAGCGGCTCGACCGCATCGATGGCCCTCGCCGACTGGGAGCTCATGATCGGCGTGAACCTCACCGGGGTCTTCCTCACGGTGAAACACGCGCTTCCTCACCTGGTCGCCGCGGGCGGGGGCGCCATCGTGACGATCGGGTCGACCGCCTCGCTGGTCGCGGCCGGCCGCACGTCGAGCTACGACGCCTCCAAAGGCGGCGTGCTCCAGTTCACGCGCGCGGTCGCCGTCGAGTACGTCGACGAGGGCATACGGGCGAACTGCGTATGCCCGGGCGTCGTCCGCACCGACCTGGCCGCGAACAGCCGCGAGCTCAACGCACCGCTGGAGACAGGTCCAGGCCTCGCCGGACCGTCGGCCCGGTTGCGCATACCGATGTCGCGCGCCGCCGATCCGGCGGAGATCGCCACCACCGTGGCGTTCCTGTGCTCGGACGATGCCTCGTTCCTCACCGGCGCCGCCATTCCCGTCGACGGTGGCTACACCGCCATCTGATCCCGACGAACGGAGGACAGACATGCCGATCCCCCTCGGAGACCCGATGCCGGCCGAGCTCGCCGCGTACTACCGCGACCTCGACGCCGGGCTGATCAAGGAAGCCGCTGACCACTTCTCGCCGGACGTGCTCTATGCGTTGCCGCGGTACGGCGCGATCGAAACCGATGCCCGCCGAGAGATCGAGGGTCGCGACGAGCTGGTCGGATGGTTCGACGAACGCGGGCCGAAGACATACGTGCACGAGATCCAGCTGTGCATCCACGAGGGCGCCACGTGCCTCGTCGAGGGCGTCGGCGTCGAGCCCGCGAGCGGGGCGTTCGCCACCTTCGTCGCCAGCCTCCGCCTCGGCGCCGACGGGCTCGTCCAGCGCTACCTCGCGTACATGACCGCGCCGGCCGTCGTGCCCGCCCCGAGCGGTACGGGTCCAGCACCCGCCGATGCGGCCGAGGTGCTCGCGCGGTACTTCGACGCTCTCGACACCGGCGCGTTCGCCGACGCGGTCGACCAGTTCAGCGCCGACGTCGTGTACTCCCACCCTCCCTACCGCCACACCGGCATCGACGGCGACGCCCGAGTCGTGTTTCGCGGTCGGGATCAACTCCTCGCCGCGTTCACTGCCCGGGGCCGCCAGACCTTCGACCACCGCATCGTGGCGATCGGGCAGCGCGGGCCACACTGCCTCCTCGAAGGAGTCGTAGAGGGACTACCGGACGATGGGACCGGCAGCTTCATCTCGAGCCTCACCCTCGACGGCAGCGGTCGGATCCGGCGCTATGTCAGCTTCTACTGTGAACCGAGCGTCGGCGGCGACTGAGCCGTCATCGGCGATGAAGCTCGCGTTCCATTCCATCCACTTCACTCCGTTCTTCGGGGGCTCCGCGCCGTTGGCCGACGTCCTCCGCGGTGCCGGGGCGGCCGGCTTCGATCACATCGGTTTGGACCTGTGGACCATCGATGCCGAGCTCGCAGCATGAGGCACGGTCGAGTCCGTCCGTGACGTCGGGAGCTCGTCCACGAATTGGCGGTGCGTTGCAGCGGAACGGATAGCAGAGAACGCCGATGCGCTCGTCGTTCGGACGCTGGATACCGAGGTAGACCGGCGCGCGGTTCGCCGGGCTCATGAACAGGACCTCGCCGCCGGCGCGTTCCACTGTCGAGCGGAGGTACTCGTGGACATCCGAACGCCCCGATACGCGGTACACCTGGGCATATGACCGGCCAGCGAGCTCGTCGCTCATCGGAAACCAGTGTCACAGCCGGTGCTGACATCGTCGCGGACCGGTATCCGTATCCAACCTCCGCGGCCGCAACGGCCGTGATGAAGGGCAATCGGAAGCGCGACACGAGGTCGGAGCTCGCCTTGCGCTCTGTGCTGCATCGAGCGGGCCTGCGCTACCGCTGCGACTATCCGATCCGAGGGCCCGGCCGGCGATTGATCCGTGCGGATGTTGCGTTCACGCGCGCCCGGGTCGTTGTATTCGTCGACGGATCTGGCACTGCTGTCCGGAGCACTCGAACACACC
>WNFV01007760.1_pt1 | contig 32049 bp, 32 predicted proteins | sample 5400101 | NCBI WGS metagenome assembly WNFV01 (sample SAMN13153361, study PRJNA577476) | soil metagenome | isolation source: 115 cm soil or saprolite under grassland replicate 1 | place: USA:California | collected 2016-06-15 | reverse complement strand
CGCGAGGTAGTTCATCCCGAAGCCAATGATCACCGGGGTCAGGACGGCGAGCAGCGCCGGGGTGGCGAGCTCACGTAGGGACGCGGCGGTGCAGATGTCGACGATCCGGCCGCTGTCGGGCTCCTTGGTCCCGGCCATGATCTTGCCGTCGGAGAATTGCTCGCGGACGTCCTGCACGACCGTGCCCGCGGTTCGACCAACAGCTCGGATCGCGAGTGCGCTGAAGAGAAACGCGATCGACCCGCCAACGAGCAGGCCGATGAAGGTCTCCGGGTCGGCCACGTTGATCTGCGTCTGAGCCGCGCCGAAGAGCGCCGAGCCGGTCTCCCTCAGGTTCAGCTCGCTGCCGATCGTCTCGACGAACGACGCGAACAGCGCGACAGCAGCGATGACGGCGGACCCGATGGCGAAGCCCTTGGTGACAGCCTTCGTGGTGTTCCCCACCGCGTCGAGGCTCACCATGATGCGCTCGGGCTCGCCGCCGAACTCGCCTGACATCTCCGCGATGCCGGCCGCGTTGTCGGCGACCGGACCGTATGTGTCCTCCGAGACGACGACGCCGGTCGTCGCCAGCATGCCCATGCCCGTCAGCGCCACCAAGTAAAAGGAGAACTCGATGTTGCCGCCGCCGAGGACGATCGCGACGCCGATGGCGACCGCGATCGCCACGATCGCCCAGACCGTCGACTCGAGCCCCGTGCTCGTCCCCGACAGGATGGTCGTGGCCGGGCCGGTGCGAGCCGAGTCGGCGATCTCCTGGACCGGCTCCTTGTCCGTCGAGGTGAAGTGCTCGGTCAGCCGGCTGATCACCTGGGCGAGGACGAGCCCGGCGACGACCGCGCCGAAGAGCTTCCAGCCTTCGTTGTCGTGGTCGTTGCCGATATAGAAGAGCGAGACGGCGAGTGTGCCGAGCACCGTGAGAATGCTGGCGGTGAAGAAGCCGCGGTTGATCGGGGCCATCGCGCTGCGGTCGCGGTCCGTCGCCCGGACCGAGAACACGCCGACGATCGAGGCGAGCACGCCGATGGCGCGCGCGGCGAGCGGGAAGATGAGGCCGAGGGCGGGGTTGGCGCCGATCGACCTGAACGCGGCAACTCCGAGGATGATCGACGCGACGAGCGTCACCTCGTAGCTCTCGAACAGGTCGGCGGCCATCCCGGCGCAGTCCCCGACGTTGTCCCCGACGTTGTCGGCGATGGTGGCCGGGTTGCGCGGGTCGTCCTCGGGGATGCCCTGCTCTACTTTGCCGACGAGGTCGGCGCCGACGTCGGCGGCCTTCGTGAAGATCCCGCCGCCGACGCGCATGAACAGCGCGAGCAGCGACCCGCCGAACCCGAAGCCGATGAGGATCGCGGTCGCCGTGTTCTGGAAGATCATGATGATCACGGTCGCCCCGAACAGGCCGAGCCCGACCGTGTACATGCCGGCCACGCCGCCGCTGCGGAATGCGACCTTGAGGGCGGCCGGCAACGAGCCCGCCTTGGCGGCGGCGGCGGTGCGTACGTTGCCGCGCACGGCGAGGCTCATGCCGATGAAGCCAGTGAGCCCGGACAGGAAACACCCGCCGATGAACGCCAGCGTGCGGAACAGGCCGGACTGCGCGAACGACAGCGCTTCCGCGCCGTTCGGCTCTACGACCTTGGTGGAGGTGACGAACACGATCGCGGCAACGGGCACGACGATGATCGCGATCGTCTTGAACTGGCGCCGCAGGTAGGCCATCGCGCCGACCTGGATCGACTTGGCGATCTCGATCATCGTCGGCGTGCCCTCGTCGGCTGCGAGCACCCCTTTGCGCAGCACGAAGCCGATGACGATGGCGAGGAGCGCGGTGGCGGCCGAGAGAATCAGCCAGAACCACTCGCCACCCGCCAGGTGGAATACCTGGTAGCCGCCCTCAGCCGCGAGCGTGCCGATGCTTGACATGTCTGCGAGTCGCTCCTCTGTCCGCGGTCGTCGCTCGCTCGGCCCGGCAGGTTAGCGGCCGTCAGCCGTCCAGCGTCACTCGCCGACGATCTCGATCTCGGGGTTCAAGATGGCGAGATAGCCGCGATGCTCGCCGACCATCCCCCAGGCGATCACGTGCCGCCCGAGCTCGATGCCCGCGACCTGGCGGCGGCCGAGGAACACGAGGACCAGCCCGCCGGTGTCGTCGACGATCACGCACTCGAGCGTGGCGACGCCGGACCAGGGCTGCACGCGCATCGAGCGCACCCGGCCGCGAACCTTGGCGCGGTCGCGCCATCGCACCTGGCCGATAGGCCCGATGGGCGCCGATGACTCTCCGCCTTCCCCGTCGGGGGTCACGGGCGCGAGGACCGCGTCGCTCACGACGTGGGTTGGTTCTCGGCGGGCTGCGGGGGCGGCTGGCCCAGCACGTACGGGACGGTGGTGACGTTCGCATGCTCGAGCTTGCCCGCGGCTTCGGCGATCTCCTCCGCGGTGTTGTCATGCAGGAACCGGTGCCAGAACCGCTTGTAAACGCGCTGCGGAAGCAGCACGCTCACCTCGGTGCTCCCGTCACCGAGCTCCGACGCGATGATCTCGAGCGCGGCCCGCCCGATGCGACGGTCGGGACAGTCCACGAGCTCGAGCGGCACTCGGGCCAAGCCGAGCCGCCGCCATTCTTCGGCCAGGTGCTCGGCAAACGGTCGGTCGATAGCGATGTGCACGGCACGCATCTCGTCCGGCATCAGCGCACGCGCGTACTGGATCGCTCGCGCGGTCGCTCGGTCGAGTCGGGCGACGAAAACGAGCACGACGTGCCGGCGAAGGATCGGCGCCGTGCACGCATTCTCCGCGTCGCGCTCGAGATCGGACGCCTCGGATTCGTACTGGCGGTTCAGCCGGACGAGGAGCGCGACCATGATCGGGACGAGCAGGACCACCAGCCACGCACCGTGGGTGAACTTGGTGATCGCGATGATGACGTCGACGACCAGCGACAGGACGGCGCCGATGCCGTTGATGACAAGGCCGCGCCGCCAGTGCGGCTCTTTCCGCGTGATGTGGTGCTTCGCCATTCCCGCCTGCGACATCGTGAACGACGTGAACACGCCGATCGCATAGAGCGGGATCAGCCGGTCGACCTTCGCGCCGGTCACGACGACGAGCGCCGCCGCGGCGATCGCCAGGGCGATGATGCCGTTCGAGAACACGAGCCGGTGCCCGCGCTTCGTGAGCTGGCGGGGCATGAAGTTGTCGCCGGCATGGAACGACGCGAGCCGGGGGAAGTCGGCAAACGACGTGTTCGCCGCCAGGACCAGGATCAGCACCGTCGCCGCTTGGAGGCCATAGAAGAGCGCCTGGCCGACGGGGCCGCTGCCGAACACGAGCCGGCCTACTTCGGAGATGACGGTTGGCGTGCCGTCCTCGAACGGTGCAACGTGCATGTGCCCGGCGAGGATCGACAAGCCGAGGAACATGAAGCCCAGCGTCGTCCCCATGATCACCAGGGTCGTGCGTGCGTTCTTCCATTCGGGCTTGCGGAAGGCGGGCACGCCGTTCGAGATGGCCTCGACGCCGGTGACGGCGGCGCCGCCGGATGCGAACGCGTGCATGACCACGAACAGCCCGGCTCCCATGAAGAGCCCGTCGCTGGCCGAACCGAACTCGAGGAGGCCGGTCTGGTGTGGCGCGGCGCTCGGAAGGCCCCCGGTGATGAGCTGGAAGAGCCCCCAGCCGAGCAGTAGCGCCATCATGAGGATGAAGAAGTAGGTGGGGACGGCGAAGAACCTTCCCGACTCGCGCACCCCCTTCAGGTTGCCGAAGGCGATCAAGAAGATGAAGGCAACCGAGATCGGCACGGCGAACGGCGCGAGAGCATCGAACGCGGACGAGAGGGCGGCTGTCCCGGCCGCAACGGACACCGACACCGTCAAGACGTAGTCGGTCAGCAGCGCGACGCCCGCGATCTGCGCGGGGAGAAGGCCGAAGTTGTCGCGCGTCACCATGTACGCGCCACCGGCCGTGGGGTACGCCTTGATCGTCTCCCGGTACGAGAGGATCAGGAACGCCAGAACGACGAGCATCGCGACCGTGATCGGGACCAGGAGCGAGAACGCGGCGATGCCGACCGCCGGAACGAGCACCCGAAGGATCTCCTCCGAGGCGTATGCCGACGACGACAGGTTGTCGGAAGCGAAGACGGCGAGCGCCGTGGGCTTGCCGAGCCGCTCGGTCTCGAGGCGCTCGGTCGCGAGCGGCGGCCCGAGCAGCCGGTTCTTGAGCCGGTAGCTGCGCTTCTCCGGGAGGTCGACCTCAGGCGCCGGGGGCAGCGGCTTCGGCCCTGCTTCCGGCCGCATCGTCCGCATTCCGCTAGTCAAGCAGACGACCCATCACGCGCACGACGCGTGACGACGGTCGGGCGCCCGGGGGCGCGGGGACCCGATCGCTAGCATTGACGTCGGCGTCGAGGCGAACGGGGATGCAGTGCACATCGTCGTGGTGGGATGCGGTCGGGTCGGGAGTGAGCTGGCCGGCCTGCTCGAGAAGAGCGGTCATACGGTCTCGATCGTCGACAAGCGGCCGACGGCGTTCCGCCGGCTGCCAACCGGGTTCGGCGGTGCCCAGATCGTGGGCTTCGGCTTCGACCGCGACACGCTGATCGAGGCGGGCATCGAGCGCGCCGGCGCGCTCGCCGCCGTCACCAGCGGGGACAACTCGAACATCCTCTCGGCGCGTGTCGCCCGCGAAACGTTCGAGGTCGACCGGGTCGTCGCCCGGATCTACGACCCACGCCGCGCCGTCATCTACCAGCGTCTCGGCATTCCGACGGTGGCCACGGTGTCGTGGACCACCGATCAAGTGCTCCGCCGGCTGCTGCCCGGAGCCCACCCGGCCGACTGGACCGACGCCAGCGGTCAGGTTTCCCTCGTGGAGCGGGATCTGCCGGCAGCGTGGGCGGGACGGAAGCTCAGCGGCCTCGTCGAGCCGGGGCGGTTCCAGCTGGTCTCGCTCACGCGGCTGGGCCACGCCCACGTGTTCGACGGCGACGAAGTCGGCCAGGAACGCGATGTGCTCCACTTCGCGGTGCAGGTCGACGCGCTCGACGAGCTCCAGGCCCGTCTCGTCGGCCCCGACGACGCGGGCACCCACTGATGCGCGTCGCGATCGCCGGCGCCGGCAACGTTGGCACCTTCATCGCCGACGAGCTGCTCGACAACGGCCACGAGGTGCTCGTCCTGGAGCAGGTCCCGGAGACCGCGGCAAAGCTGCCGACCCGACCCGCGCTCGAGGTCCGGGTCGTGGATGCGTGCGAGGTGTCGTCGCTCAAGGAGGCCGGGCTCGAGACCTATGACGTCGTGGTTGCGGCCACCGGTGACGACGAGGACAACCTCGTCGTCTCGCTCCTCGCCAAGCAAGAGTTCGCCGTGCCCCGCGTGATCGCACGCGTGAACCACCCCAAGAACGAGTGGCTGTTCAACCAGAGCTGGGGCGTGGACATCTCGGTGTCGACTCCGCACCTCATCACGTCCCTGGTCGACGAGGCCGTGAGCGTCGGGCGTCTCGTGCGGCTCTTCCAGCTCGAACGCGGGCAGGTCCAGCTCGTCGAGGTGACGCTGGCCGAGAACGCCCCCGTGGCAGGGCGCCCGATCCGCGACGTCGGCGTCCCACGCGACGCCACCTTCGTCGCGGTGGTGAGGGACGAGCACGTCGTCATGGCGAGGGGCGACACCGTCTTCTACCCCGGTGACGAGGTGCTGGCGCTCGTCACACCGGAGTCGGAGGAAGAGGTCCGAGGGATCCTCACCGGCGGCTGACGCGCCCGGCGAGCGCCGGTCCTCTACCATTTGCACCTTCTCGATTCGTCGGAGCATCCTTCCCGCCCATGTCGTCCCCGACCACCACTCCTCGCGCGCCGGCAGGTAGGCCGCCTGGCGGGAAGCCGTCGGGACCCCGACGCTCGCGGGGCATGCAGATCGCGGTGATCGCGATCTCGGTCGGTCTGCTGGTGGTGGCGGCGCTCGTCTTCCTCCTCCGGGGCGGCAGCGACGACTCGAAGCCGAGCAAGAAGTCCGTGTCGGCCAACGTGCAGTTGACGCTGGGCGGGGTCCAGAACGCGAACGCGGGAGCGCCCGCCACGCTCGGGGACGACGCCGCCAGCCAGATCATGGCGGCGGTCGGCCAGTACGTGGACCGGGGGCTGATCGAGCCCGTGAAGACGGGCCAGCCGGCCAAGAACGTGTCGGACCTGTTCGACGCCGGCACCCAGGCCGCGATCCAGGGGCCCGACCTGGGCGTCCTGTTCGAGACGGGCCGGCCCAAGCGCACGGGCGACTTCAAGCCGTCGGCCGCGCCGGTGCTGATGACCGCACTCTCGGACAACGGCGGGCAGTTCGTGCTGGTCACGGCCAGCTTCGGTTACCAAGCCGATGTCGCGGTGCAGGGCGGGACGCTCACCACCGTCCGGTCGATCTCACTGACGTTCACGCCCGAGAACGGGCCGTGGAAGATCACCGGTTACGACGTCACCGTGACCCGGCAGGGCGCGCAGGTGGAAGGCGGCCCGACGACCACGGCGGCGAAGAAATGACGTCGCGGCCCCGGACCATCCTGGCCACGCTGATCGGCCCGCCGCTGTGCGGCCTGCTGGTCGCGTCCCTGGTCGCGGCGGCGTGGGTGCTCACCGGTCTGCCCACCTTCGCCAAGGGCGACACGTGGTTCACGATTCAGAAGGCCCCACCGGCCGCGGGTGCGAGCTTCACCAGCGGGCAGCCCGACCAGGTGCAGTTCTTCCTCGTCGTCGGCAACGACTCACGCGACCCCAACGGCGTCGGCCTCGGCGACGCGATCCACGTCATCGGCGTCAACCCAGGTGCCAAGGCGGCGTCGATCATCGACATCCCCCGCGACACGGCAATCGGCGGCGGCGGGAAGGTCAACTCCATCCTCGCCCAGGGCGGGCTCGGTCAGTTCACGAGCGCGATCAGCGACTTCATCGGGGTACCGATCAAGTTCTCGATCACGACCAACTTCGACGGGTTCACGAGCATGGTCGACGAGGTCGGCGGGCTCGACGTCAACGTGCAGCAGCCGATGCACGACGAGAACTCGGGCACCGACTTCGATCCCGGGCCGCTCCACCTGAACGGCCCGGGCGCGCTGGCGTTCTCGCGTGACCGTCACAGCTTCTCGGCCGGCGACATCATGCGGACGCAGAACCAGGCGTACCTGATCATCAGCGCGCTCCAGGACTTCCAGCAGCAGAACGTCGGCCCCGGCGGTGTGCTCAACATGCTCGGCATCCTCGGCCGCCACGTCCAGATGCAGAACGTCAGCTACCAGGATCTCTACCGGCTCGGACGGCTCGTCCTCACCATCGACCCGGCCAATATCAAGAACGTCGTGATCCCGACCGGCGGCGGGAGCGGCACGAACCTGGCGCCGGGCGCCGGCATCGACGGGTTGTTCGCCGACTTCCGCGACGACGGCGTCCTGCAGTCGCACTAAGGCGGCTCCCCGCAGCCGAGCACGCAGTCCGGTCTGACCTCGGCGCGGGCAGTACCGCTGGCGGGGCCCCCGAGCCGTCCGACCCCGGGCACGTCGACGGTGACGGTCGCCGTCGCGAACCGCCCCGCGCACTCACAGCGCACGAGCCGGGCGTCGTTGTCGGCCGCCGTCTCGGTCGCCGCCGCTGCGGCGGCGTCTTCACCCCGCCCGAGGGCCAGCATGTCGGCCGCCGCGAGCGCGGCGGCGTCGGCCGCTGCGTCGGCGCGGGCACGGGCGACGAGCGCGCCCCCGAGCCGGGCCGCGGCGAGAGCCAGCACCGCGGCCAGCACGACCACGGCCATGAGCACGACGGCCATCGAGCCGCGTTCGCGTGTTCCTCGGTTCACCGCTCGACCCGCATCGACACGCGACCGCGGAGCATCGGATCCGGGAACAACGCGCCGACCAGCGGGAGGTTGGTCGCGGACCGGTACGTCACCTCGACGGTGATCGGCTCGCCGACGGCGGGCCGGTCCCCCACGTGCACGTCGGCGCCGCGCAGCGTGCGGTGAGCCGCACGCACCGCCCGACCGGGATCGGGGTCCACGCTCGCGGCGCGCGCCGCTTCCCGCGCCGCGTGGACCACGGCAACCTGATCGCGCACCACGAAGGCGACCTGCAGCACGATCAGCGCCGCGAACACGACGAGCGGCATGAGGACCGCGAACTCGACCGTCGCCTGCCCGGACTGCCGCTTCAGGGCAGGACCTTCTCGATGACCTCGTCGAAGAGCCTGCCGATGGCGTGGCTCTTCGTGGCCCAAGCGATGAGCAGCGCGCCGATGGCGGCGGCGCCCAGGATGACGAGCGCGTACTCGGCCGTGGTCTGCCCGACCTCGACCCGCAGCTTGCGCGCGATTCGACGGAGCATGGTTGCCTCCTGGCGATGAAGGTGGTCAGGGGGAAGCGCTCACATGCGGGAGAAGCCGGCCAGCAGGGTCGGGACGACCGTGAGGAGCCCGAACGCGGGCAGGACGACGAACACCAGGGGAAAGAGGAGCCGCACCGGCACGCGGCGGGCGTGCGTCTCGGCGCAGCGGCGCAGCTCGGCGCGTTGCTCGGCGGACAGCCGGGCGAGCGCGGGAGCGACGGGCGCGCCGAGCCGGTCGGAAGCAAGCAGCGCGTCCGCCAGCGGACGCAGGCGCGGGGCGTGGGCCGCGAGGTCGTCGAGGGCGTCGGCGAAGGTCGCACCGAGCGCGCACGCGCCGCGCACGCCGGCCAGGCGCGTCGCCATCGCCGGCGGCGCCCACCGCAGCGCCAGGTCGACGGCGAGGTACGGCGTGCAACCGGCGTCCACGGCGACGCCGAGGAGGTCGAGGGTGACCGGGAGCTCGGCGGTGAGTTCGGCGTCGTCACGGCGGGAGCGACGCCGGGTCCGCACCCCGATGAGCACGCGACCGACGGGGCTTCCCGCCAGTCGAGACAGGATTTGCCGCGCCGGCGCACGGGTGGCCGCGGGAGTCGGACGCGAGGGCCGTAGCGGTACGAGACGCTCACCGACCCGCCGGCGGCGGGCCCGCAGGACCAACGGCGCCGCCACCAGCAGCCCCCACGCAAGCCCGAGGAGCCAGCGCGCGACCGTCCCGAGCAACACCGTCACGTCGCGTCCGCCGAGTCGAGGATGCGCCGCATCCAGAAGGCGGCGACGGCCTCGAAGAGCAACCCGAGCCCCAGGCACACGCGGCCGGTGCCCGTCCCCACGAGGAGCCCCACTGACCCCGGGTCGACGAGCGCCGAGAACACGAGGTACACGAGCGGACACGCTCCGACGACGACCGCCGACAGGCGCGCCTGCGCCGACAGCGACCGCGCCTCCGCACCGGCGCCGATGCGATCACGCAAGGACGCGGCGAGGCCGTCGAGCGCGTGCGCGCTGCGACCCCCGAGCGTCTCCGCGACCGCCAGCGCGCCGGCGACCGCTCGTACGTCGCCGACGTTGCGTTCGGCCGGCCACGCCACCAGCGCCTCGGCCAGGCCGACGCCGAGATCGGCGCGCGCCCGCACGCGGCGCAGGTCGGAGGCGAGCGGCCCGGCGCCGTCGGCGAGTGCGCTGACGCCGTGCGCGACTGTCCCGCCGCCGCGCAGGTGCGCGGCGATCTGCTCGAGCGCGAGCGGCAGCGCCGCCGTGTAGCGGCGGCGCGCCCGGGTGCGCAGCACCCACACGCCGGCCGGCGCGCCCACCGCGACGAGCAGCACCGCCGGCGGCACGAGCCCGGGCGAGACCGCCACCGCGACGAGACCGGCGGCCGCCGTGGCGCCCACCCACAGCTCGACGGCGGGCTCGGGCTCGATCGCGAGATCGGCGTCGGCCAGCGCCCGCTCGACCCGCGGCCGCACTCGGGCCGGTAGACGCCACCGCTCGGCCCGGCCCAGGGCGCGGGCTCGTTCGGCGGCATTCGCGCGCCGGGCCGCGGTCACCAGCGCCGCGACGGCAAGCGGGCCGGCGACGGCCAGCCCGAGGCTCAACACCGGAACCATCCCGCGTCGGGCGCGGGTACGCCGGTTCGCCGTGGCGGGCGCGCCGGCGTACCGGCCGGTGCAAGCTCGCCACCGCGGCGCTCGAACAGCGGGCACACGTCGAGGACGTCGTGCCCGTCGGCGAGCTCTCCGATCGCCTCCACGCGGCGCGCGCCGTTCGCGTGCCGCGACACGTGCACGATCGCGTCGACCGCGGCACCGATCTGCGATCGGACCGCCACCAGCGGCAGGCCGACACCGGCCATGAGCACGAGCGTCTCGAGCCGCGGGAGCACGTCGACGGGGCCGTTCGCGTGCACGGTCGATAGCGACCCGTCGTGGCCGGTGTTGAGCGCCTGCAGCATGTCGAGTGCCTCACCGCCGCGCACCTCCCCGACGACGATGCGGTCGGGCCGCATGCGCAGCGCCGTGCGCACGAGATCGCGCACCGACACCGCGCCCGCGCCTTCGGTGTTGGCGGGACGGGCCTCCAGCCGCACGACATGCGGCTGGGCCAGGCGGAGCTCGGCGGTCTCCTCGATGGTGACGATGCGCTCGCGGGCGGCAATGGCCGCCGACAGCGAGTTGAGCAGCGTCGTCTTGCCTGCGCTCGTGCCGCCGGAGATCAGCAGGTTCCACCCGGCGGCGACGGCCCAGCGAAGGAAGTTGCCGGAGGCGTCGCGCACGCCGAACGACTCGAGGTCGACGGGCCGGGCGCGGAACCGGCGGATGGTGACGCACGGGCCGTCGAGCGCGAGCGGAGGGATCAGCGCGTGCAGGCGGGATCCGTCGGCCAGGCGGGCGTCCACCATCGGGGAGGCGCGGTCGAGGCGGAGACCAAGCGGCGCGACCACGCGTTCGACGAGACGCACGATCGCAGCGGCGTCGAGGTCGAGCTCCACGACCTCGAGCTGCCCGGCGCGCTCGATGTACGCGCGGCCGGGGCCGTTGAGCATGACCTCGCTGATCTCAGGATCGGCGAGCAACGGCTCCAGCGGGCCGAGGCCGGACACCTCGTCGGTCAGCTCGCCCAGGAGGCGCTCGAACCGCGACGCCGTCAGCAGCGGCGCCTCGTCGCGCAACAGCTCGGCGAGACGGGTGCGGACGGCAAGGGCCCGCCCGGGCCCGTCGTGCTCGCGCGTGGGAAGCAGGCCGGCGTCGACGGCGCGGGCGACCGCGGCGCGCACCGGCACCTCGGCGAGGACGGGCCGGTCGAGCACGTCGGCGATCTCCCTGCGGCCGAGCGACCGGCCCGGCTCGGCGACGAGCAACACCCCCGCGGCGTGCGCGAGCGGTGTAGCTCGGACGGCGCGGCGCAAGGTCAGGTAACAGCCGCGGACGACGACGACCGACACGTCCGCCACCTCCACGACGGCGCGGGCCGCGGGGCTCTGCGCGCGGCCGAGGTCGACGACGGTGGGCACCGGTCCGTCGCGCAACGCGACAGCCAGGGCGGCGCCGGCCTCGGCCGCCGGGACAGGGGCCAGCGGCCGGGCCGGTGCGCCGCGAGGGACGAGGGCGACGCCGGACGCCGCGTCGACGGTCAGGCGCTCGAGCGCGTCGGTCGGGGCCTCGGGACCGGCCGCGAGCCAGTCGGCGAGGCCGGTCGGCGGGTCGGCGCCGAGCCCGAACAGTGCGGGCTGGTCGCCGTCGAGGTCGGCGAGCCGCGCGCCGCCCCGGCGGCCGAGCACGAGCGCGCACGCGGCGGCGAGCACGGACGTGCCCGAGCCGCCTTTCGGTGACCACAGGGCCAGGAGCACCGCTCCCCTCCTCTTTTCTGCGCGCTCGACGCGCGCTCGGACGCGGGCGCGACGGTCCGAGGAAGAGCGGGGACAAAGAAAGCTCCCCGACCGGGAAGCTGGTGCGAAGGTACGGATTCGTGGGCCGGATGTCAAGAGGCGCGTAGGCTCGGCCGCTGGATGGGCGTGCGCACCAACACCGCTGCGTTCTTCGACCTCGACAAGACGATCATCGCCAAGAGCTCGGTGCTCGCCTTCGGGAGGTCGTTCTACCGCGAGGGTCTCCTGTCGCGACGGTCGATCGTCAAGAGCCTGTACGCGCAGGTCGTCTTCATGCTGGTCGGCGCGGACGAGGAGAAGATGGAGAAGCTGCGCGTCGCGATGTCGGCGATGACGCGGGGCTGGAACCGCGACCACGTGGCGTCGATTGTGCGCGACACCCTCGACGACGTCATCGAGCCGATCATCTATGCCGAGGCGCTCGATCTGTTCGACGACCATCACGTCGCCGGGCGCAGGGTCGTGATCGTGTCGTCGTCGCCTACGGAGGTCGTCGGGCCGCTGGCCGAGTTCCTCGGCGCCGACGATGCGATCGGCACCCGCGCCGCCGTCGACGCCGAGGGCAACTACACCGGCGACCTCGAGTTCTACGCGTACGGCGCGTACAAGGCGCAGGCCGTCCGCCAGCTCGCCGCCCGCGAGCACGTCAACCTCTCCATGTCGTACGCGTACAGCGACTCGATCACCGACCTGCCGATGCTCGAGCTCGTCGGGCACCCCGTCGCCGTGAACCCCGACAAGGACCTGGCGCGCGTCGCGCGCGAGCGGGAGTGGGAGATCCGCGAGTTCCAGCATCCGGTGCGGCTGCGCGACCGCATGCCGGTACCACCGCCCGGCCCGACGATCGCGGTGGGCGGCGCGCTCGCCGCCGCCGGCGCCGGCGTCGCAGTCTGGTGGTGGCTGCGCCGCCGCAACGATGCCGCCTGACGACGACGGCGAAGGCGACGACGACTCGGCGCGCCTGCCGCGCGTCCGACTGGCCGAGCTCCCCACGCCGCTCCAGCCGATGGACCGGTTCTCCGAGTGGCTCGGCGGGCCCCGCGTGCTGGTCAAGCGCGACGACCTCACCGGCCTCGCGCTCGGGGGCAACAAGGCACGCAAGCTCGAGTACCTGTGCGGGGAGGCGCAGGCGCGTGGGTGCGACGTGCTCGTGACCGGCGGCGGGGCGCAGAGCAACCACGCTCGAATGACCGCGGCGGCAGCCAACCGGCTCGGGCTCGACTGCCACCTCGCGGTCGGCGGCCGCGAGCCCGAGACCTACAGCGGCAACCTGCTCCTCGACCGCGTCCTGGGCGCCACGTTGCATTTCACGGGAGCGGACACGTACTACGAGGTCGAGTCGGCGATCGAGAAGGTGGCGGCCGGGCTCACCACCGACGGCCGACGCCCGTTCGCGATGCCGATCGGCGGTGCGTCGGTCACCGGCGCGGCCGCGTTCGTCTGGGCGGCGGACGAGATGCTCGCCCAGGCCGCGGCCTCTGAGCTCGGCGACGTGGACTGGGTCGTCGTGGCCGACGGGTCGGGCGGGACCCACGCCGGTCTACTCGCCGGCTTGGGCGGCGAAGCGCGCGTGCTCGGCGTGGACGTCGGGACGCGGCCGGACCTCGACGACGTGATCCCACGCCTGGCAGCGGAGGCGGCCGCGCACGCCGGCCGCAACGCGCCGACCGACGAGCTCGTGCTCGACCACACGCGCTTCGGTGACGGGTACGGCGCGGTCACCGACACCGCGCTCGAAGCCATCGAGCAGGTGGCGGGACTGGAGGGCATCGTCCTCGATCCCGTCTATACGGGGAAGGCGATGGCGGGCCTCGTCGCCGCGACCCGGGAGGGCCGGTTCGGCGCCGACGACACGGTCGTGTTCTGGCACACCGGCGGCGCTGTGGCGCTGTTCGCCCGCCGCTACGCGACCGTCTTCTCCGGCCGCTGACGGGCGCCGCCTCGTTTTGGCGTCGCTCAGTCCCGGTATGCGGAACTCAGCGACGCCAAAGCCAACAGGGATCGGGACGCGAACGTGCCCGGGCGGTGCCCGGGCACGATACGGAGGCCCTTGCCGCCGGCGTGCACACCGGCGGTGGGCCGACGGTCAGACTTCGCGGACCTTGCGTGCTACCGCGATGCCGATCGCCACGAGAACGAGCAAGACGAGCAGCTTCTTCACAGCATTCTCCCTGTCGACGGGCGCTCACCCGATGCTATCGAGACTGGTAGACCGGCGTGCGGAGGTGAACGGGGTCTGGTGGCCCCCCTCGTCTTCAAAACGAGTGGGACGGGCGAACCCCGTCCGGTGGGTTCGATTCCTGCCACCTCCGCCCTTTTGGCGGGCAGCGCCCGCTTCGCTACTGGCGGGCCTCCGACGCCGGACTGCGCACTGCCAGGCGGCTGGCGAGGGTGACCTCGACGAGTGCCACGACCGAGCCGACCACGGCGCCGGCGAGCGCGTTCACGACGAACACGAGGACCGGGCCCGCGTCGCCGACCAGCGCCACGATCCCGTGGACGGCGTCCTCCTCGACGAGGATCGGCAGTGTGACGAGGAGCAGCGTCAACCAGAAGTGCCCGCGGACCAACCGCGACGAACGGCGGAAGCCGTCGAAGATTCCGCGGTCCTCCATGACGACGGCGGGGCCGACGAGTGCGAAGTACGTGTAGAAGATGAGCACGGGGAAGACCAGCAGGACGGTGGCCACGACCGCGCCCAACGAGAGCAGCACGTCGGCGCCGATGAGGCGCCAGTACGGGAGCGTCCGCAGCACCTCACCCAGCGATCGGCGCGGATGGCCGCGCTCCTCTTCACCGACGATCCGGTCGAGCAGGCCGGCGAAGAAGGTCGTCCCGAACGTCGCCACGCCGGCCACGACGACGAGCGGTGCCAGGAGCCCCGGGTAGTCGGCCACCTTGTCCCCGACCGCGTCGAAGAGGACGTCAAGGAATGCGGTGATGCCGAACACGACGAGCGCGGCCCCCGCGACAAGGCCGAACCGGTGCCGGTAGATACGGGCGGCCGCTCCGAGCACCGGGCGCACCCCGACGGCAGGAAGGTCGTTCACCTCGGCGCCCGCCACCGGGCGCAGCCTAGATTCGGTGATCCACGCGACGGAGGAGGCCACTCGTGGAGTACCGGCAGCTGGGAAGTACGGGGATCCGGGTCTCGGAGCTGTGCCTGGGCACGATGACGTTCGGGCGCGAGGCGGACGAGGCGACGAGCGGCCAGCTCGTCGACCGCTTCCTCGACGCCGGTGGCAACTTCGTCGACACCGCCGACGTGTACGCCGAGGGCGCTTCCGAGGAGATCACCGGGCGGGCGCTCGGCAACCGGAGGGACGACATCGTGCTGGCGACGAAGGTCCGGTTCCCAACGGGCACCGGCGTCAACGATTCGGGCGCGTCGCGCCGCCACATCCGTATGGGCATCGAGGCGTCGCTCCGCCGGCTCGGGACGGAGTGGGTGGACCTGTACCAAATCCACTGCTGGGACGCGCGCACGCCGCTCGAGGAGACGCTGTCGACGCTCGACGACCTCGTGCACGAGGGAAAAATCCGCTACGCGGGCGCGAGCAACTACACGGCCTGGCAGCTCGCCAAGGCGGCGGGTCTCGCGGCGCGCCACGGGTGGGACGGGTTCGTCTCGCTCCAGCCCGAGTACTCGCTCATCACACGTGACATCGAGCGCGAGCTGCTGCCGCTGTGCCGGGAGGAGGGCCTGGCGGTCATCCCGTGGAGCCCGCTCGCGGGCGGTGTGCTCACCGGCAAATACCGCGAGGGCGAGGACTTCCCCAAGGGCACGCGCGGCGGCGACACCGAGGAGCCGATCACGTTCACCTATCGCCTGCACGAGAAGGCGTGGCGCACGGTCGACGCGGTGTGCAAGGTCGCCGCGGAGGCGGGCAAGACGCCGTCGCAGGTCGCGCTCAACTGGGTCGTCCACCGGCCCGGCGTGACCGCGCCGATCATCGGGGCTCGCAACATGACCCAGCTCGAGGACAATCTCGGCGCCGTCGGGTGGCAGCTCGAAGAGGAGCACTGGCGGGCGCTGTCGTGGGCCAGCGCGTTCCCCCGCGGCTACCCCTACGACTTCATCGAGTACTCCGACGCGACTCACTGACGGCCATGGGATCAGTCCCCGGCGAGCAGGCGCGCGATCCCCTCGATGTCTGCGACGACGTGTCGGGCGGTCCGAGCGTTCCTGATCCGACCGACCCGACGCGGTACGCCTTCCAAGTGTGCGTATCGGGTACGACCCGCGTCGAGTGCTGACGCAGCGGAGCCGACGACGTACGAACGTGCCGGTGCCTGCATCAGCATGAACCCGCTCTCGATCTCGACGCGGAAGGGGACGACGAGCCCGCGCCGCGTGCGGGTGATGACACGAATGTGATCGGCCTCTCGGCGCGTCACGCGCACGCTGGCGACGTCGCGGTCGAAGCGCGGGACATTTCGTTCGATGTCGCTCATGAACCCCCAGACCTGTTCGAACGGCAAGGAGACCTCGCGCTCTTCGAGGTGAACACCCGGCAGGACCGCGGCGAGCACCTGAAGCCGCCGGACGCCGTCGAGCGTCGCCGTAGGCCACGCTTCCGGCGAGATCGCGCTCATTGTCTCCACCTCTCTTCGAATGCATGCTTCGCGCGATGTGCGCGCGACTTGACCGTGCCTGGCTCCACTCCGAGGACCTCAGCTGTCTGCTCCTCCGAGAGGTCCTCGAGGTATCGCAGGACGAGGACCGCGCGGTGACGCGGCGGGAGCCCGCTGAGCGTCTCGCGCACGTCCATGCGGTCGTCGAGATCGACGTCGGGGAGCTCGTTCTCGGAGACGTCGCTCACTGGCACGTCACGAACGCGCGTCGCGACGCGCACTGACTCGCGGACCGCGATCCGCCGGACCCAGGCTCGTAGGGCGGCGGGCTCCCGGAGCGTCGGCAGATTGCGCAGCACGACGATGAGTGTCTCCTGCGCGGCGTCGTCGCCGCGGTCGAGGGCGATCGAGCCGCAGACCCGGCTGATCCACGGCATGAGGTCTCGGATCAGCGCGTTCATGGCACCGGGATCGCCTCGTTGCGCGGCGCGGACGCGAGCCTCCACGGCTATAGGGAGTACCCGGGAACCCCCCGAGGTTCCACTCCGCTCCCTCTTTCGGGCACGTCACACCAAGGAGGTCGGAACGTGGCGACACAGCTCACGATCGTGGGAGGCGGGTTGGGCGGGCTGATCTCGGCGATCGCAGCCCGAGAGGCAGGCCTCGACGTCCGGCTCTTCGAGTCCAAGAGGGAGATGGGGGGTCGCGCCCGATCGACGCCGGCGCCGTACGTCGCGAACTGGGGTCCGCACGCCCTCTACGCGGACGGGCCGATGTGGAAGTGGCTCGACGAGCGGGCGTTGGCGCAGCCGTGCGCCAAGCCCCCGTTGCGCCACCCGTTCCGCTTCCGCCGCGACGGCACACTGAGGCGGCTGCCCGGGCGCCGGCTGGTAGCAGCGCTCACGCGGCTTCGCCGAACTCCGGCACCGGCCGACCGCTCGTTCATCGAGTGGGCGTCCGAGCTCGGTGGCGACGAGGTTGCGACACGTCTGGGGCGGCTGGCCGGTGTCTTCAGCTTCGACCACGACCCCGGCCGGCTGTCCGCCGCGTTCGTGCGCGACCGGCTCGTGCGCGTGACGACGATTCCGTCGCCGGCGCGGTTTGCGATCGGCGGCTGGAGCGCGCTCGTGGCACGGCTGGTCGATCGAGTCATCGAGCTCGGCGCGCGCATCTCCGACCTCGACGCATCGGGCTGGGTCGAGACCTTCACGCACGCCGACGCGTCGCTGGCCCCGTCCGGCGAGCACCTGGTGCAAGGGCAGGCCGGGCTGCGGCCGGGCGAGTCACTCGACAGCGGCGTTCGGCGAATCGAGGCGATCCTCGACGATGCCTACCCGTCGTGGCGTGAACGCGAGACGTGGCGGCGGCGGGCGCGCGTCCAGGACGACAGCGGCGCCCTCGACCTCCCCGGCACGACATGGCGCGACCGCCCCCGCATCGACCGCGGTGAGGGTGTGTACGTGGTTGGCGACATGATGGCGGCGCCGGGACTTCTCAGCGAGGTGACGCACGCGTCCGCGCTCAGCGCCGTCGAGGCCATCACCGCCGGCCGCCCCGTCGAGCACCGGAGCGTCGCCGGGTAGACGCGACGAGGCCCGGTTCCGTGGAACCGGGCCGTCGGCCTTCCCGGGACCTGTGGCGTCAGACGGCCAGCAGGTCGCGGGCGCCGGTGTCGGCGGACGGGTGACGAAGCTTCGACATCGCCCGGGCCTCGATCTGGCGGATGCGCTCCCGGGTGAGGTTGAAGTACTCGCCGACTTCCTCGAGCGTGCGCGGCTCGCCCCGATCGAGACCGAAACGAAGTGCGAGAATCTGGCGCTCGCGCTCGTCGAGCGGCGCGAGCAGCTTCTCGATCTCGGCCGGCAGCAACGCGGTGGCCGCGACCTCGAACGGCGACTCCGCCGATCGGTCCTCGACGATGTCGCCCAGCTCGGCGTCGCCGTCCTCGCGCAGCGGCTCCGACAGCGAGAGCGGCTCGGCCGCGAAGCGCAACGCCTCGGTGACCTTGTCCTCCGGCATCTCGACCTCGAGCGACAGCTCGGCGAGCGTCGCGGGCCGCCCGAGCTTGAGCTCGAGACGTGACCGCGCCTTCTGGAGACGGGCGAGCGTGTCTCCGGCGTGCACGGGCAGCCGGATCGTGCGACCGGTGTTGGCGATGCCTCGCGTGATCGCCTGCCGGATCCACCACGTGGCGTACGTCGAGAACTTGAAGCCCTTGCGCCAGTCGAACTTCTCGACCGCGTGCATCAGGCCGAGGTTGCCCTCCTGGATGAGGTCGAGGAGCGGGAGGCCCGACGCCTGGTACTTCTTGGCAATCGACACCACGAGGCGCAGGTTCGACTGCACGAACGTGCGCTGGGCGTCGTCGCCCTCGCGGGCGGTGCGGCGCAGCTCGCGCTTCTTCGCCGCGGTGAGGTCCTTGCCCGCCGACAGCAGATCACCGCGCGCGGAGTTGCCGCCTTCGATCTGCTGGGCCAGCCGAACCTCGTCGTCCTTGGTGAGCAGCGGGTACTGCCCGATATCGGTCAGATAGAGCCGGACGAGGTCTTCCTCGTCCCGCTCGACTCGCTCCTTCGCCACGAATGCCTTTCTCGCCTTGCGGGGACGGTTCGGTCAGCTAGCGGATCACGGAGGGCACAAGCCAAGGGTTCCCAGGTCAGGTGGGAGGAACACCAGGTCGGTGCCTTGTCCCCAAGTACGATACCGACTCCGTCAAGGCAAGAATTCCACAGGCCGGAGCGGCCCCTCGCACCGGGCCGAAGGAGTCTCGTGGCCGATCTGGAGCTCGCCGTGGTGATCGGGAGCTTCGAGGCCCGCACCGGACGGCAGGGTGAGCTCGCCGCCGTCCTGGCCAAGTACGTGGTCCTGACCCGCCGCCGGCCCGGCTGTCGCAACGTCGACCTCGTGGCCTCCGGCTCGGGCTCGGGGCGGCTCGTCGTGATCGAGAAGTGGGAGAGCGCCGACGAAGCACGCGCCCACCTCGATGCGGCCGAAACCGTTGAGATGGCCCAAGCAGCCCGGGACGTGCTCGCCGGCGCGCCCGACCTCGACCTGTACGAGTCGATCAGCGCGCAGGACCTCGAGTGATGCGTATCTCGACCAACGTAGTGATGGTCGAGATACGCATCGACGTCTAGCTCGGCGCGCGCAAGCTCTCTTTGCGGATTGCCGACTTCTGCTTGGGCTGAGGTCGCGGGTCGACGTCCGCGCACTCCGCACACAGCGATTCGAGCTCGGCCCACGTGAAGTCGTCACCGGTCCAGAGCTTCTCGAACGCCTGGTCGCCGAAGTCGGTGAACCCGTTGTAGAGGCGGAACACGTACTGGCGGCGCACCTTGCGGCTGTACTCGCCGAGCTGCGCCGTGCGTCCCTCGGCCCACGTCTCCCACGCCGCGCGCTGCCCGTCAGTGAGCTCCTCATCGCTCGGCGCGCCGGCGAAGCCGGGCTGCAAGCGGTCGCGGCCGCGGAACAGCGCCGTGGCGAGCTCCGCTCGGCCGAGCTGCTCGTTGAACACCGCGCGGTGGCGACCGTCCTCGAAGTTCGCGCCCGAGAACCACAGCTCGACGCGCCCGTCGACGACGTCCGCGGTGCTGCCCGTGAGTGGCAACGGAAGCTCCTCGTCGATCTCGATGTGCACCGGCGCGTCGTCGGGGATCCCGACCTTCGCCGCGAGCTCTTCGGCGAGCCCTGCGATCACACCGGGGTCGTACTCGACCAGCGTGAACTGCTCAGGGGTGACCTCGACGCGCGCCACCGTCAGGACGCGCGCGCCTCGGCGGTGGCCGCAGCCTCCGCCTCCGCCTGCGCTTCGACGGTGACCTCAGAAAGCTCGTCGATCTCGTCGTTACTGAAGCCGGCCATCTCGCGGAACTTGCGCGCCAGCTGGATCGGATTCTCGTCGGTTTCGCCGCGGAACCCACCCAGGCTGAACAGCTTGTCGACGGTGCGCTGGAACTCGAGCGCCAACTCGCGCCGCTCGGGGTCGTTCTCGGTGAGCCGGCGCAGCCAGTCCGAGCCCATCTTCACGTGCGTCACCTCGTCGGCGAGCATCCAGTCCTCGCACGCCGCCAGCACCGGGTCGCCGGACTTGTCGCCGAACTCCTTCATCGTGTTGAACACGTCGATGGCGAGGCCCTCGAGCGCGCGGTTCACGCCGGTGAGGCGCAGGAGCGCGTCCTCCGCGCACGCGGCCTCGTAGAGGAACGTCGCTTCGCTGAACTCGCCGATCTCCGTGCCCATGTGCTCGGCGAGCTTCACGGAGATCTCGCAATGGCGGGACTCGTCCCACGACTGCCGGGCCATGTCGAGCTTGAGCTGGAACGGCACGTCCTCGTCGTCGAAGTCGAACGTGGTCCGCCCCGCGCCTTCGAGCGCCTGCAACTCACCCATGAAGATGCCGTGCATCAGCTGACGGGCACGATCGGGCGCCGCCGGACGCTCGGGCTGCAGCTTCGCGGAGCCGGTGTTGCGCTCGGCGACCTTCGCCTGGCGTGGATCCATCATCGCTTCCTGGATCTGGACCCGCACGAAGCGGGAGTCGCGCGCCAGTTCCTCGACGGGGAGGATCTTCTTCATCCGACTGCTACCCCCTCCGGCGCGTCTGCGCCGGTGTCCATTCTGCTACCGATGCTACCGGGGCCGGTGATCCCACCGGCTTCGACGATCAGCTGCTCCAGCTCGCGCTGTCGGTCGGCAGCCCGTTCGACCTGTTCGGGTGAGTCGATCAGCGACTGCAGGAGCATCTCGCCTTCGCGCCAGTCGTCGAACTCGTCCTGGAGGATGAACTTCAACGAGCGCATCGTCGGCGCGTCGGTGATACGGCTCGTCGCGTTGAGATGGAACGTGTACGCCGCGATCTTGCGCGGGATGAGCACGCGGTACACACCGACGAGCTTCTCGATCGTGAGCTCGGGCGCCTCGGGGTCGCGCACCGCGTCGACGAACGCGACCATCGCGTCGTTCGGCGGTTCCGTGAGCCGCTCGGTGTTCATCTCGCGCAGCTCGGGGAGCCGCTTGTTCCACAGCTCGGCGTGCCACGCGTGGTGGTAGCAGTGCCGGCCGAGAACGAGTTTCACGTCGAGCTCGGGAACCGTGGCGACCCAGCCGCCGAGCGCCTCGAACAGCCGCATCTCGATCCACTTGTAATTGCCCACCCGCCGGGCCGACTCGACCACACCGAACAGCCCCGGCAGCTCGCGCCGGTCCCACGGTGCGAAGGCAGGGCGGGGCTCTCCCGGCTCGGTCACGCGCTGCACCCCCGATTCGCTCGCGACTGACCGGGTCATTCTCACCATCGCTTGACCGGACGGTCAAGTGACGTGACGGGCGACACACCCGGCGCCCGGGCCGGCGGGCTCCTAGGCGCCTGCCAGGGCGGCGCAGGTGGCCAGCTCGAAGATCTTCCGCAGCGCCGGGAAGTGCTGCTTGCCCTTGCCCGGCGAGATCTGGGCGTTGACGGACACCGTCGCCGAGCGGGCGCCGTCACGCGTCGCGGCCACGAAGGTCGTGTAGCCCGGAAGGGTGCCGGTGTGCCCGTAGACCGTGCCGCATCGGGTCCGGTAGCGGTAGATGCCGAGCCCGGCCGCGTTCGCGCCCGGCCCCGTCACGTCGGACGTCCCGGTGCGGAACCGGAACTGCTTCGTGGCGGTCGCCTTGTTCGTCGTCGCGCCGGTGGCGTAGCCGCGCCCGAAGCGGTTGGCGTCCGCCGGCGTCGAGACGATCCCGGCCGTCGCCCACAACCAGCCCATCGCCACCCCTTCGCTGAGGTCCTGGGGCGGGTTGGGCGGCGCGACTGTGTATCCGTGGACGTACGGAGTCGGCATCGTCGCGTCCCGCGGCAGGCTCGTGGCCGTCAACCCGAGCGGCCCGAGGGCGCGTTCTTGGAGCACGTCCTCGTACGGACGACTCGTGGCGGCCTCGACCATCAGCCCGACGACGACATTGTCGGACTGCGAGTACCGGTACTCCGAGCCGGGCTCGAACGCCAGCGCCTTGTCCTTGACGTACGACAGCAGCTCGGCCGGGGAAGCCGGTGGTTGGAGCGGCGCCGCGTTCACCGCGTCCGTCCATCCCTTGCTCGTGGCGAAGTCAGGGATCCCGCTCGTGTGCTGCAACGCCTGCCCGAGCGTGACGCGCTTCCACGCCTTGGGGAGCGTCGGCAACCGCTTGCCGATCGTGTCGCCGAGCGACAGCGTGCCGTCGGCGACCAACGCCAGCGCCACCGCCCCGCTGAACGCCTTCGAGACGCTCGCGATCCGGACGTGGTCGTCCGCCGCGGGCGGCGTCGCCGCCGTCATGTCCGCGACGCCCGCCGCGTGCGCCGTCACCTCGTCGCCGCGTTGCACCACCGAGATCGCGCCGGGCGGCCCACCCTGTGCCTGCACGAGCTTCTGGAGTGCTTGATCGAGTGCGGCATCGGCAGCCTCGGGGGTGGGCGGCTTGGCTGCCGAGGCGCTGGACGCGACGGTGCCGGCCAAGGTCGTGACCACCACAAATGCCGCGAGCCGCGCGACGTGGCGTTTCCTGCCTCCATGCATGGCAGGGAAACCTAGCTGCGCGCCGGCTCGCGCGCCTGCGTATGCCGAGCGCCGTACTCGGCCACGAGGATGCCGGCCAGGATGATTGCGGCCCCGACGTAGCCTCCCCAGCCCAGCCGCTCTCCCACTTCGTAGCCGACGAACCCGGCCACGACCGGCTCGAGCAGGTTGATGATGCTCGCCCGCGCCGGCTCGACCTTCCGCTGCGCCCACACCTGGATGCTGAACGCAAAGGCGGAACAACCGAGCCCGGTGAACACCACCGCGAACATCGCCTGCGCGGTGATCTCACCGAGCCCGTCGATCGCCACGAACGGCACCGCGAAGGCCGCCAGGCTGAGGAGCTCGACGCACGTCAGCGTCACAACGTCGAAGCGGTTCGCCCATGCGCCGGTCTGCACGAACCAGATCCCGAAGAAGAACGCGGTGACGACGGTGATGCCGTCGCCGAAGCCGAGCGTGGGCTCCGCGCCGGTGAGTAGGAACAGCCCGAAGATCGCGAGCACAACGGAGATCACCACCGTGTGGTTCGGGAGACGCCGGTACACGACAGCGGCGATGAGCGGCGTGAACACCGCGAACAGACCGGTGATGAACGCCGAGTTCGACGTGGTCGTGTGCTCGAGGCCGATGTTCTGGCACAGATACGCCACGAACGCGGTAAACCCGAGGGCGACCCCACACCCGGCAAGGACCCGGCCGGAGTCGTTCGGGCGCGCCGCCGGGCCTCGCCACCCTCGGCGAAGCGCGAGGGGAGCGAGCGCGGCGCCGCCGATCGCGAAGCGCAACAGGATGAAACCAGTCGCGGTGAGGTGATCGAGCGCGTCCTGGACGATCGTGAAGGTCGCGCCGTACAAGAAGCTGGCGACGACCAGGGCCAGCTCCGGGTAGAAGGCGCGGACGCGCCCGTTCAACCAGGCCAGCGATTCGTGATCGGCAGGCGGCGGTCCTTGCCGAAGGCCTTGGGCGACACGCGCACGCCCGGAGGTGCCTGCCGCCGCTTGTACTCGTTGTGGTCGACCAGCTTCGCGACCTTGCGGACCGCCTCGGGGTCGAACCCGGCCTCTTCGAGCTCGGCGACCGACAAATCGCCCTCGACGTAACCCTCGAGGATCGGGTCGAGTAGCGAGTACTCGGGCAGCGAGTCGCTGTCGCGCTGGTCGGGCCGCAGCTCGGCGCTGGGCGGCTTGTCGAGCACTGCGGCCGGGACGAGGTCGCTCCCGGCGCGCTCGTTGCGGTCGCGGGCGAGTGCGTACACGAGCGTCTTGGGGACGTCCTTGATGACCGAGAAGCCGCCGGCCATGTCGCCGTACAGCGTCGAGTAGCCCGTGGCGAGCTCGCTCTTGTTGCCGGTCGTGAGTACCAGCGCGCCGAACTTGTTCGACAGCGCCATGATCACCGTGCCCCGGATCCGGGCCTGGAGGTTCTCCTCAGCCAGGCCGGTCTCGGTGCCGGCGAACGGCTCGGCGAGCATGTCGAGGAACGACGCGTGCGCCGCCTCGATCGGCACGGTGATCGTGCGGACGCCCAAGTTGGCGGCGACGGCCTCGGCGTCGGTCACGCTTCCCTCGCTCGAGAACCGCGACGGCATCAGCACACAGAGGACACGCTCGGGCCCGAGCGCGTCGGTCGCAATGGTCGCGACGATCGACGAGTCGATGCCGCCGGACAGGGCGATGATCGCGTCGGTGAAGCCGTTCTTGGTGACGTAGTCGCGAGTGCCGAGGACGAGGGCCTCGTAGACCTCGCGGACCGGCGCGAGCGTCGGCTCGATGCGAGGCTCCTCGCGCCGCTCGCCCAGGTGCGCGTCGCTGACCTTGACCTCCGGGAGCGTCGGCGCCGGGCGGTGGCCGCGCGGGTCGAGCATCCGCTTGCGGAACGTGGGGCGCACGTCGAGGTCGACGACGAGCAGGTCCTCGGTGAACTGCCGCGCCCGCGCCACGAGCCGGCCCACCTCGTCGAACACGAGGGAGCCCCCGTCGAAGACGAGCTCGTCCTGCCCGCCGACAAGGTTGACGTAGGCGATCGGCACGGACGCGTCGGCGGCGCGGGTCGAGAGCATCGTCTCGCGCTCCCGCAGCCGGCCCGCGTAGTACGGCGACCCGTTGATGTTGACCACCAGCTCGGCGCCACCGGCCGCCTGGGTGCTGATCGGGCCCGTGGGACTCCACGCGTCCTCGCAGACCGTCACGGCGACGCGAGCGCCGGCCACGTTGAACAGCGGCCCGTCGGTGGTCGAGGCGGCGAAGTAGCGCTGCTCGTCGAAGACAGTGGAGTTCGGAAGGATGTGCTTGCGGTAGACGCCTTGCACCTTGCCGTTGGCGCACACGGCGGCCGCGTTGTAGAGGTCGCGCTCGAGCAGCGGGAAGCCGATGACCGCCGTAGCCCGGCCGGTCCGGGCGGCGACCTTCTCCATACTCTCTTGCGCCTGGGCGACGAACGCCGGCCGCAGGAGGAGGTCCTCGGGCGGGTAGCCGGAGATGGCGAGCTCGGGGAAGGCGACGAGGTCGCAGCCGTCGGCTTCGGCGCGGTCGTAAGCGTCGAGGATCCGCGCCGCGTTCCCCTCGAGGTCACCGACAACGAGGTTCAGCTGCGCGAGGGCAATCCGGAGCCGCGGCACGCCCTCAAGGATACGGCCCGGCCGGTTCGGACGAGCGGCCTCAGCCCGTGAACTGAGGCGCAGCCACCACTGCAACCGCCGGTGCGCCAGCGCCAGCGCCGGGGCCGGCGCCGCCACCGCCGCAGGTGTTCGCGGCGGGGTCGAACGTGATGTTCACCTCGCCGTCGCCCGCGCGAACGTCTTCTTCGAACGTTGTGCCGGTCGCCCCGGCGCCGGACCCTCCGCCACCGCCTGCTCCCGCGAACGCCGTTCCCCCTGTGCCCGCGGCGCCCCCGCCGCCACCGCCCGTCGCGCCCCCGCCGCCGCCACCGCCGCCCTGGAGGTTCGCGGGGCTCGAGTCGCCGCCGTCGCCACCGGTCCCGGGCCCGCCGTTTGCTCCTGCAGTGGCGCCGGAGCCGGAAGCGGCGCCACCCGTGCCGCCGTTTCCGCCGGCGAGGCCGCCACCGGCACCCGACGGGATGCTCGCGCCGTCGGTGCCGGTACCTCCGCCACCGCCGCCATCACCCTCGGCTGAGCCGGTGCTCCCCCCGCCGCCGCCACCGCCGCCTCCCGCGACGATCAGCGTCGTTCCGCCACGGCTGACGTCGGAGGCGCCGCCGCCCGATCCTCCGGCGATGCTGATGCCGTCGCCCCCGTCACCACCGCCGTTGAAGCCACCCGCGGGACCGGCGCCGGAGTCGCCGTCGACTCCCTGGCCCCCCACGGTCACGACAAGCGCTTCCCCGGGAGTGACGCCAAGGGGCCCGGTCGCCCGGCCACCCAGTCCCGCTACGCCGCGAGCTCCGACCGCCCCGCCGCCGTCACCGCCCTCCGCGCCGAACGCGTCGACGGTGATCTGGCACACGTTCTCCGGGACGGTGAAGCTCTGCGCGCCGCCGGTGAACGAGAACGACTGCGTCGTCGGCTGGGCGCCTGCTGTACCCACGCCAGTCAGGCCGAGAAACCCTCCCGCGAGAACGAAGCCACTCGCGCCGACCAAGAACCGGGAACGCCGCATCGCCACCATCCAGGGCAATCGGGAACTGCAGCACAGTAGTCACGAATCGGACCTCGTGTCCCGGATCCGTGGGCGACACTGGACGGGTGGCTCCGACGGTGCTCGATACGCCGCTGCTCGCCGCTGCGGTCGAGCGGTCCGCCGACCCGGCGGCCGCCCGGGCGCTCCTGGGGCGCCTGCTCGACGAGCACCCGGCGCTGGCCGACGAGCTCAGCGGTCACGCGCTGCTCCGCGACGCGGTCGTCGCGCTGAGCGCGGCGTCACGTTCGCTGTCGAACGCGCTCACGACCGACGCCTCACTCCTCGACCCGCTGCGCGACGAGAAAGGATTCGGGCGGGAGCGCAACCTCGCTGAGTACCGCGAGTCGGCCGCCACGTACCTCGACGCCGCGGCGGACGGCCGCGGCGCCCTCCGTCGGTGGAAGCGACGCGAGCTGCTGCGCGTCGCGGCCCGCGACCTGCTCGGCGCCGCGGATCTTCCCACCGTCGGCCGCGAGCTCGCCGCTCTTGCCGAGGTGTGCCTCGTCCGGGCACTCGATCTCGTCGGGCCGGACGCCTCGCTCGCAGTCATCGGTATGGGCAAGCTCGGCGGCTCCGAGCTCAACTACGCCAGCGACGTCGACGTGCTGTTCGTGCACGACGGCGACGGCGCCGCCGCCGAGCGCGCCGCGCGGGCGCTGCTCACCACGATGAGTGCGCCCACCGCCGACGGGATCGTGTTCCGCACCGATGTCGCCCTGCGCCCCGAGGGTCGATCGGGCTCCCTCGCGCGCGGGCTCGACGGGTACGCCGCGTACTACGAGCGCTGGGCGCAGGCGTGGGAGTTCCAGTCGCTCATCAAGGCCCGGCCCGTCGCAGGCGACGCCGACCTCGGGCGGCGATTCGTCGAGCTGATCCAGCCGTTCGTGTGGCCGGAGGTCCTCGACCCCGACGCCATCCGGTCGGTGCGGACGATGAAGGCACGATCCGAGGGAGAGATGCAGCGGCGCGGTCTCGCCGACCGCGAAGTGAAGCGGGGGCGAGGAGGGATCCGCGACATCGAGTTCGCGGCGCAACTCCTGCAACTCGTGCACGGACGTCACGACCCGTCCGTGCGCTCGGCCAACACGCTCGACGCGCTCACGCAGCTATCCGCCGGCGGCTACATCGAGACCGACGATGCGCGGCAGCTCGACGACGCGTACCAGTTCCTCCGCACGGTCGAGCACCGCCTCCAGCTCCAGGACGAGCAACAGACGCACACGGTTCCGACCGACCTCGTGGCGCGCACCCGGCTCGCCCGCGTGCTCGGCTACCGCGACCGCGGCGACGAGTCCGCGCTCGACCAGTTCGAGGCCGACCACCGCGCGTACCAGGGCCGCGTGCGCTCCATCCACGAGCGGCTGTTCTTCGCGCCGCTGCTCGACACGCTCGCCGGCGCCGGGCCGCTCACGGCCGAAGCGGTCGAGGAGCGCTTGGCGGCGTTCGGCTTCCTGGACGTCGCGCGGACGCGCGCGGCGCTGCGCGAGCTCACGCAGGGCCTGACTCGCCGCTCGCGCGTCATGCAGCAGCTGCTCCCGGTGATCCTCGGCTGGCTGTCGGCGATCCCCGACCCCGACCTCGGGCTGCTCCAGCTGCGGCGACTGGCGGAGGGTGAAGCCCGTTCGGCATCGCTGGCCAAAACCTTCCGCGAGGCGCCGAGCGCGGCCGAGCGCACGTGCCGGCTGCTCGGCTCCAGCCGTCTGCTCGGCGACGCGCTGCGTCGCCAACCAGACTTCGTCGAGGTCCTCGGCGATGACCTTGCGCTGTCACGCGAGAAGTCGCGCAGCGAGCTGGTCGAGGAAGCGCTGGGCACCCTCACTTGGCGGGCGACTGTCGAGGAACGTCGCGTCGGGCTCCGCCGGTTCAAGCGCCGCGAGGTGCTGCGCATCGCCACCCGCGACGTCCTCGGCTTCGCGGCGATCGAGGCGACCGAGCGCGAGCTCGCCGGCCTCGGTGACGCGTGCTTCGAAGCCGCGCTGCACGCGCTCCAGCCGCCGCTGCCCTTCGCGGTCGTCGGCTTGGGGCGCTTCGGCGGCGCCGAGCTCAGCTATGCGTCCGACCTCGACGTGCTGTTCGTGTACGAGGGCGAGGACGCCGACGACTTCGCGGCCGCCGAGAAGGTCGCCGAGCAGCTCATGCACCAGCTCGGCGGCATCACACCCGAAGGCCGGACGTTCCGCATCGACGCGAACCTCAGGCCCGAGGGCAAGCAGGGCCCGCTGGCCCGCAGCCTGGCGGGCTACGAGGCGTACTACGAACGGTGGGCGCAGACCTGGGAGTTCCAGGCACTGCTCAAGGCACGCACCGTGGCGGGCGACGCGGATGTGGCCGGCCGCTTCGCGGCGCTGATCGAGCCGTTCGTGTACCGCGACCCGTTCCCGGACGACGGAGTGCGCGAGGTGCGGCGCATGAAGGCCCGCATCGAGCGCGAGCGGATCCCACCGAACGAGGATCCGCGCTTCCACTTGAAGCTGGGCCGGGGATCGTTGTCCGACGTCGAGTTCACGGTGCAGCTGCTCCAGCTACGGCACGGAGCGCGCCATCCGGAGATCCGGATCACGTCGACGATCGACGCTCTGGACCGGCTGCGCGCCGCCGGCCTGCTCGAGCCGGGCGATGCCGACGCCTTGCAGGACGCGTACCGGTTCTGCGAACGGGCCCGCAACGCGCGCTATCTCCTCACGGGGGCGCCGGGCGACGCGCTGCCGACCGACGGCCGCGCCGCGACCCGGCTGGCGCGACTGATGGGCTACGTCGACCAGCCCCAGGCGGGGCTGCGCGACGACTACCGACGGGTGACGCGACGAGCGCGCCGCGTCGTGGAGCGCGTGTTCTACGGGCGCGGCTGAGCGTGGATCAGCTCAGGCACAAGTTGGTCCGCTCGGGTCCTCCTGGCCTACGGCGAAGTCGGGCTGGATCTGTCCGTATCCGAAGCCGTTGTCCTTGCCCGCTGGACCGAGATCGGAGGCCGTTCGGATGAGCTGGGTGCACACCTGGACCGGCGTGAAGGTTGGGTGGGCCTTCTGCACCAGCGCGGCAGCCGCGGCGACGTGAGGCGTCGCCATCGAAGTGCCCGCCTTCAGACCATAATCGTCATCATTGGCGCCCGGAACTGTGGACAAGACCGAGATCGACGAGTTCCCACTTGGCTCGCCCCCGGGGGCAGCAAGGTCGACGTACGGACACGACGTCGAGTAATACGCGACGGCATTGCTGCTCGTCGTCGCGCCCGACGACACCACCGTTCCGGGCGTTCTGGATCGCGGTTTGCTCCGCGACCAAAAAACCCGGGCCGCCGAGGCTGAGATTGATGACGTTGGCGCCATTCTGCGCTGCCCAGGTGATCCCGTTGGCAACGTCTGAGGTCCAGCCTGAGCCGGTGGAGTCGAGGACCTTGACGGGGAGGATCTGCACACCCGGCGCCGCGCCGGCGATCCCCAGCGGGGCCGGATTGTTGTCCGCCACCGCCGCGATGATCCCGGCCACGTGCGTCCCGTGGCTGTTGTCGTCGGTCGTGCCGCCGGGGCCTTCTGATGCATTTCCATTGGGGTCGTGGAGGAAGTAGTGGCCGCTCAGCACCTGGCCTGTCAGGTCCTGATGACTCCGCTGGACGCCGGTGTCGACGACCGCGACTTTCTCGCCCGACCCATTCGTCGTCAGCCACGCGCCCTCGAAGTTCACATTGTTCAGGGCCCACTGTTCGTTTCGCAGTGGGTCCGTCGCTGTGTCGGCCCGCACCGGCTTGTCGATCTCGACGGCGACGACGTTGCCGGCGGATGCCTTCTGCTCGGCAACCGCGCCGGCCTCGTCGGGCGAGCTCACCGGCGTCTGTTCCGCCTCGGGAGGACCGCCGGGGCTTTGCTCGACCGTCACCAGAGGGATCCTGCCGTCAGCCGTCCGTTCAGAGCTTTGTGATGCAGCTGCTCGCGCTTCTTCTCGAGCCTGGTCGGGAGGAATCGGCGCGGATTCGGAGCTTGACGCTGACGCGCTCGACGAACCTTGGCATTCCGATGGGGGCGGCGGCTCCTCCGGCGGCGGCCCGCCGAAGCACGCGCTGGCGGTGAACGCCGCGATTGCGGCCGTCACCGCGAGAGCTACGCGTGAACGCCCTGCCCATCTCATGGGCGCTGAGGGTAGTCGTCCGTTTCGCGAATTCGCCGCCGTCCACTCGGTGCCCTTGACAGGCGAACGTGTGTTCGCTATCCTTCAAGCTGCTTCCCTGACGCTTCCCCCGTCCGGTTCTGGTGTGCGGGAGGGAGTGTGTTCGATCGGCTTCGGAATGCCGTCGGTGATCTCGAGTCGGTCTCACGCGCGCTCGACCCGAGCTGCCTCGACGGAGGGACCGCGGCCGCGCTTGTCGAGGTCGCCGCTCGCGGTGAGCGGATCTGTGCGGCGATCAAGGCCCTCGGTGCGCGTCGGGTCGAGGAGACGAACGCGTGGCGCGAGGGCGGGCATCGCAGCGCGGCGCATTGGGTCGCCGAGACCACCGGTGAAACGGTCGGCGCCGCCGGCCGCACGCTGGAGACGGCGCGGGCGCTCGACCAGTTGCCCGAGACCGACGCTGCGTTCCGGGCAGGGCAGCTGTCGGAGATACAGGCAGCCGAGATCACGAGCGCGGCCGGCAGCGATCCGACCGCGGAAGCCGACTTGTTGGCGAGCGCGGCGGAGACGAGCGTCAAGGGCCTGCGAGACCGGTGCCGCGAGGTGCGCACCGGCGCCGAGGCCGACGACGCCGCGTGGGCGCGACGCCTGCACGTCCAGCGGCGGGCGCACGAGTGGACCGATCCCGACGGCACGTACCGTCTCGAAGCTCGCCTGTCGCCCGATGCCGGCGCGCGGTTCTCCTCGGCGTGGAAGGCGCACGCCGATCGGATCTTCCAAGACGCCCGCCGCGCGGGCCGCCGCGAGCCACGCGCCGCGTACGCCGCCGACGCGCTCGTCGCGCTTGCGAGTGAGGGTCCGTGCAAGCCCGTGCAGGTGAGCGTCGTCGTCGACAGCAGCGCGCTGGCACGCGGTCACACCGAGCCCGGCGAGCGCTGCGAGATTGCCGGCGTCGGCCCGGCGCCGGTGACCACCGCCCGCGCCCTGCTGGATGACGCGGCAGTGTCGGTGCTGGTGCGCGACGGCGACGACATCACCGCGGTGTCCCGCCCGACGCGCACGATCCCGGCCAAGCTGCGCCGGGCACTCGAAGCCCGCTACCCGACCTGTGGCGTCAAGGGCTGCGCCAACGACCAGCTCCTCCAGATCGACCACATCGTGCCGCTGTGCGAGGGCGGACGCACCGAGATCGCCAACGCCTGGCGGCTCTGTCCGCACCACCACGACCTCAAGACGTACTTCGGCTGGAGGGTCGTCGGCGAGAACGGTGACCGCGACCTCGTCCCGCCGTGACGACGCGCATGCTCGCCCGTCAGATGTCGTAGTACATGTAGAACTCCCACGGGTGCGGGCGGAGACGGAGCTCGTCGATCTCGTTCTCCCGCTTGTAGGAGAGCCACGTGTCGATGACGTCCTGCGTGAACACGCCGCCGGCGAGCAGGAACTCGTGGTC